>SL_3KL_010_SEDDRAFT_10003074_pt1 | contig 15188 bp, 13 predicted proteins | sample SodLakKL_010_SED_2_FD_10381 | JGI IMG/M metagenome (IMG submission 10381)
TGGTAGAGCATCACAATTCCGATCGGGACACCAATCAAAAAGACGCCTAAAATGGTGAAGAAAATTCGAAATACAGTTTCGCCGGGGTGATGTCGCAGTCCGGTGGTGACATCCACAGTGGTATCGGTATGATGAATCAGATGAAATTTCCACATCCATTTCACCTTATGCTCAATCCAGTGGACCAGCCAGGCACCAATAAAATCGAGCAGCATCACGCCTGCAATTATCTTCGCCCAAAGCGGAATATCGGCGATATGCAGCAACCCAAACTCATTAACGGTTACCCAGTAGGAGGTGTAGTAGAGAACTCCCGCCAGGCCAAACCCGATAATGGCGGTAAATAGAGTAAAAAGCAGGTTAATGCCAGCGTGGCGGTATTTGTTATACTGAAACTTGAAGAGGGGGATAACTCCCTCCATTACCCAAAACAGAAAAATACCACCGATCAAAATGGCAGATCTGTAAACCGTTGGGATATCTTCAAAAAAAGCGACGAGTGATTCCATGAAGTTAATTTCCATATTTACAGAGTGCTACGCAAGCGCGGTTACATATTCAGCTATTTTTTGTAATCGTAGATAATTAAACTTCCGTGTGACTTACAAATTTTTATATTTACCGATTGAACATCAGTGCTAACTCAGGCCAAAATTAAAATGAGCGATGAGCCGAACCCCATAGAAGTGCCGATAAATGGTGTGTTAGACCTCCATACATTTCGTCCCAATGAACTTGGTGAACTGCTCCCCGAATATATTGAGGCGTGCCTGGAAAAAGATATCACATCATTACGCATTATCCACGGGAAAGGGACGGGGGCACTTCGCCGAGGGGTTCATGCCCTTTTAGATCGAAATCCCCATGTGGTTTCTTACGGCCTCGCCACCGACAAAAGCAGCTGGGGCGCTACGCTCGTCAAGATCAGCCGAAACGCCAATCAAACCAACAAATCATGAAATTTAAACTCCCGCATACTCTGGTCCTCATGTTTGGGCTGATGGCTTTTGCCCTCGTTTTAACCTGGCTGGTGCCTTCCGGACAGTTCGAAATGACAACCAACGAAATGGGGCAGGAGGTCGTGGTTCCCGGGACATTTTCCGAGGTTGAAGAGAAAGAGTATTTGAGTCCATTAGCCTTGTTCACGGTAATACCGCGCGCACTTGGCGAAGCCCAGGGAATCATCTTTTTTGTGCTGATTATCGGCGGTTCCATAAAAGTTATTCGCGATACCGGTGCCATCGATGCGGTGTTGGGAGTGATCATTCGCAATTTCGGCACACAACCCGCCTGGCTCATTTTTATGATGATGTTTTTCTTCGCGGCGGCATCAGCTACACTTGGAATCGCCGAAGAGTATATCCCTTTTGCCATCATTTTGGTAACACTATGTGTAGCGCTTCGGCTTGATGCGGTTACTGCTATTGGCACGCTCGTGGTTGGTTACGGAATCGGGTACGGCGTGGCGATGATGAACCCCTTTACCTTAATTGTGGCACAAAATGTTGCAGATCTTCAGCCACTGTCGGGTTACGAATTTCGAGCGGTCATTGCGCTTCCATTTTTGGCAGTCGGTTTCCATCACGTCTGGAGCTACGCTAAAAAGGTGCAGGCCGATCCCAAAAACAGTCTGGTATACGGAATTGAGGGAGCACAGGGCGAACAAACTCAATCGTATCCCGATCTGACCGGCCGTAGGATAGCGGTACTCATTGCCACTGCTCTTGCTCTGATCGGGCTCATTGTGGGAATTGCCGTTGCCGACTGGTACCTGGTGGAACTTGGTGCCATGTTTGTTGGGCTCGCCATAGTGGTTGGCTTAATCTCCGGTATTGGTATGAACAAAACGGCAACGGTTTTTGGAAACGGCGCGGCAGAGCTTACATCCACGGCACTCATTATCGGCTTTGCACGAGCCATTGCCCTGCTGATGGAAGACGGACAAATTCTCCACACTGTTGTTGATGGCCTGGCAACTCCACTCGCAGAAGTCGGTGCTGAATTTTCGGCTATCGGAATGCTGTTCATCCAAAGTATTCTCAACTTTTTTATTCCATCGGGCAGCGGCCAGGCACTCGCAACTATGCCGCTGATGGCTCCAATCGGGGATATCGTGGGAGTATCACGACAAATTTCCGTACTCGCCTTTCAATTCGGCGACGGGCTGATGAACATGATCGTCCCCACAAATGCCGTACTGATGGGAATTCTCGGACTCGCCGGAATTCCGTACGCTAAATGGTTTAAATTCATCTGGCCGCTCATCATCAAACTATTGATTCTCGCCTCCATCACGATGGTTATCGCTGTGTGGATTGGGTATCAGTGATTCATGGGGCAAACATTAAACCGGAGTAATTTAGCCCTAATCATTGTTACAACTATCTATGAAAAAAATCTCGCGCTATCTATTTGGAGGATTGTTTATCCTTGCAGGAACCAATCATTTTATAAGTCCTGAAGCATACCTGCCTCTAATTCCACCCTATTTACCGTGGCCGGAATTTCTTAATCTGCTATCAGGTTTTTTGGAAGTAGTACTTGGGGCCGGTTTGATGACTGAACGATACCGACGCCTCTCAGCGGCGGGAATTATCCTTCTTTTAATCGCATTTATTCCGGCACATATTCACCACATTGCAATGGATGGCTGTATTTCCGAGCGAATTTGTATTCCTGTTTGGGCTGCGTGGATCCGACTTTTGGTTTTGCAGCCTTTATTAATTCTGTGGGCTTATGTTTATTACAATAAGTAGCGGTTTGCCCTACACACTAATCACGTAAAAGCAGCAAGAGCCGTATTATGCCATCTGTCGCTGAAATATTTATCGTCCTATTCTTTATCACATTTTTTGTGGCAATACTGGCATTTTTGGCCTACAGCTATATGCTCATTCTTCTGCTCAAAAATCATTCCGAACGGTTCAACCCAAAAGGGCCCATGGAATTTTTAAAGTTCAACTGGACTCTCCTGATGTACTATATCTCCAGATCTTTTGTTGGGTTTTTCGGCTATAATAAATTTAAAGACTTCTCATTTTACATGGATAAAGACCAGCCGATTAAAGTAGCCGAATCGGAACAGCATCGGCTCAAACAGGTTTACTCTTTCTTTTCGGGGATGTACATCTCTTTTGTCGTTTTCTTTATTCTTACGGTTATCACTTTTTTATATGCCATTGCTGACAGCTTCATGTAAAGAGATCTTTTTTATGGCAGATCAATCTCATATCTAAAAGAAAGTTTTTTTACCTTGGGATCTCAATTTCAAGAGGGTCGTACAATCACTCTGCATTGCAATAAATTAAACTCTATTACATGATTTGGTGGGTTGCCATTTTACTCGGTATCATACAGGGAATTTTCATGTTTTTCCCGGTCAGTTCTACCAGCCACCTTGCCCTGATGCAGCACTGGCTCATTGGCATGGGTATTTCACTTCCGGACCCCGACTCCGCCGAAATGATTCTTTTTGATCTTGTGGTTCANGTNGGAACCCTTGTATCGATCGCTGTTGTGTTTCGGGAAAGCCTGTCGATCTACCTCCGGCAAGCNATACAGGGATTTTTAAACCTGGTGGACTCTTCTAAAAAGCAGACCAATATTGGCGGACTGTACGTAAAACTGACGCTTCTTGGAATAGTCTCAGTAGCAGTTACCGGGTTGATTGGATTTCCCATGAAAGCGGCATTTGAATCGATATTTGCCCAGCCGATAATTATTAGCCTTACGTTAACCACTACCGGAATTTTGCTGTGGTGGACAGATATTTTATCAGACCGAAAGATCGGGCTTCGCCAGATGGGCCTCTGGATTGCCATTATCGTGGGTGTAGCACAAGGGCTTGCATTAATGCCCGGCCTTAGCCGCAGCGGAACAACCATCGCCTTTGCACTATTTGTGGGCCTTCAGCGTAAAGAGGCGGCTGAATTCAGCTTTTTTATCGCTATCCCAACCATACTTGGCGCCTGCCTGCTGCAGGGAATTGAAGTATATATGGCCGGAGGTTTACTCTCCATTCCCGTTACTTCTCTGTTAATAGGATTTTCCGTGGCAGCACTGATTGGCATCGCCGCTCTCTATCTCGTTTTAAACCTTCTTTACGATGCCAAGTTCAGATTTTTCTCCTACTACGTCTGGATTCTCGCTGCCATCATTGCGTTTACATCCGTCGGACAAATTTTATAAAACCGGGCGTTACTCTTCATCTTCCGATTCAGGCTCCCAAACATTATTGGCTCGATCCACATCGGCCATTCGCTGAGTAGGATCAATCTCAATGCGTACGATCTCATCTTTCCCGTAATCAACCGTAAGCTCATATTCCGGGAATACCCATGGCCAGTCATCAGCCACGGTGCGCTCCACGTCAAACTCGTTCTCTTTTTGCCCCCACATAATTCGCATCGGGATGTAGTAATGTTTGATGGAGCCATCCGCAAGCTCAATCTCCAAATCAAGCGGCATCGGCATCAACCCGATACGTTCAAGAGTTACTTTGGTTTGATCTGAATTTTCTTCGGCAACCGATTCAATTCCATAATCAATGGTCTTTGTGGTGGTAACCCAATATTCATAATACCAGTCGAGTATAATTCCACTCTCTTCTTCCGCAATTCGGATAAAATCTTTACCCGTGGGATGTTTGAATTTCCATTCGTCATAAAATCGGTTCAGGCTTCTTTTTAACACATCCTCACCTACAACATATCCCAGCTGATGCAAAAATATCGCTCCCTTTGTATAGGAGGCCATTCCATACGCNGTATTCGTTACGTAGTGATCCGCATGAATATGCATCGGCTCTTCGATGCCCGCATTTACAACCCGGTAGTAACCGTTATANCTCGAGAGCATCGGNTCATCTTCACCACGGTCCAGAATTTCATTCATCGTAAATGCNGAAAGATACACCGTAAAACCCTCATCAATCCACTGCTCCGTAGTCTCATCGGTGGCAATTACGCCTTCATACCATGCGTGAATCAATTCGTGCACGGTAACGCCCAGCAGGCTTTCAAAACTCCGGTTTCCGGTAATCAACGTTCCCATGGTGTACTCCATGCCGCCGTCACCACCCTGAATCACGATATACTCATCATACGGATACTCTCCGTAATTTTCGTTCATATACTCAAAGGCCTTGATCGTATATTCAGGCAGATTCTCCCAGTTTTCCAAGAGCTGAGCCTGTTCATCATCATCGGCATTAATTGCAACCGGATCGGTTTGATAGAAAAATCTCAGCAGCGGCCCGCCCGGCACTTGCGCTGTTACATGTGTGTAATCGGGGTCAGCTGCCCACATAAAATCGTGAACATTTTCTGATCGGAAATTCCAGCTCAATTTATCTCCATCGGGACGATTTACCTGCATGTCGGGTGATTCATATCCGTACCCAACTTCCTCCGGATTCTGCAGGATTGATCCCGCCGCAACTACATAATCTTTGTCGATATGAATCGTCACATCAAACGTGCCAAACGGCGCGTAAAACTCACGGCCGATATACGGGGTTGGATGCCAGCCATTCTCATCATACGCCGCAATTTTTGGATACCACTGCGCCATTGAGAGTCGAATTCCCTCCAAGTTATCACGGCCGGAGCGGCGAGTCTGCAGCGGCACCTGACCGTTAAATTCCATTTCAAAAACCGTCTCTTCACCGGGAGCAATCGGCTCAGCCAGCTCCACGACCATTACAGTTCCTTTGATCGTATAGTCAAGATCCTGGCCATTCTGTTTCAGCCGGTCAACTTTATGGTAACCAATCTCCGTTTCGTCGTAGTGATAAATTCTGTCGCGCACACGGCTATCCGGATCTTCAATGGTTCGCGAGCGTTTGTCCATCATGCTGTTCGGCTGAAATGCATTAAAATAGAGATGGTAAAAAGCCCGGTGGAGTGTATCCGGTGAGTTGTTATGGTAAGTTAGCTCTTGGGTGCCGGTAAACCTGTTGGTTTCCACATCCATATCCACATCCATCACATACTCAACTTCCTGCTGCCAGTAGCCGGCACGTTGAGCCTCCGCATCTAACGGGAGTAGCATTACTGTGAGAAGCAGAGCCAAAAATGCAGCTGAATATTTCATCATGATTGATTTATTAATGGTAGCTGAAATGAAGTTCATCGAGTGATATTGAGTTAAAATGAAGTTCGGCTGGCAAATGCCCGGCTGAGGGTAGCTTCGTCTATAAATTCGAGCTCTGTACCCATCGGTATGCCATAGGCAATGCGAGTTACATTTACCTCGTAGTTAAGCAGAAGTTTGTTGATATAGTACGATGTCGCCTCTCCCTCCGCATCGGGATTCAGCGCAAGAATAATCTCCGTAATATGCTCCTCATCACCGCCGATTCGTTCCAGGAGCTCTTTTATCCTCACATCATCCGGACCAATATTTTCAAGCGGAGAAATCACTCCGCCAAGCACATGGTAGCGCCCCCGAAATTCGTTGGTCTTTTCGATGATATAGACATCCTGAAACTCCTCTACCACACAAACCACGCCGTTATCACGCTTGGCGTTGCTGCAGATTGTGCAGGGGTCAGAATCGGTAATGGTTCCACAAGTTGAGCAGCGCTGCACAGATTTTTTCAGGTGAACGAGAGCATCCGCCAGATTAATAACCCGCTCGTCAGACTGCTTCAGCAGATGAATAGCGATACGCTGTGCTGATTTCCGTCCCGTTCCGGGAAGTTTCGCCAGCTCTTCAATAGCCCGTTCAAGAGCTTCGGAGGTTATTTGCATCTAATATTGAATGTTGAATGAAAAATGTTGGATACTGAATTGGAATCAAATTTCAATCCAGCCCCACCATCCAAGATTTCAGTTTCTTACAGGCCGAATTTACTCAGGTCCATGCCACCCATTCCGCCGGGCATCATACCTTTATACGCTTCCTGCATCTTCTCTTTAGAAGCGGCTTCGGCTTTTTCCATCGCCTTATTTACACCGGCAACAACTAAATCTTCCAGCATCTCTTTGTCATCCGGATCGATCACATCTCTATCCAGCTCAATGCTTACCAGCTCACGATTAGCGTTAGCTTTCACCTTCACCATTCCGCCTCCGGCATCCGCCTCAACGATCACGTCGCTCAGCTGATCCTGTACTTCTTTCACTTTTGATTGCATATCCTGAATCTTGCCAAACATATCGGCCATATTAAAGTCACTCATAATTTTATTAATTAAATTTTAGTTTAAAACTCGGCAGCAAACTCCTGCCACTTCTTAATATTCGAGTTCCGCCCCAAACAGTTCTACCACCGTTTTCAAGTGCGGATCTTTCTTCTGTATCTCCTTAAACCGTTCATACGGACTTAATGATTCCTTCTTCTTTTTTTCCCGTTCAATAACGCACGTAATGCGCAAATAAACACCCACTACTCGTTTCATTAACGACGAGAGCAGCTGTTGATTCTCTTCAAACAGATTCGTTGAAAACTCATTATCTGCCGTAACAATTAACTGCGATCCCTTCAGATCCTTCAGCTCCACCCGCTGAATCTGGAAATACAACATCCGGGGAGCCTCATCTTTCAATAACTCCAAAAATTTCGGCCAGTGCCCCTGCAGATCATCAACAGAATTGAGCGTCACAATCTCCGGTTTCTCTTCTTCAGCTTCAGCGATTGACGCTTCTGTTTCTGATTCCGATCCTCCATTCGATGAGCTGATCCCCTTTGCATATCCAAGCGTCGGTTTTACAAAGAGAAAATCATCCGATTTTTCTTCAGGTTCCGGAGACTGCTCATCCGCATGTACCGGCTCAGATTTCGGCTCTTCCTTCTCTTTTGGCTCAGACTGCTCACCCGAAGCCGGCGGATTTTCATCATCTCGCTTCACTCCTTCATCCCGCACATTCGGTTCGGCAGGCTCATCAGGAACTTTATCTTCTGCCGGCGTTGTGGCTGACGATTCTTTTGCAGGTGGTGAATCTTCAGAGTTCGACTTTTCAATTTCTCCATTCGTCCCATTTACCGGTGTTTCGGCTTGATGATCGCCTACTTCAAGTTTTCCGCCCTTTTTTTTTAACCGATCCAGCTCGCCCATAAGCTCATCGAGGGCTTTTGTGCGGCTCATATGCACCAGCTTAAGCAATAAAATTTCAAAATGGACACGAGGTTGCTGCACATCGCGGATTTTAATTTGCGCCTCGCTTACTAAATGGAGCATCCGCATCAAATCCTCTTCAGAAAAGTGCTGTGCAGCTTTTTTATACTTCTCTTTTGTATCTGCCGTAGCGTCCACCAGATAGAGCCGTTTCGATTTTACCGCCACATATAAATTTCGAAGATGCTCGGTCAACTCTGCCAAAAATTCCTGAATATCAGCTCCGGCTTTCAACAGCTTATCAACAAGCTCGAGCCCGGCATCGGCATCTTTTTTCTGAATGGCCTCGGTAAATTCAAACAGCTGATCGCTGCCTACAACATTCAACGCTTCCAAAAGCTCTTCGTACCGAATATCTGATCCGCAAAATGCAATGGCTTGATCCATCAGCCCTAACGCATCACGCAGGGCGCCATCAGCTTTTTTGGCAATCACGTGGAGCGATTCATCATCAACCCGAATATTCTCCTTTTCACAAATATTTTTGAGCCGTTCTACAATCTCATCCACGCTAATTCGTCGAAAATCAAACCGCTGCACACGAGATAAAATCGTTGGTAAAACTTTATGCGGTTCAGTAGTCGCAAAAATAAAGATGGCGTGCTCGGGCGGCTCTTCAAGCGTTTTTAGCAGGGCGTTAAATGCCTGCTTACTCAACATATGAACTTCATCTATAATGAAAACCTTGTAGCGTCCGTTTTGTGGGGGAATACGAACTTTTTCCCGAAGCTGATGGATGTCATCCACCTTATTGTTCGATGCCGCATCAATCTCAATCACGTTTAAGGTTTGATTGAGTGATTCACCGTCTACTTCCGTTTCGATGGAGTTAATCGTGCGGGCAAGAACGCGAGCCATGGTTGTTTTCCCAACGCCTCGCGGACCGCAAAACATGTAGGCGTGGGTTAGCCTGTTCTGTTTAATAGCATTTTTTAGCGTACTGCTTACATGCTCTTGCGATACAATATCATCGAAAGATTGTGGCCTGTATGTGCGCGTTAGAGCGCGGTAGTTTTGAGACATATTTTGGAAACGTTTATTCGGTTTTAAGGTACTAAAAATTGAGAAGCATTTTTATCCGTTTCTGTAAAATCATGACCCATTTTGTTAATCCACTGTCTGTTTTGTGATGTTCGTTGTATTTTTGTCCAAAACCTTTAACTTGACCGCTTAATGAAAACGGCCGGTTTCAACATACGAATAGCTCTATCAGCCCTGCTTATCGCATTAACTGCAGGATTTGCTGTAGCTCAGCCCCAAACTCCTTACCAGCAGGGGCTGGAACAACTCTACCGTGGAAACACAACGGAAGCTCTCTCTACCTGGGAAGAATATTATGATGAGCAGGAGCGAGTCGATTCACGCGTGGGAATTGAGTACATCCGCGTTGTAACATCCAACAATATTTCCGACCGGTTTGATGACGCCACCAATATGTACTACAAAGCGCTTACTAATGGCGTGGGTGTAAACAGCCGTATTGCTATCAGACAAGAGATTGAGCGGCTCAAACCAATTGTAGGAGACGGAATTTATCGTCAATGGACAGAGTGGTGGGACAAAGAGAATTCCGAACTTCATTCCGATATGCGGGGATATTGGGTTCAGCTCGATCCAACACCATCAACCCCGGTAAATGAACGGTTGATTGAACACTGGAAACGAATTGCTTCGGCACAAGAACAATTTACACGAAATAGCTCAACGATTTATGGTACGGATGAACGGGCATTAATTTACATTCGGTATGGTGAGCCGGATCGTGTGCAGCGCGGCATTTTAACCCTGCAAGATCTGAACATTAAACCGTGGCTACAGCGACAGATGCTACAGCAAGAACCGGATCGTCCCGAACGCGGCGGAGATCGGCGGCCGTGGATAGAACGACAGGAAGAGATTCTTGAAAATGCCATTTATGACTTCCATCGCTACCCTGAGTACGAAGTATGGTTTTACGACAACATGCTGGAAGATTCTGACGATTCGCTTCCTTTTATTTTTGGCACAAATGCCGAGAACGATCAGTTTGAATACCACTCAAGCATTGATGCACTAATCCCCGAACGGGCATTTTATCCCGATCAGCGCAGAGGGACAGACAGGGATAGAGATCGAAATACAGAACCAGGTGAATCCGCACAGTTTGTTCGCGCCGGAATTACACCTGCACTTATGCTGCAAATGCTCTATTACGAGCAGTTAACACCGGTTGATCCTTATTTTGAAAACCGATTAAACACCCTGCGAACACGCGTTTTAGAACAGGGAATTGACGCCCTGCAAGGATTGGATCTGGCTTTCAGAACTGAAAGTGCAGACATCATAAATCGCAGAGCTGTTCGTGCATCNCGTCAACTTTCATCGTTTCGAAGCCAGCTGCCCCAAGTGCCAATCGGAGTGTATCAATATCGCTTTTTGGATGAAGACCTTAATCCCTACTTAATAACGTTTCTGGAAAGCACTCCAAAAGAGGCTTTTCTGATCGATTTCAATCGAAACAGGCCATCTGGACTCTCTTTAGAAGAAGTTGAACAGGCCGGACATGTCGAAGAAATTCTTCCTCAATACAGCCTCTCTCACAGCTTACAGCTTTATGACAGCGGCTGGAATGTTACAGACCAAAAGCAGGAAAACCCTCCAATCCACCTACATCGTGATACCCAACGAGACGTATCATCTACTGTATTTACGCTCCCACATGAAACGAGAATGCGACAATCAGCCTCTGTGGAATTGATGAATTCGGATGATGAAAGCAGACCCATTTTTGAAACACCTTACCCCAAATCTCTTCGGGGGCTCGGAAGTGTACATTTTCGCCAGCCGGAACCACTGCAATCGCATCCTGACTCCCTTCAGTTTGCCGACTTGGTATTGGGGTACCAAATGCTGGAAGAGTCAGACACTCCATTTTCATTCATTGTAGCCAACGACCAGGTTATTCCCTGGCAAGAGACCCTCGTTCTCCATTTCGAAGTCTACAATCTTCAAATGCAGGATAATGGATTTTCTCAGTTCGAATTAACTTACCGCATACTACCTGTAGATGACGATGGGAATATCGAAACCGACCGAACCGAATTTGTCCTCACCCTGAATTTTACGAGTGAAGAACCTCGCCTGATCGAAGCTCTGGAAATAGAAACTGCTGATCTAACCCCGGGCTTATATGAACTTCAAGTAGATATTATTGATGTAAATACCCATCAGGAAAAATATCGCTCCACTCGTTTTGAGGTTGTGGAGTAATTCTAACTCAACTATTCGCTAAAGTTCACATTCACAGATCCGCCTGATGTTCGTGCATGCACAGTCTGTCCGCCGCCGTTCATCGAGCCGCTAATACGTCCGCGTTCGGACGTGCCGGTAAAGTTTACCAGGTCTACATTCACCCGATTACCACGCAGATCTAAATCGTAGCCCAACCCAGACGGTAGCTCTATGTGAATGCTGCCACCACTTGTTCTCAGGTTTACATCGCCCGTCAACTCTCGAATATCGGAGCGAATGGTACCGCCACTTGTTCTTGCTGCAACACTTCCTGAAATTTCATTCAGCGTAATTCCACCGCCGGATGTTCTCAGATCTAAATCTCCATCAACGCTCTTTGCCTCAATTCTCCCTCCACTCGTGCGTGCTTCAACAGTACCTGTGAGCCGCTCAATCTCAATATGACCACCTGATGTTCGTAAGTTTGCATCCCCCTCAATTTGAGCCACCCGTACATGGCCTCCACTTGTTCGCAGATTCACGTTGTTCGAAATATTTTCAGCCGAAATGTGTCCACCGCTCGTCCTACCTTCTACCAATGTACGCTCCGGTACAAGAACCCTAAATGATATGGCATAATCCCGGCCTGATCTGAACCAGTTCCACACTCCAGACGACTCCCTACTCGCTGATGCCGTTACAACATCCCCATCCTGGGAGATATCAATTTCATACTCGCTCAAATCAGCATCCGACGGTTTATAATATCGACTTCCTTTACGAACATACATCTCCACTCGAATCTCATCATCACCATGGCCTTTCACCTCAATATGGCCACCTGATGTTCGAATATCCACAGATGGAGCATCACCTGCCGTAAACGTTTCGGTTTGATATGCATCCGATACCGATTGTGCATCAGCATTCGACAGAAAGCTTGCAAGAATACATATCAGCCCCAGTATCACAGCTTTAATTTCCCTCACTCTACTCATAATAGTTCACCCAAATTATTTTAAAAGATTAATGCGGCTAACATATTTCCCTCTACGCTGATGAGGCAAAGAAGGTTTCAGTGGCTTAGAGTACCATTCAGAAAATTTTGAAATGATTGTGTGAAATAGTCCACAGATCGTTAAATTTATAGTATATAAATCGACGATTAGGCTATTGTTTTATGAAACTACCATTTGTTCTCGCAAAGAGATTTGTTGCCGGAGAAACGTTTAACGGCGCCATCCCGAAGGTTAAAAAGCTCAACGAAAAGGGGATTAACGTAACACTCGATCTGCTCGGCGAATACGTTAAAGACAGGGAAACCGCCGATAAGACGGTTGAAACGTATATTGAATTGATAAAAAGTATCAGCTCTGCCGACATTAACAGTTCAATCTCCATCAAGCTAACAATGATTGGGCTGAGTATTGACAAAGAGTATTGCAAAAAAAACCTTTTTCGCCTGCTTGACTTGGCCAAAGAAAAAGACTTTTTCGTACGGATTGATATGGAGGGATCCGACGTAACCCAGCAAACAATCGATATTTTTAAAGAAGCCTTTGAAAAATATGGAAAACATGTTGGGATTGTACTGCAGGCCTATCTTCATCGAACCAAGAGAGATGTTGAAGAACTGGCTGAACTGGGAGCCGATGTGCGGCTATGTAAAGGAGCGTATAATGAGCCGAAAGAGATCGCACTTCAAAAGATGGATGACATCCGCGAGGCATTTAAGAATTATGCCGAAATACTCATTGAAAAAACTGACTGTCCGCGAATTGCCACACACGATGATGAGCTCGTAAATTGGGTGAAGAATTACGCCAATGAGAACAACATTGAACCTGCACGGTTTGAGTTTCAAATGCTCTATGGTTTACGCGAAGAGACCATGGAAGAGCTGACAAACAACGGCTATAAAACAAGAGTGTATGTCCCCTATGGAACGATGTGGTTCCCCTACTTTAAAAGGCGCCTGCTGGAAAGAAAAGAGAATATCCTTTTTATCCTGACAACTCTATTTAAGAAGTAGGATTAAACCTTATAAAAGCGACATCCGACGGGTAAATGTTTTTGATGGAGTCTCTAATCGGTACATATATATACCACTATTTAGCGTGCTTCCATCAAACAGAATATTGTATCGCCCGGCCTGCTGTTGGCCATCAATCAATGTTGCCACTCGAGATCCCAACGCATTGTAAATCTCAAGCCTCACCTCATCATCCTCTTCGAGAGTGTAGCTGATATTTGTATTTGGCTTAAATGGGTTTGGGTAATTCTGTAAAAGGCTGGTCTGAGTGGGAAACTCCTCAACCATAAACGGATTGTCAAAATCGAGCGGAATAAAATCACCACTATCGCGGTCTTTCTCAACCTGCATTAGTGACGAGTAGCCTCTTTCGGACTCAAAAGAGATAATAAACTTTGAAATTCTTTCGGGATCATAGTTCTCATCGCCTTGTCCTTCCTGAGGCAGGAAATCATTTCCAACCGAAAATCCCAAGAAGGGAAAGAGGCAGAGAACGAAAATGAGAGCATTTAACTTATTCAACATCATCTTAATCTGTAATTATAGAGTCAATAGCGGATATATTTTCTTTAATGTGTTTCACTAATAATACTCAATTACAACGCAAAGAGTTTCATATTAGTTTATCTTTTTTGTTATGAATAGTAAAAGTAACACAACCTTAACAATAGCACTGGTTCTATGGATTGCGCTCTGCTATTTTGTAGCGTGGACTGGCGCCCAAGTCTCGCCGGGTATTGCCTCATCAGAATGGTACGACCAGCTTAATCGTCCGGGCTGGAATCCACCCGGCTGGTTATTCGGTCCCGTCTGGACCCTACTCTACACATTTATGGGAATTGCCGCATGGCGCATTTGGAAGCAGCTTGGATTTTCTGAAGGTAAACGTGAACTGGGAGCGTTCATCGTACAACTGATTCTCAACGGCTTATGGTCTCAAATCTTTTTCAACATGCAAAATGTTGGGCTTGCCCTCATTGAGATTATAATCTTGCTTACCGCAATTGTCGTTACTACCATACTCTTTTTCCGCCGAGATAAAATTGCCGGCTGGCTGATGGTTCCTTACATCCTGTGGGTGACATTTGCCACAGCACTGAATGCAGCTATCTGGGTTATGAATTGATTTTTTGAGTCCTGAGTCCTGAGTCCTGAGTCCTGAGTCCTGAGTCCTGAGTCCTGAAAAATCTAACTAAATCTATCTGAAAGACGATTGATCAAATACCCGCTCTCTTTCAATGCCTGGGTGGCAAACTTGCCGAAGAAATCCGTCACAGCTTCAAACTCTTTGATGAAGCCCTGTTTATCATTTTTCTCCACCATCTCAATAAGTTTCTGTTGATGGTTGAAAAATGAGAGTAACAGCTCGCGCCGCTCTTTGTTCGCAAATACAATATCGGCGTAAAGTTCAGCATCCTGGGCGAATATTCGGCCGGTCATCATCAACTCGGCACGATAAACCGGGCTAGAGTACTCCAGCATCTCTTCCGGTTTCAGGTCAAATTGCTTCATGAATGAGCCGTGCAGAAGCGCCACAAAGTGTCGAAGTCCTTGCACCATATTCATCACATGATCGTGGTTCTTNGGGTCTGCNTCAATTACGCGCATTCCCCATAGTTCGCACTGCTCTTTAAACCATTCGGATTNCTCCATATCGCGCCCTTCGCAAAACACCATCAGCTGTTTCGATAGGTTCGGCACATCCGGCCCGTGCATCGGGTGCAGGCCAACAACCGGCCCTTTATGAGCATCCAACATCGCCTGCAGCGGCTCCGATTTATTACTGGTAAAATCTGCCAAAATAGTCTTTTCGCTCAATTTTGAACT
>SL_3KL_010_SEDDRAFT_10003075_pt1 | contig 15187 bp, 11 predicted proteins | sample SodLakKL_010_SED_2_FD_10381 | JGI IMG/M metagenome (IMG submission 10381)
TTGCCCAAAAGTAGGCAACACGATTTATTAAGGTGTCACCTAAATTCAAAGATGAGAAACGGCCTTGAATTTTTGGTTACTTTTTGATCAGGCAAAAAGTAACACTAAGCATTCAGGAAAGGCGTATTTTCACGACACATGGCTATATCCTGTATGAGGTTCATATACCTGAATTGACCATAGTTGTATACTGTCACTGGTATTGACTGAATCCCGCGAATGCGGGGTGAAGGAACAGAGGGATCCCGTTGGTACGGGGACTTTCGGTGGCGGGGCATTTCCGGATAGTGCCGGACGGGCATCAAATGCCGGCTAAGCCCTGTCCACAATCCCGGTCCTGCCGATTCATCGGATGACGGGAAGTCATACGATGAAGGTTCCTCATCCGACCACTTCCCGTGATCGGATGAGTCGGGAGAAAAAAGCCGTGAACATCAGGGTTTAATCCAAATCACCCCATAAGGGTCAAGCTTTGCGATACCTCCGGTCACTGAACCTCCTTCTTTCAGTATATTTGGATACTCCTGGTCCTGATCGATGGATATTCCGTATTCACTCAGGCTGAGTTGCTTCTCTTCAGCCGTCAAATTACAAATCACCAAAACTCTTTCTGCCAGATCAGGGCTGACTCTTTCAATTATAAAATAATCTGAACCCGCATTATAAACCTGCTGGGTTCCGAATGGGTGAAATGCCGGTTCCTGTTGCCGGATATTCAATAACTCACGAAACCTATTAAATATATATGACGAAGCTGAATCTTTCCGTTCAAGCTCATTCAGAAGTTCATTATATTCCCACTTTTTACGGTTTATCGTACGATACCTGCCGGTTTTTAAAACTCCCTTTACGTTATTTTGAGTACCTGTAAGATTATGGATATAGATCCCCGGCACACCCTGAAGGCTTAGCATAATGACCTGAGAGCAGAGGTATCGCCTTACATGCAGTTCCTCAGTGCCGTTTCTTGTTGCAAATGCATCAAAATAAGTGATGTTAAGTTCGTACGGGCTAAGGCTTTTATCCGGATTCTCTTTATAGGAAACAAACCCACCCCGGTCATGCACACCTTCTACAAGTTCATTAAATTCATCTTCCGGGATCAGGCCTTCCAGTGGCCTCATTCCTATACCATCATGCGAAGAAGTAAAATTAAAATAGGTACATCCTTCCGGCAGCTCCTCTAATGATGATGCCCATTGGGTCAGATACGAGCCGTTCTCCGTCATGATCGCATGGAGCAGAAGTGGCGGCAAACTGAACTGATATACCATATGTGCTTCATCTCCATCTCCGAAGTAACTGATATTTTCCTGGTGAGGTACATTTGTTTCCGTAATTAAGGTCACCTCAGGCATATAAATATCTACAAGTGTCCGAAACAGTTTAATAATCTCATGAGTTTGTGGCAGATGAATACAATTGGTACCGATCTCTTTCCAGATAAATGCCACCGCATCCATCCTTATCACATCAAGTCCCCTGCTGACGTAAAAGAAAAAGATATCCAGGAATTCAAACAGCACCTCCGGATTTTTAAAATTAAGATCCTTTTGATCGTGACTGAAAGTGGTCCAGATCAGTTTTTTCCCTTCAGCAGTTTCAACTTGTGTCAGGAGAGGTGAGCTGCGAGGCCTGGTTACACCCGACAAATCCGCGTCGGGATCCACTTCAATAAAATAATCCTTGTAAGGCTCCTTCCCTCTCAGGTAGTATTGAAACCATTTACTATGACGAGAAATATGATTGATGACGAGATCACCCATCAAACGGAAATCTTCTGACATCTTCTTAATGTTTTCCCAGCTTCCATATTCCTCGTGCACTCTTCTATAATCGATCACAGAGAAACCATCGTCTGATGAACTTGGAAAAAATGGTAAAATATGGACCGTAGAGATTTGATCCTTCAAATATTCTTTTAAAAACTGATGCTGTTTGGCGAGGGGGGATCTGCTCTCATCTATGTCACAAGAAATCATATCTGCGTATGTAATCAGTATATGATCCTTGTGAGTCCAGTTCTCTTCAACAGGCTTGAACTCCTGTTCTCTTAATCCGTATTTATCAAGCAGTGCCTGAAGCCGTTCAATAAATACTGTTACATCTTTTCTGCTATAAATATTCCTGAAGTGATCTTCGCACTTGCTATTAAGTTCCGTCTTCGTAGTGTCCACCTATACTTTGGTTGAATTTATCAACGTTGATAGTTTTCCTTAAAACAAAGAAGAATTTTTAAATATGTAAAGTCTTAAAACGGCAACGGTGTTGAATCCCCAGAAAAGAATTATTCAATTAAATTGAAGTTACACCCCAATACTTGTTAAATTGTCATATTGTCAGACATTCAAAGAATACTATGGATAGAGAAGTTTTTCAGGAACGATTTGGGATACTTGGCGAATCCGCCGCGATCCGGCAGGTCATCGATAAAATTGTACAGGTAGCTAAAACAGATATTACAGTACTCATGCAGGGTGAAAGTGGTGTTGGAAAGGATGTAACGGCTCGGGCGATCCATGCACTTAGTGATCGTAAGCACCATGACCTGGTGATCGTGAATTGTGGAGCTATCCCTGAAGGGATTATAGAAAGTGAACTATTTGGCCACGAAAAAGGAGCTTATACCGGCGCACATGAAGCCCGGAAAGGATATTTTGAAAAAGCTGATAACGGTACAATCTTTCTTGACGAAATCGGAGATACCCCTAAAAATGTTCAGGTAAAATTACTGCGTGTTCTTGAATCCGGTGAATTTTTCCGGGTCGGCTCCAGTAAAATGAGTACAACTGATGCTCGTGTCATTGCTGCAACCAACCAGGATCTGTGGAAACTGGTTGAAGAAGGCACTTTTAGGGAAGATCTCTATTACAGGCTCGATACGGTTAAAATCAAATTACCACCACTGCGCGACCGAAAGGAAGATATCATCCCTATTTTCAGAAGTTTTGTAAGTGAATTCTCCGCCAAGTACGATTCCGTTTTCCGCGGATTTTCCGAAGACGCAGAAGAACTTCTGGTTTCTTATCGATGGCCGGGGAATATACGGGAACTTCGAAATGTTGCCGAACAGCTCGTGGTGCTGGAGAAATCTCAGTTTGTTGATAAGGAGACCCTACAAAAATACCTGAAAGGACGACAGCGTGAAGGCCTGACAGATAACCTCCCGGTTGTTTCCGGTACACGTGGAGATGATTCTGAAGGCGATTTCGCCTCCGGTGACGGTGCTGACAGGGAATTAATTTACAGGGCCTTGCTGGAGCTTCAAAATGATATGGGAGATCTCAAGAAGATGCTGGCCAAATTTTTATACAGCACCTTTTCCAGTAAAGAAATCAGGGCACTTCCACCTGCAATTCAGAGAAATATTGACCCGAATGATGTCAACAGCACGATGTATGGCGATTTTCGNCCNGCCGGAAGGCAGAACGAGGAGGAATTTGAGGAGAACCGGTCAAAAAATGACTTTGAGCAGTTTTTTGAAAATCAAAGGATTCCCTCTATTGAGGAAACTGAAAAGTTTCTGATTGAACAGGCTCTCAAACGGTTTGAGGGAAACAGAAGAAAAGCTTCCGAGACACTTGGAATCAGTGAACGAACGTTATACAGGAAACTGGATCAATATGACCTGGCGTAATTTCATATCCAAAATGTTTCTTTTTATTGCTATAGTACTGTTAACCGCCGGATGTTTTCAGTATAGTTTTACAGGTACGTCAATTCCATCTGATGTCAACACAGTTTATATCCCCTTCTTTGACGACCGTTCAGGAGGCGGGCTGGGTGATGTAAATGACCGCCTCAATCGATCCCTGATAAACCGTTTTGTCAATCAGAGCAGACTATCTCTCTCCAATAGTGAAGAAGGGGCAGATGCTATCATCCAGGGAACAATTCAATCGTACCAGAACAGGCCTTTCAGTGTTGGTGGTGATGAACGTGCAAATCTGAACCAGGTCACCATATCTGTCAGGGCTTCCTTTAAGTATGCCCGGGATGACAGCCCGTTATGGGAAAAAAACTTTTCAGGTTCAGGAACATACGATGTGATTGCAAACCCGGTTGAAGGTGAAGTTGCAGCAGCGGAACAGGCACTACAGCAAATTGCCAATAATATGTTCAATGATGCCGTAAGCAACTGGTAAAACCCTTGTTTGTTCACAGTGAAAAAAATATCACTATGAATACAGATTCTTTTTGTTTTTTATTGGATTCACTGATAGATTTTGCCTCCCCAAATGAAAGTAAATCCAGCTCATATACCGCAATCTCTGAGGTCCTATCTGGCACACTTCCAGGAGAACCCTGACAATACTATTAAAAAGCTGGAAGCACATGTTAGAAAACGGGGAGCTGATGCTGTAGGATATTATTTACTTTCCTGGTTTTATCATTATAACGGTGATTCGGAAAATGCAGTAAAAGCTGCATGGAAGGCAAAAATATATGCTCCCGGCAGCCCTGCCATGGATCTGCTTCACTATTATATGCAGCACCCAAAAAAATTTAAAGCCTGGAAACCTGTCAAACAGGCTGTTAAACCTGATATGGCAGAAAATAATCAGGGGAAAGCACACCCGATAGCCGATCTTGACTCGCTGATTGAAAAACTGTCAGCCATTGAAACCAAAAGGATCACCTTCGACCTCAACAGTGAAGACGGGCCGGACCTGAGTGAGGAGTCATCCAGAGTCGATGATATCGTTACAGATACACTGGCAGAAATTCATGAGAAGCAGGGGAATATGGAAGCTGCTATTAAAACCTATCAGAAATTAATGCATCTGCATACTCACAAAAAAGGATTTTATAAAAAGCAGATTGAGAGACTGGAAGCAGAAATTGAAAGTGCAAGGGAAAAAAGTGGTGAATAGAAATTGATTGCTTCAGCTTTTGCTTTGAAAAAGCATTTTACAACATTCAGTCTTCAACTGATTTAACAAACCCGTTATTTTTTTTCTCATATCCGATCGTCGTTGATGGCCCGTGTCCCGGATAGACTTTCGTATCATCTGGTAAACGATAAAGCTTATCTCTGATCGAACGGCTTAACACATCAAAATCCCCTTTATATAAATCGGTGCGGCCGATGTTCTCCCGGAATAATGCGTCTCCGGCTATCACAAAACCATCCTCAGGAAAATATAGTGAGACGTGATCAGGTGAATGGCCCGGGGTATAGAGCACATCCATGGAAAAAAGGCCTATCTGAAACCTCTCCTGTTCCCCGAGATGTTCAGGAATAAAACTAAATCCACCAGCCCGGATTCCAAACATAGCTGATTGAGATTCAAAGTTATTCCATAGATACAGGTCTGAATGATTCAGGTAAACCGGCACTTCATATTTTTGCAGTACCTGGTTTAACCCCAAAACATGATCGACATGTGCGTGAGTCAGCAAGACACCAATCAATTTGAAATTTCCAAGTGCCTTTTCCATAGCAGCCATTTCACTTCTGTTCGTAAACCCGGGATCAATCAATATTGCTTCATCACGGTTTAACAGTAGATAGGTATTTTCTGCAAAAGGGCCGACAGTAAAGATTTCTAATTTCATTTCATTCAAATCAGGATAAAAAAAAAGATGCAATGACAAAGCCATTGCACCCTTTAAAACTGTCTGATAATAATGTAATAATTACCTTACTTCTTACCGTACCTCTTGTTGAATCTGTCGATCTGGCCGGCTTTCTTCTTAAACGACTGATCGGCATTATAAAAAGGGTGATTTTTTGAGTCCACCTCACTTTTATAAACCCCGTCTTTAGTGTCTATGGTACTTCGGGTTGTAAACTCCGTACCATCGCTCATTATTACTTTAATTTCTTTGTAATCCGGGTGAATATCTTTCTTCATGGTTCTTTTGCCTTTCAATTTGCACTTTTCAAAGACTTTTAAAATAAGAGTATTTCTGACAGAATGCAATCATAGGTGAATGAAGCGGCCTGCCATCGCAACTACAAACCAACAAATCAGTTCATCCCCCTGAATTCATCAAAATCATCGTCATCATCATCTTCAAAGTCTCCCATTCCGCCAAGCATACTTCCGAGCATATCACTGAAACTTCTCTCCTGGTCCAAATCTTCTTTACCAAGCATTGAATTTTGATGAAGTGCTTCAAGTACCAGGTCCATCAACACATATGTAAACTCACCTTTTGTATCGGTATGCTTTTTAACAATTTTCGACAATCCTGAAATTTTTCCAAGTGATTTTCTGTAGTCATCTTCATTGATGGTATCCGGCAGAATGACCTCATTGCCATTTTTAAACCAATTTATGATTTCGAAATATGGATTTTCTTCCTCTTTTTTTCTTTGCGGATCCGGGAATATCCGCCGAAACACTTTATTGACTGCTTTTCCGATAATGTGTTTGGCAACATTTATTGCTCCTTCCTGCTCACCTTCATAGACGAGTTCCATTTTTCCTGTCAATGCCGGTACCATATGAAATAGATCTGAGACCCTGATGATTGCCAGGTTTTCATTATTCATCAGTGCACGGCGTTCAGCGGCTGAATATACCTGTTCCATCGCCGTTATCGTCATCCTCGTTGAAACTCCACTTTTTTGATCAACATACTCACTCTCCCTGGCATCAAATGCCACCTGTTCGATAATTTCCCGGTACAATGGATGAATTTTTACTTCCATAGAGCCGTTTCTGTCAAAATCTGCTTCCTGCCGGGTTATTGCCATTCCTGCGGCGATATCTTTCGGATAGTGTGTAATGATTTGAGTATCAATCCGGTCTTTTAGCGGTGTGATAATATTCCCCCGATTGGTATAATCTTCAGGATTTGCGGAAAAAGCCATAAAAAGATCAAGTGGTATCCGGATATTAAACCCGCGAATCTGGATATCCCTCTCCTGCATAATATTCAACAATGCAACCTGAATTCGGGGCTGCAGGTCCGGCAGTTCGTTTATTACAAAAATACCTCTGTTTGTCCTGGGTACAAGGCCGTAATTGATAACATTCTCATCAGCCAAAGCAAGTTTTTGAGCAGCGGCTTTAATCGGGTCTATATCACCGATAAGATCGGCTACCGTCGTATCCGGAGTTGCCAGTTTCTCACCATACCTGTAATCCCGGTGAAGCCAATTTAAAGGTGTATCATCCCCTCTCTCTTCAATCAGGTCTTTCGCATATCTTGAAACAGGCTGGAGCGGGTCGTCATTGATTTCAGATCCTTCGATAACCGGAATATATTCATCCAGGTATTGTACAAGCATTCTCAGAATCCTGGTTTTTGCCTGGCCTCTTAATCCCAGTAGTATCAGGTCATGCCTGGCTAATAGTGCATGCTGAAGCTGAGGGATCACAGTTTTTTCATATCCGATGATTCCCGGGAAAAGATCCTCACCCTTCTTCATTTTATCAATGAGGTTCTGTCGGATCTCTTCTTTTACAGTTCTGGATTTCCAGCCACTTTTTTTTAGTTCACCAAGAGTTTTTACCTGCTTTTGCATACATATACCAGACTTTCGTGTTGATTAAATCTTAATATGAGGTTTCTGATCCTATTCCGGATGCCGGCCGGTTATCCGGCTGTTTTCAATATCTATTATAGTGTAACCGATTTTATTCGAGGTTCATTTCAAATCTTCATACATATCCGGAATCATTGTCAGTGCTCTTGTTTTGATGTAAGTTTCTTCCAGCTCTTCAACGGGATCGGAATCGCTCGTAATAGCACCCCCCACCGGATAATACAGGTTTCCGTTTTTCAGAATTGCACTTCGGATAACCACATTAAAATCAAAATCTCCATCCGGCTTGATATAACCGATAGCGCCGGAATAGATTCCTCTCTTGTAATCTTCAAATTCTTCAATCGCCTGCATCGCTCGGATTTTTGGTGCACCGGTCATTGAGCCCATGGGAAAACAGGATTTTAAAACATCCACAGAATCGGTTTCAGCTTTTACCCTGCCTTCTATTGTGGATATGAGCTGATGGACAGTTTTAAAACTTTGAAGCTGAAACAATTCAGGAACTTTTATGGACCCCGGTGTAGCTACTTTTGACAAATCGTGTCTGACAAGATCAACTATCATCAGGTTTTCGGCACGGTTTTTCTCTGATAACTGTAACTGACGCGCAATTTCCTGATCCTTTGCTGGTGAATAATTGCGGGCAGCAGTTCCTTTGATCGGCTGAGAAAAAACCCTGTCAGCATCACGGCATAAAAAGCGTTCGGGAGATGCGCTACATATTTCAAAATCATCCCACTTCATATATGCACCGAATGGTACCGGGCCTGCTTTTCGCATTTGTTCATACAGCTCAAAACCACTCCCTTCTACTGTTCCGGTGATGATGTGAGAAAGGTTAATTTCATAAAAATCCCCTTCCCGTATTCGTTCTTTTGCAGCATAGATTTTGTCCAGGTAAACCTTCTCGGGGGTAACAGATTGAAGATTCTCAATTCTCAGGTCAACTTGTTGCCTGACCGGCGCAGTGCTAACGGTATTCAAATTGAAACCTGAATTTCTCACCAGTCTTTGTTTCCAGTGGTCATATAAAAGCATTTTCTGTGGACGAAAAAAATAAAGGTCCGGGGCATTCACATAATCCCGGTTTTCGGATTTCAGGTCTTCGATATGATTTTTCAAGTCATACCCGAGAAAACCAACATACCACCCTGGAAATTTTTCTCTTATCTCTTTTAATGCTTCCCATGGATTCTTTTTTTCCTGAACCTTCTGCCCTTCTGTATTCAGTGTGATATTCAGTCCATCAGCCTGAATGGTTACATCAGGTTCCATCGCAAATATTGAGAATCGACTTGACGGATGGCCTTTCAACTGGGAAGACAGCAAGATCAGCGGTTCACTGAAACCGGAATCCCGAATCAAGTTCTTTACAAAAAGGTTAAAAGATTCTGTGTTCATCATAGTTACTAATCATTCAATCAACGGCAATGATACAGGTTTTTATATCACATTTCTGTATTTGTTTTAATCTTAGCCGGAGTGTTAGTAACTTGACATTCAACGAACATCCGAAATTCCTTCATGTATAAATCTATCGTCAGGCCTTTCCTGTTCCGTTTCCCCTCTGATATCATTCATGAATCAACGATCAGGTGGGCATCCAGGGCATCGGATTCAGGATCGATGAAGAGAGCAGCTGCCGCTATTTATAGTTATCAATCACCCCTTCTAAAGCAGGAAATTGCTGGTCTGAATTTCCGTAATCCTGTAGGGCTTGCAGCCGGCTTTGATAAAAACGGGACATTTGCCCCGGTAATTGAATCCCTCGGGTTTGGTTTTGTTGAAGTTGGAAGTATTACGGCCGAAGCCTGCTCTGGTAATCCCAAGCCACGCAGTTTCAGGCTGACAAGGGATCAGTCAGTTATCAACAGGATGGGGCTTAATAATGATGGAGCTGCAACTGTCTGCAAGCGATTGGATAAGTTAGACCTAATGATTCCTCTCGGAGTAAATATTGCCAAAACACACAATCCGGACATCGTCGGTGAGGATGCTCTTGAAGATTATGCAATAAGTTTCAAACTTGCCAAAGAGGTTGCCGATTACATCACGATAAATATCTCATGCCCGAACACTAAAGAAGGGAAAACCTTTGAAGATCCGGAGATTCTCTCCCAACTGTTAAACAAACTTCAGATCGGCAGCGACTCTTCCAACCCGCCTGTATTTATTAAATTCTCAGTTGATCTTGATAAAAAGCAACTACTCGAACTCATCGAGGTAACCTGTGAATATTCTGTAAATGGATATGTGGCAGTAAATACATCGAGTAAACGCGATGGTTTACTAACTTCAGCCAAAAGGCTTGAATCAATCGGGTATGGCGGATTGAGCGGCAGAGCAATCAGGGAAAAAAGCAATCGTGTGATTAGTCAGATATTTGAATCGACTCAGGGCTTAAAACCAATCATCGGTGTTGGCGGAATTTCAAATTCTGAAGATGCGATTGAAAAGATAAAAGCCGGTGCTGATCTCCTCCAAATATATACCGGACTCATTTATGAAGGGCCTGCCCTGGTGAAAAAAATTAACAAGGGAATTGCGAACTTTATGAAAGAAAATGATCTGGATTATATCTATCAGATCAGAAAAAACTTATAATTTTTCTCGATAGTTAAATACCGGTATGTTCCCCATGTAATTCCGGAATATCTTCTATGGTATGATCATTTCTGATCAGTTCCGGATACTTTTCAAGTTCTTCAAGCAGAATTACAGCTTTAGCAGCAGCACCCGTTTCCCGGTATAAATCCCTTAACTCTTTCAGGATCTCCCGTGATCTATTCCAATAAACTCCATTGTAAGGATAAATTATTTGAAGGCCTTCAATCGTCAGGTATTCAGATTCTTCCATACCCGGTATATTTATTTCCGAATCTATAACAGTTATCGTATCACGCTCACCCTGTAACAACTGTTCCAGTATATCGTGCTCCTTTGCCAGTATCATCACCTTCTCCCAACGGTTCTGTCTGAAATCATAAAGGGTATCCTCTCTTGCTGACCTGATATAAACTTCAACCGCTTCAAGCATATAACTTGCAGCCTGTTCCCTGTCTCTGCTGTTACCAGCATAATCAAGCAGATACTCAGCGTATTCAGTAGCCTTAAGGGTATCGGAAAACTGATACTGAAGTGAATCTGTCAGGTTAAATTCAGCATAAAGATCGATCGGCATTTGGGGAATGGACAACTGCAGCCTGTCTGCCGCACGCTTTGAAAGCGGGGACTCAGGGTAAGACTCAATGAGTGAATTTGCCAGTCTGGTTGCTGCATCCATTTCATCTTCAGCCATCAGAATATCCATTAATGCATACATGGAAGAAGCTTTTGGGCTTCCCTCCACTCCATTATCGATCACTTTCTGATAATAAACTTTCGCACTATCCGGCATATCAAGATTCATCTGAAAAATATTACCGAGCTGATAATATTTTGTATAGATTAGCACCTCTACCGAATCTTGTTCATACGGTTCGAATGGAATCTGGCTTAAATCAAGTTGCATGTCAGCAGCAATAACTGTCTGATCACGCACGTCCAGCTCATCATTTTGAACTACTGCTCTTTGGTTTTCAAATGTGATACCTGAGCCCGATACTGCTTCCTGCCTCCTCCAGTTATCGGCAAGCGGCCGGTTACCCCAACGGGCACGAAATTGTATACTCGCCTGATTCATTAATGTTCGGTTGTTTATATTCAAAAAGCCCTGACTTGTAACGTCTGTTGTCTCCTCTACTTGATCATCCAGGCCCATCTGACGGTCGATAGTATCCAGGTTTTCCTGTTCCAGGCGCTGTGCTTCAATTTCTGAAAGATACTGTTGCCTGATTTCAGCAATCTTTCCTTCAAATTCATCCGGTGACATCCGCCCGAGAATTAACAGGCTGTCAAGCCGGACAATTTCCTGTGCTGCTTCTGCATATTCCCCAAACGATCCCGCAAGATTTGCTGCATCCCAGTTATCGGGCAGCAGATCCCTGCTCACATTGGTAATCGCAGCAGAATCATAATAGGCAGCAGCCAACTGTAAATTGTTATAATTAAACCGGTGAATTTCAGCCAGCCCGTAGTAAGTCCTGGCGATGAGGTCCCTGGCTGGTGTCACAGTTCTTGAGTGCAGGACATTCTTAAAATATTCTTCAGCAATCTGCGGGTTCCCCTTCAGGCGCTCAGTAATCGCAACCTGGTAGAGCAGTTCCAGCCTGTAATCAAAAAATTTATCATCACGAAGCATCGAGCGAAGCTGACGAGCGGCTTCTTCATAATCTTCGCGCAGCCTTAAAATTTCAACTTCTTTCAGTCTTGAATGGTATTCCAATTCAAATGATGGCCTCATGTCCCTGATGGCATGAAAAGCATTACTGGCTTGTGGCAGATTATTCATCTTTTCCATTATCTGTCCATAATGAAAGTAGGCTCTTGACCGAAGATCACGTCCTTCAAGATCATCAAGTGCAATTAATAGTTGATTACCGGCCTGATGCAAATCATCCTGGTAAGCATATAGCTGGGCAAGTATTGCCCTGGCTTCAGATAATTTTTCAGGAGCCCAATGATCAAGTGTTTCAATTCTCGATTCCATAAACCGTGCCCCTTCCCCGTACAATTCCAGTTCAAGGTATGTACGACCCTCCCACAGGGTTGAACGCATTCTGACTTCAGGATTATCCGAACCGGAAAACAATTCCTGGAATTTTTCAAGAGCAGCGAAATATTCCTGCCTGTAGAAATAGGAGACGCCAATCAGCTCAATGGCATCATCCACATATTTTGACCGGCTGTGATTTCTGAGAATATCTGCACTTTTTTCGATCGACCGTTCAAAATTTTGGGCGCCCCCTGCAGTTGGTGGCGGATGAATCCGTATCAGCTCGTTTGGATTGATCGGTGAGGCCAGGCTTCTGTTTTCTTCATACGCAGCATCAAAATACTGATTGGCATTATAGAACGTATTGTAATAGGCTGTGAAATCATACCACTGCTGTTTCAGGGTTGATCCGCAACCACTGAGAATAAAAACGGAAAGTGATACTATTAATAGAAAACTTTTATTCACGTTACAAACATAACGAATTCGTGAATAAAAGCTTATTGAAAAATGCCGGCCTTAACCTGGATTACTCTATCGTACTGACTTTCAGCATATTGGTTCTGCCCCTTTTTGCAATTGGCATACCGGTAGCGATAATTATCCGATCGCCATTTACAACTAATCCATTATTTCGGAGGTAATCTTCCATCATCCCGACACTTTGGTCAGTATCAAAAATTTGACTGAGTTTTACCGAGTCAACACCCCAGACGAGATTTAGCTGCCGCCTTACTTTCTGACTTTCCGTGAATGCGATGATCGGGACCTTCGGTCGGAATTTGGCGATTCTTCGGGCGGTATTTCCGGAATGTGTGATTGTACTGATAGCTTTTGCTTCTACATTTTCAGCAATTGTAACACAGGAATAGGATAGAGATTCAATAACTTGCTTTTCTTTCCAGTCCGGTTTTCTGTATTCAAGACTGTAATAGATGCTTTCAGCATTTTCCTCAATAGTCCTGCAGATTTTATCCATAGTCTTTACTGCCTCAACCGGATACTCGCCAGCCGCTGTTTCACCCGATAACATCACAGCATCAGTACCATCGAGCACAGCATTCGCAACATCCGAACTCTCTGCACGTGTCGGGCGGGGATTTGTGATCATTGAATCGAGCATCTGGGTGGCTGTTATGACTGGTTTTCCTGCAGTCCTTGATCGCTCAATAATACTTTTTTGAACCTGCGGAACCCGTTCCGATGCGATTTCAATTCCAAGATCACCTCTCGCAACCATGATTCCATCTGATTCTTCAATAATTTCATCGATATTCTCAACTGCTTCCGGCTTTTCAATCTTTGCAATTATCCCGGCATTACTGCCTGCTGCTCTCACTCTTGATATAACATCCTGTATATCCCTTGCCTTGCGAACAAACGACATCGCAACATAATCGACATCCTGGGTCAGGCCAAATTCCAGGTCCTCAATATCTTTCTCTGTGAGTGATGGCATCGAAATTTTAACCCCCGGGAGGTTCACTCCTTTCCTTGACTTAATCACACCACCAACGACTACCCTGGCCCGAACCTCCCGTTCATTCACCTCTTCAACCATCAGTTCGAGCAAACCGTCATCAATCAATATCCTGTCACCGGAAACAGCATCGGAAGTGAGATAGCTGTAATCGATTGGAATTCGTTCACTTGTACCTTCAATATCATCCGGTGTTAACGTTAGCATATTACCCGCCCTCAAAATCTGAGATCCTTCTTTCATCTTTCCAACACGTATCTTCGGACCCTGAAGATCCATTAGAATTGGTATGGAGTACTGGTGTTTTTTAGCAACTTTCCGTACATAACTCATGGTCCGGGCGTGATCTTCATGTGAACCGTGAGAAAAATTGATTCTTGCAACATTCATTCCTGCAAGATATAGTTGTTCAATTTTTTCAAGTGTATTAGAACTGGGACCCAATGTACATACGATCTTAGTTCTGCGAGATCCGGTAATCATATATGATCCTGTATTAAACTTATCATTTTGTAATTAGGGTCTGAAGTTACTTGAATTAACTCAATATTTGAACTAAAACTGTTATGAACTATCGATTAACTTCAAACCTACCAAATAAAGTGGTGATTTATCACGTTTTAGAGTTGTAGAATTGAAAGACATTTAGCAGATTATTTAATCACAACCTTATAAAGAAGATCAATCCTGCTCCTATGAAGAGCATACGCAATCTATTTAAACTGTCTGTTTTGTTAATCACGGCAGGTATTCTATTCTCATGTACTCGAGCTACAAACCCCGATATTGAGAGAGGATCCAGCTATTATTTTCAGGATGGATACCCGGAACTTCGGATTTCTGCTTTGGGATATCTCAATGAAGAAGACGAGGGAGTCATTAATGTTGCTGCAGACATTGTTGAAGCAAGCCTTATTTTCAGGGAACGTGAAGGAGTCAACAGGGCCGACATTGAATTGGAAATACGAATCGTTGGAATTGAGGGTACAAGTTACTCTGATACATATACTACTACATCCACAGTTAGTAATCACCAAAACGGTTTTGTGACAACACAAAATCTGGTGAAATTTGAAAGAGATATTGAAGTTCCCCCTGGAAACTATGAAGTCCATGTTTCTGTCATCGACCAAGCATCCGGTAACCGAACAACCCGTACTACTGAAACATATATTCCGGACCCGCATGATGATATTGTAAACCTCACTTCCGTTCAGCTTCTTGGAAAATCTTCAGATGAAACCGAAGGTTATCTTCCTATTACAACCTATGATGTTTCAACTGCCAAAGACAGTATTCGTTTTGTGATACAGGTAACCAATAACCGGTCAGAAGATCCATTGACAATTCACTCTCAACTAAAGAGGTTTCAATCGGACACATCAGCCGCAAGGCCAATGAGTTTCAATAATTACAGCCCTTCGAGCATGCCTTATAAAGGGATTGAATACAACCGTTATGATGTAATTGAAGAAACACGCAGGGTTCTGGAGCAGCCGGGAAGTGTTTTAATTGAATACCGTTATCCGATGCCCGGAAGAGGGAACTATCGTTTTGAAGTGCGTACTGACGGTGCAGATTCGGACGAGCTGTTCAAAGGACGTGATTT
>SL_3KL_010_SEDDRAFT_10003076_pt1 | contig 15186 bp, 13 predicted proteins | sample SodLakKL_010_SED_2_FD_10381 | JGI IMG/M metagenome (IMG submission 10381)
CCGGGAACGGGGTACCGACGGGGTCGAGGAACCGGCTCGGGACGCACCGCTCGACGACCCGTTGCCCCGATCCGTCCGGCGCCAGTGGACTCTGGCCCTCCCCTATCTGGCGGCCATGGGGGTGTACCTTGGAGTGATTGCGCTGATCGGGTTCCTTCCGGCCAGCTTTCTCTTCGTCGCCCTCTTCGTCTTCGGTTTCGGCGGGATCTCCTGGTGGAGAAGTCTCGCCATGGCTGCCCTGTTCACCCTGGCGCTCTACGGGCTGGTCTGGGCGCTGGAGCTGACCCTCCCGGGAGGAGAGTGGATCGCTCGACGGTAGGTGGCTGGGCGGACAACCGTGAACGACCCCCGGTGGGCCAGAGGGGTAGAGACGATCCGAACGACAGGTGAGATCCGTTTCTCGCACCGCCCGCTGCCGAGCCCTGGCTCTCGCGAGTGCTCGGAAGCACCCTGAACTCGGTTCCACGCACCCGCTCGCCAAGGAGATTCATATGTTCGTCGTCGCCACCCATGGTCCCGACCAGCCCAACATCGCCGCCCTCCCCTACGTAGCGCTGAAGGGAGCGGTGGAGTCCGGGGAGTTCCCGGGCGAACCCCCCACCATATTTCTGATGCAGGAGGCCACGTACCTGGCGCATGGTAAGACCGATCTCTCCGAGATCAAGGCGGTGGGGCTGCCCCCGATCTCCGAGGTGGTGGCCTTCCTCCGCCAGCATGAGCTCGAGGTCATCGTCTGCACGCCATGCGCTCGGGCCCGGGGCATCTCGGAGGACGATCTGGTGGACTATGCGCGGATGGGAGGGGCCGGTGACATGGCCAAGGGAGCCAAGAGCCACAGCGCGACCCTCACCTTCTGAGGCAGGAGGTCCCCGGGCGGACTCCAAGGACCCAGGTTCCCGACACATTGACCCTGTATTCTTTCAACGGAGCGAATACCGATGAGCCTCCTCCTCTCCTGGCTGATCCTCTCCCTCGCGGTCTGGTTCACTGCGGTCATCCTCCCGGGTTTCCACCTCAAGGGCTTCGGCAGCGCCATCCTGGTGGCGGCCCTCTTCGGGATCCTGAACTTCTTTCTGGGATGGATCTTCTTCGCGGTCCTCACCATCGCCACCCTGGGCATCGCCCTGCTCCTGGCCTTCCTGACACGCTGGCTGATCAACGCCATCATCCTGAAGCTGGTCGACGCCCTCACGGATCACCTGGAGATCGACAGCTTCGCGTGGGCCCTCGGGGGGGCGCTGCTCATGTCGGCTCTGGGCACGCTGGGCGAGTGGTTGGTCCGGGCGATGCTGGGCGGATGACAGGTTGATCCGAAGAGGGGGGAAGTCCCCGCCCTGGGTTCGAGCATCAGAAGTCTGTTGAAGAACAGGAGCCCCCCGGCAACTGACGGGTGGTTTGTACCCCAGAGTGTCGTGTTGACTTGACATCAGGGCAGGCCAGCACTACATCGACGGCATGTCCGCCGACGCCTCCCCCCTCCGCACCCACCTCCGGCACCACCGCACGAGCCGGGGGTGGTCCCAGGCCCAACTGGGAGGCCTGGCGGAGATCACTCGGCAGAGTTACGCCGCCATCGAGGCGGGCCGCTCCGTGCCCTCCACCGAGGTGGCCCTCCGACTGGCTCGTGCCCTTGGGCTCGAGGTGGAAGAGATCTTCGAACTCTCCGATCGGGAGCCCACGGGGATCTCGGCCATGGCCGTGGGTCAGATGCCCCGGGACGGAGATCGGGTTCGCATGGCGCGAGTGGGAGGACGAAGGGTCGCGGTGTCCCTGGAGGCCGCCGGGGCCCCGGCCCAGATCCTGGCCGACGGAGTGGTGGGGTCGGTGGCGAGCGACGGGACCGTCCGGGTGCACCCCTTCCCGGCACGTCCGGAGCGGGTGGACCTGGTGGTGGCCGGGTGCGACCCGGCCATGGGACTCGTCCGGGAACTCCTCCGTCAGGAGCATGGAGTGGAGCTCCTCTGGGTGCCCATGGGAAGTCGCAGCGCCCTGGAGGCCCTGGCATCCGGAAGGGTCCATCTGGCCGGGGTGCACCTTCCCGATCCCGAGGGTGGAGAGTACAACGATTCCTGGGTTCGCCGGCTGGTGCCCCGTCCGACCACCCGGATCCGCTTCGCCACCTGGGAGCAGTGCCTGGCCCTGGCTCCCGGGAATCCCCTGCGCGTCTCGGGGCTCGAGGATCTGGTGCGTCCCGGACTCAGGTTCCTCAACCGGGAGGAGGGGGCCGGCGCCCGGATCCTGCTGGAGATGCGGCTCCAGGAGCTGGGCGTGCCCCTGGAGCAGGTGCCTGGATTCCTGGAGACCGCGGCGCGGGGCCATCAGGCGGTGGGCGAGGCCATCGCGGCGGGGGCGGCAGACGCCGGTGTGGCGATCCGCTCCATCTGCAACTCCCGGGGACTGGACGCAGTGACCCTGGCCTGGGAGCCCTACGACCTGGTCGTCCCCGATGATCTCCTGGATCTCCCGGCAATGGAGCTCCTCCTCTCGACCCTCAGGCGGCCCCTTCTGCGCCGCCAGGTGGGGGCCCTGGGTGGCTACGACGTCACCCGGATGGGAGAGCTGCGTTGAGGGCCAGGGTCCCGTCCCACCCCGGTCCGGTCCGGGCAGTCCGGGCCCAAAGGGCGCTGCGGAGCGCCGCTTTCCCAATTCTCGGCCTCTTCCTCCTTCTCGGGTCCTGGGGGTGTGGAGAAGAGGGGGAGGAGGACCCTCTCCTGATCCTGGCCGCCTCCGATCTGCAGTTCGCCCTCGGCGAGCTCGTACCGATCTGGGAGGAGCGGATGGGGATCTCCGTCGATGTCGTGCTCGGGTCCACGGGGAATCTGGCCACCCAGCTCCGTCACGGGGCCCCCGGTGATCTGTTCTTCGCCGCCGACGAGGAGTTCATCGATGTCCTGATCGCGGCCGGGAGTGTGGAGCCGGGCTCCCGAACGGTCTATGCGCTCGGCCGGTTGGCCCTGGTGTCACCTCCGGGCAACAACCCCCCTGCCACCCTGGGCGACCTGGGAGACCCCCGGTGGGACCCCGTGGCCCTGGCCAACCCGGAGCACGCCCCCTATGGACGGGTGGCCCGCCAGGCGCTCGTGTCTCAGGGCCAGTGGAACACGATCCGGGAACGGGTGGTGTTCGGCGAGAACATCGCCCAGGCGTATCAGCTCGTGCGGACCGGGAACGCCGCGGCCGGGATCGTGGCCCTCTCCCTGGTGGAGGGGGTGGCAGAGGGGTCCGCGCCCTTCGTGGCCGTACCGCGGGAAGCCCATCTTCCCCTGGTCCAGGTCGCCGGGATCCTGATGGACAGCCCGCGGCGGCAGGAGGCGCTGGCCTTTCTCGAGTTCGTCATGTCGGAGGAGGGGCAGGGCATCCTGGCCCGGTTCGGCTTCGATCCCCCCGAGATGGGGAGGGCCGTCCGGTGACCGCCGTGGAACTCCACCCTCTGGCCCTCTCCTTCCAGGTGGCTTCGGTGGCCACCCTCCTCAGCCTCCTGGTGGGGTTGCCCCTGGCGTGGCTCCTGGCTCGGCGACGGCTTCCGGGTACGGACTTCTGGACCGTGGTCGTCCTCCTTCCCATGGTCCTCCCCCCCACGGTCCTGGGATACTATCTCCTGCTCCTGATCGGACGAAGCGGCCCCCTGGGACAGGTGAGCGAAGCCCTTGGGTTCGGACGTCTGGTCTTCACCCCCACCGCCGCGGTCATCGCCGCCTTCGTGGCTTCGATTCCCTTCCTCATCCGGGCGGCCCAGGCCGGATTCGAGCAGGTGGATCCGACCTACGAGGAGGCGGCCCGGACGCTTGGACGTAGCGAGTGGGCCATCGCCGTCACCGTGACCCTTCCCCTGGCGTGGCGGGCGATCCTGGCGGGGATCGCGCTGGCCTTCGCCCGGGCGGTGGGGGAGTTCGGCGCCACCGTCATGGTGGCGGGAAGCATCCCGGGCCGGACCCGGACGGGGAGCGTGGCCATCTACGATGCGGTGCAGGCGGGGAGGATGAATGACGCCCACCTCCTGGCCCTCCTTCTGACCCTCACCACCGCCGGGGCCCTGCTGCTCCTCACACGCCTGGGCCGGGGGCGGGGATGGTAGGGGACGCGGCGGCTGAGACGGCGACGCACGGCAGTTCGGATCCATCTCCACCCGGGCTCGACGTGCGGCTCGACGATCGAGTGGGGGATTTCCGGCTTGAGGTGGCGTTCAAGGTGGCGCCGACGGCGAGCCCCACTCAGGACCCGCGGCCGTCGAGAGAGGGTTCGACCGCCCTCGGGAAGGATTCGACCGTTCCCGCGGAAGCCTCGAGTGACCCCACGGAGGGCTCCACCTCGTCGAACGCGGGGGTCACCGCCCTCTTCGGTCCTTCGGGAGCCGGCAAGACCCTCACACTGCGCCACCTGGCTGGACTGGCCCGTGCCAGGTCGGGAAGGATCCGTCTGGGTGGACGGGTCCTCTTCGACTCCGCCACCGGGATCCACCTGCCTCCCAGGGAGCGACGCATCGGCCTGGTGTTCCAGGAGGCGGCCCTCTTCCCGCACCTTTCGGTGGCCGGCAACGTGGGGTACGGGATGTCCGGGCTTCGCCGGGACGAGCGGGCCCACCGGATCGACGAGCTCCTGGAGCTGGTGAGGCTGCCGGGTTACGAGGAAAGGCGTCCCCGGAGTCTCTCGGGGGGGGAGGCGCAAAGGGTGGCGCTGGCCCGGGCCCTGGCTCCGGGTCCCTCCCTGCTCCTCCTGGACGAACCCTTCGCCGCTCTCGACTTCCGGGTCCGGCGCGAGCTGCGATCCGAACTGCTGCGCCTGAGCCGGCTCACGGGGATCCCCATGATCCTCGTCACCCACTCCCTCGCCGACGTCCGGGCCCTCTCCCGGACCCTGATCCTCCTGGACCGGGGTCGGGTGGTCGCCTCGGGTCCCACCGCTCACCTTCTGGCCGATCCCGGCACCCCCGAGGCTGCGGCCCTCCTGGACGCCGAGGAACTGTGACAGGTCTGTAGCAGAACAGACCCGAGGCCGTAGAGAACCCACCCTATCCTACTCCCAGGTGAACCCCGAAGAGCTCGGGGAGACTGTGAAATCCGTTTCCAACCCGCGCGGTTGCGCGAGCGAAGTGACGGGCAGCTGGGAGGTGGGTCCATGAGTGGTCTTCAGTTCGGGATGTGCAACGGTCGTTCTACGGTTCGTCGATGGTTCTACGCCTTTTCGGTGTGGATGCTGGCTCTGGTGGTCGCCGTTCCCCTGGCGGCTCAGGACGGGACCGCTTCTGATCCGGGCGCGGATCTTCGGGGTCAGGTCCGGGCCGCAGACGACAACCGTCCCCTGGCGGGTGCCCGGGTCGAGGTGGAGGGTACGGGCGTGAGGGCCCTCACGAACTCCAGGGGTTCCTTCACCCTGAGGAGCGTGCCGGCGGGGATCCACCGGCTCGTGGTCGACTACATGGGCTACTCCCCGGCCAGCCGAGAGATATCGGTGCAGGCCGGCGAGGTGGTCCGGGTGGACGTCTCCATGGATATCCGCCCCATGGATGTAGAGGGCGTCCTGGTCGAAGCGGATCGCTGGGGAAGCCAGGCGGACGCCCTGAACCGACAGCGGACCGCGGCCTCGATTCAAAACATCATCTCGTCGGAGCAGATCGAGCGGTTCCCCGATCCCCAGGCGGCAGAGGCGATTCGGCGCCTTCCCGGGGTGGCCAGCTTCGATCATCGGGGGGAGCCCCAGAGCATCTTCGTGCGGGGGATGTCGCCGGGGATGAGCACGGTGACGCTGGATGGGGAGCGCCTTCCCACCACCGGACTTGCAGACCGGGAGACCTCGCTGATGGGGCTGCCGGCCGAGATGCTCTCTTCCATGGAGCTCTCCAAGGCCATCACTCCCGACATGGACGCCGACGCGGTGGGGGGCACGGTGAACCTTGTGACCCGGTCACCGCTGGGAGACAACCGCTTTCTCAACGTCTCGGCAGGGGGCGGACAGCACCACCACGCCGTGGGTCCGAACGCCCAGGCCAGCGTGATCTACGGCAACCGGTTCGGGGAACTGGGGGTTCTCCTGCGGGGCAGCTTCCGACGCAACAACATGATGATGGATGACATCCGTCACTTCTGGGGCACCGAGGACTTCGGAAGTGGGGAGGAGGACGTGCTCGACCAGCTCCGGCTCGGGGCGTACGAGACTCATCGGGACCGGACGGCGCTGAGCGGCCGGGTCGACTACAACCTCAGCGACGAGACCTCGCTCTACGTGCGCGGTCTCTTCAACCACTTCGACAAGCACGGGATCCGACACCAGTTCCGGGTGCGTCCCGAGAGCGGGGACCACATCGGCCGCGGGCTCGTCGAGGGAGGACGCCTGGAGACGATCGGGCGTCGAAACCGGATCACGCAGATCCTCTCCACCGTCGGAGCTGGATTCGAAACGGTGGCTGGACCGTTCGACGTGGACTTCAGCGCCTCGTACGGACTGGGGAACCATGATCAGCCCTACCAGGAATACCTGAACCATCGGGTGGGAGGGGTCGACCTCGAGTACGACATCTCGAACACGCGGCGGGCCGAGTGGGGGGCTCTGAACGACAACCCGGGCGGATTCTTCGACCCAGCCCAGATCCCCTTCCTCCGCCACGAGAACCGGACGGACCACGTCCGGGACCGAGACATCAACACCCGGGTCAACTTCGGGCTTCCGTACCGGTGGGCCGGAGCCCAGGGCAGCCTGAGGTTCGGCGGACGGTACTTCCAGAAGGAGAAGGATCGGGACTACTGGGTCCGTCGTTCCTTCCCCCCGAGCGGACACGGGATGAGGATGTCCGGCATCGCGTCGGGCTCCGAGCACCGTGAGATCCTGGGCCGCTACCGGATCGGACACACGGTCGACTGGGATCGGGGCGGGCCCTTCGCGAGGGAGATCGCGGACATGCTGGAAGAGGACATCGACCGCACGCGCGAGATCTCCGACTCCCAGAACTACGAGGCTTCCGAGTGGGTGGCGGCCGGGTATGTGATGACGACGCTGGACTGGGGCGACTGGACCCTCACCGGGGGTGTCCGGACCGAGCGGACTTCCACGCGCTACGTGGGGAACCAGACGATCTTCGACGAGAGTGGCTCCTGGGTCGAGACCCTCCCCATCGACGAGGGCAACGACTATCTGAACGTCTTCCCCATGGCGCATCTACGGCACCGGTTGGGTGACCAGACCAACTTCCGGCTGGCATGGACCAACGCCCTGGCCCGACCCAACTTCACCGATCTGGCCCCGACCGAGTTCATCGACCACGACGCCCAGCGCGTGACCCGGGGCAACCCGGACCTGGAGCCGTCCCTCGTGATGAACGTGGACCTCCTGATGGAGCACTACTTCGAGCCTCTCGGGCTCCTCTCAGGGGGAGTGTTCTACAAGCAGCTCAGCGACTTTTTCTTCGGCTCGGTGGACCGGATCCAGGGAGGGGAGCTGGACGGCTACGAGGTGCGGCAGCCCCGGAACGGGGCCAGCGCCGACCTGTACGGGATCGAGGTCGCGTGGCAGCAGCGTCTCACCTTCCTGCCCGGCGCCCTCAGCGGACTGGGTCTCTACGCAAACTATACCTATACCCATTCCAACGCCGAGCTCCGGGAGGTGACCCGCGAGGTGCCGCTTCCCCGCCAGGTGCCCCACGTGCTGAACGCCGCCCTGTCCTGGGAACGAGGACCCTTCATGGGGATGATCACGGCGAACCACCGGAGCGAGTACCTCTGGGCGGTGAGCCAGGAGCAGGTAAGCGACCACAGGAGCCACCTCTTCCCCTCCATGGACCGCTTCCTCGAGGCCCAGACCCAGTTCGATCTGTCGGCCTCCATGGAGGTGCGGGACAACGCCAGCCTCTTCCTCGAGGTCAAGAACCTCACCAACGAGCCCCAGACGTGGTACGATGGCACGCCGGACTTCCACTTCCGGTCCTCCTACAACCACGCGTGGGGGATCCTGGGGGTGCGGATGAGCCTGTAGAAGGTCGCTGCAGGGGTAGAGGGTTCCCACATCGGGTTACTCACGCGGCCCCGATGGACCACTCAGGAGGCGGGTGCGGCCGGTGCCGCACGCGCCTCCTTTGCGTAGGTGGCCAGCACCACGATCTGGATCCGGCTGCAGTCCCACCTGCGATCTCGATCCGGATTCAGGAAGAGCTCCGAGCCGGAGAGGTCTCCGGGGCTCGTGCTGTCGATCACGCCGAGGGCGGTCTCTCCCCGGGCGAACGCGGCTTCTGCGAGGTCATCGAAGCTGAGGCTGCCTTCGAGACCGTGTTCCAGGGGGTCCCGGAACACCACCTCCGTCCCGCCTGCGGCGAAGAGATCCTCGAAGACCGATCGGAGTTCGGGTCGGAGAGCCACCTGGGCCAGAATGTGACTCATCAGGATGGGCGTGGTCAGGACCTCGGCCACCCCTCCCTCCAGGAGGGCCGCGTTCTCAGGATCCAGGAGCTCCACCAGCAGCGAGGCCCGGTGCTCCCGCTTGGGGGCCAGCTCGTTCAGTAGCAGGGCGCCCAGGATCGTGCGGGCGTCGGCATCCTGGGTCGACCGGAGCCAGTCGCTGCCCATGAGGATCACGTTGTCGTAGGCAAGGGGCTCCAGTGCCAGCAGCTCGGCCTGGACCGTATAGTCCCCGTGGAGGTGCCGCACCATGACCCGATCGGGGTTCATGTTGTAACCCCGGTCCTGGAGTTCCCGGCGAGCGGGAGGGACCGTGGCCAGGATATCCACGTGAAAGCTCTCCTGGCGGTAGGTGGACAACTCCCGGAGGAGGGCCGGAACCTTGTGGCTCCAGCCCAGAACCAGAATCCGCCGGCTTCCCTCCTTGGCGCGAAGGGTCCCGGGGAGACCCCGTGGCCTCAGTCTGGGCGGAGCCTGGTTAGCGGGCTGCACGGACTCTACTTCCTGGGCCATGACGACGATCCGATCTCCCGCCTCCACCCTGAGCCCCGCTGGGGGGTTCAGATAGGGGCGCACGCGAGTTCCTTCGTGCCGGACCAGTCCAAGGACCACCCCCAGGGGAAAGGCGGCGCCCAGGGCCTCCAGCGGCTGTCCCACGAAGCCGTCGCCATCCGGAAGATAGAGCTCGTTGCCCTCGCTCTCCTGTGAGAGGAGTTCGTTGTAGACCGAGGAGAGCCCGGGGTGCCGGGCGGTCTGGACCAGGAGTCGGGCGATGGCGGCGTCCGAAGCCACCAGTTCGAGGGGCCCCCCATATGCCCGTCTGGCCAGGGCCAGCTTTCGGGCATCCAGAAGCTCAGCCACCACCAGAGGCGGGGGCTCCCCTTCGCTCCGGGCAGCCCCGTCGATGGACAGAAGGGTCTTGACGGTCCGCGTGTCCAGCGCCATCCCACCGTCGGGAATGAAATCGTTTCCCGGGATCAGGATCACCCCGGCGTGGAGAAAATCGACCCGCTCCAGGTGCTCCACGCGAAGTGGGGATCCGGTCCGAAGGGTGATCCTGCGCTCGTTCCAGAGTGGACCGAGCTGCTCCTTCAGATCCTGGTGGAGGGCGGGGGTGACTTCATCGCACAGCACCACGATGTGGAGGGAGCGAGCCCCACGGTGGCGCAGGAACCTCCGGACTCGGGCCTCCGAAAGAAGGATCTCGCGGAGCACGGCCACCGTCCGATTGGTCCACCCCAGGATGACGAAGTGATTGTTCCGGGTCACCGGGGTGAGGCCGCTTTCCAGCCGAGCCATGGTGGCGTTCAGCCACTGGGTCATGATGGCCACCAGCGAGCCGAGGAACACCACGTAGCCCGAGACGGTGAGCAGGGTGGACACCGTTCGCACCCAGAAACCCTCGTCGTCGCCCAGGTAGCCGGGATCGCTGAGCCGGAGAAAGGCCCACCAGATGGCTTCTCCGGGGCTGTCGAAGGTGCCCGAGGGCAGGACCAGGACTCCGGCTCCGATGGACATCAGTCCAATGAGCGCGGCTATGAAGAGGAGTCGGTACTGGGGTCCCCTGAGGAGGAACCGCTCCAGCCAGAACCGGATCCGGTCGGTGGCCCGTCCGCTCATCTGCTCCTTCTATCCCGCGACGAAGGTGAAGCACAACTCCTCTTCGAAGATGCTCCCGTCAGGGGACATCAGAAGTCCTCCTGCTCGCTTCCCTCCTCCGGCGGAAAGAGCGCCCGCAGGTCGTCGCTCAGGTGACCCTGGGCCATGTAGGCGACCAGGGTGGTGACGGCCTCCGCCTGGCCCACGGAGGTGAGGCCCAGGGTGTAGAGGGGGCTCCCCTCCATCGTCTCCTCGTTCTCGACCCGGATGGCGGTGAGGGTCACTTCCTCTCCGGACATAAGCCCGGCCAGCACTCCTTCGCCCACGGGGAAGGCATCCTGGATCGGACCCTCTTCAGAGGACCTGGCGGACCAGAACACCTGGTTGGCGGGGTCGGAGAGGTCGCCGAAGTGAAGGAGATAGTGGGTTTCGCCTCCCAACGGGCGATCGATGTCCAGGTCGACGACCAGGGCGGGCGACATGACGAAACGCGGGTCATCGAAGTCGAAGCCCATGGACTCCAGGCTGGAGTCGAACTCGGCGGCCTCCTCGGGGGGAACCGCGTCGCGTTCCCGGATGATCGGCTCCACCACCAAGGTGAGCTGCACGTTCCCCTTCCGGACCAGGGTCCCGGTCTGGGCCCCTCCCAGACTCCCGTCGGGTCGAGGTCCGATTCCGGTGGGTGTGCTCCAGGGACGGAGTTGCTCCACATCCCACAGATCCTCCGCGGACTCGACGAAGCGGTACCGACCCTGAGTCTCCCCCTCCCGGGCCTCCCGGCAGACCTGAGACGAGCTGCCGTTGCAGGCCTCGACGACCACCTCGCGGACCAGAATGGCTCCGTCGCAATTGCTGGCGGCGGCCGGGAGCTCCTCGTCCTCGCCCAGGATCGCATCGGCCTCGTCGGAGATGCGACGGAAGGCCCCTTCCAGCTCCTCCTCCACCTGGGAGCGGAGTTCCCTTCGACGCTCGAGGAGGGCTTCGTCTTCCGATTCCACGTATTCACGGGCCAGCTCGCCATCGTCCTGGAACCAGCTCTGAACGATCCGGTCCTCGGGGTTGGCGTCATCGAAGGGGGCCACTCGAAGCGAATCCTCCAGCGCCACGGCCTGGTACAGGGCTCCGATCCGGTCCACCCTGCGTGCCAGAGGGTCAAGCTCCTCGTTCAGCTCGGCCAGTCGGGCGAGGACGGGCACGCACATCGTGGACCGCTCCGTCTCGAAGGCCACCATGTTCGACGGGATGGCCTCCTGCCCCGAAAGGGGAAGGGCGGATCCGAAGAGAAGGGCCGCTGCGCCGGTCAGGGCGAAGCCGGCCCAGCCGCCAGCCCACGAAGAGGGAAGAAGTCTGGACAAGGGATACTCCATTTCGGTGGATCAGGGATCGTTTCGCCACGAGCCCATGGCTCCTGGCACCTTGTAACATCAAGCGTGCTCCGGCAACGTCGTCTGCGCATCGACCCCGGGTGGGATGGACGGGCGGGCCTCCGGGTCATTCGCTCAGGTCGCACTCCTGGAAGCCCTGGGCCATCGCGGTCTGTTGGTCCGGGGTCGGCGGCTCCATCTGGGAGGCCGACTCCAGGTCGCCGGACATGGCCGCGGCGTAGAGTTCAGCCTGTTCCTCCCCCAGGACGTCGACGATCACGTCGGCGGCGCAACTCGCCTCCTCCTCGCTGATCATGCCCTCGGACCCCTCGAAGAGATCCTGTGCGATTTCGCCCCGGATTCCGTTCCCGGAGTCGCCCCCGCAGGCGAGAAGGATCAGGGGAAGGAGGGCGATCATGAGTGCCGCTCTAATCGATGACATGTCTGGGTCCCTTCGGCTTGGCTGGGAGTCGAATCCGGTAGGTCGGAGAGGAGGCATAGGATAACCGGAGCGGGCGCCGGTGGACCACTCCCCCGGGATTGCCAACGCTTGCGTGTCGCCGGTAGAATTCCACAACGATCCCCCCAACGGATGAGGTCCCCCAATGGATGAACTGGAAGCCTGGGCCCAGGAGAGAGGGGCGGTGGTGGAGCCGGACAGCGAGGCCCGGAACTTCGCTCTTTTCGCCCATCTGAGTGGTTTCGCCGCGTATGTGTTTCCCTTCGGCGGTGTGATCGCCGCCATGATCATCTGGATGGTCAAGCGAGATGCCCATCCGTATGTGGATGACCAGGGGAAGGAGGCCCTCAACTTCCAGATCTCCGTCTCCATCTATACCATCGTGTCGGCTCTACTGATCCTTATCGCGGTGGGAATCGTGCTTCTTCCCATGGTGATGTTGTTCCACATCGTCATGATGATCGTGGCGGCCATCAAGGCCGGGAAGGGAGAACCGTTCCGTTACCCGCTCACCCTCAGACTGGTGAGCTGAGCCCCGGCCGGTGGGGACCCCATCTCGGGGAGTCCCTCCGTCCACCGCCGATGGAATCCCTGGAATCCCTGGAAGGACCCCCTTGAAGGAAACACCTCCCGCGCTCGTTCCCGTCTTTCCGGGTGCGAGGTGCGTTCCGGCTCCGCCGGGGTTCGCGGTGCCGCTGCTTTTCCTGCTCCTCACCGGGTGTACCGCCGCGCTTCAGAGTCTGGAGCGGCTTCCGGAGCCCGTGTCCCATCATGAGGGACAATACCTGACGGTGGTCTGCCACTTCGAGTGTGGAGCCCTGGGTGACGAAGCTCTGGCGATCAGCGAGGAGGCGTGGGAGTTGGTGGCCTCGTACCTGGGGGTGTCCCCCCGACCGGAAGCTCCGGAGGCGGCCACCCTACACCTCTACGGGGAGTGGCGCGAGTATCAGCGGGTGGAGGACCGGATCGCCGGGGGGCGGTTCCGGGACACCGGCGCCTTTTCGGTCCGGGACGATCGGTCCGCCCACGTCATGGTGCCCCGGGATCTCGGAGCCCGACTGGGGACCCTTTCCTTCCACCATCGACGGAACGTGGCGCATGAGGCGGCCCATCTGGCCAGCTACGACCGGGCCCGAGGAGCCTACTGGCCCCCGTGGCTCGCCGAGGGACTGGCCGGGTGGGTCGAACGGGAACTGGTGGTGGAAGGAGTCCCTGGAGCGATCCAGGAGAACAACCCCTGGGCCAGCACCCAGCTCTGGCGCATCCAGCGCCTCCTGGAGTTGGGTTCCCTTCCTGGCGTCCCCGAGACGCTCACGGGCCGGCCCATCGAGCTCACCCTGGGTGATGCCTACGCCTACTGGATCGAGCTCTTCCACTTCCTGGTCCACGGGCCCTGGGCCGACGACATGGAGGAGCTGGTTCGGGAGGTGGCCGCCCGGGAGATTCCCGAGGATCGGGCCTGGCCCGAGGTCGGCGCCATGGTCCAGGACGCCTTCGGCGAAGAGGGACTGGCAGAGATCGACAGCCAGTTCCGGAGTTACATCCGAGAACTCCAACCGGGGTGGGTCGAGCTCTTCCGTTCCCTTGAACGCCGGGTCGACGAGCCGGGGGTCTGGCTCCAGCACGCCGTGGGGGGACTGCCGGTGGGGGCCTTCGCCTGGAGGAGCGGCGACCCCGGACGCCGGCAGGGGTTCTGGGTGGAAACCCGGGTGGAGCCCCTGGGCGATGAACCCTGGGAGGTCCGGGTCGCCCTGGTCCGTAGAGACGACGATCCCCTCTTCGTATCACTGGACTCGGACGGGATCCTCCAGCTCCTGGAGTTCTCCTACGAGGCGCCCGACCGGGTCTCCGTCCTTCAGCGGGAACGGGTGACCACGCCGCGGGTCGAGAACCGGCTCGTGGCCCTACGGGTCCGATTCCGCCCGGGGCGGGTGGACGTCCGGGTCGATGGAGGTCCGGAGGTGGAGTTCTCCCTTCCCGACGCGGCTCCCACCGGTCTCTGGGGGCTCGGTGTGGCCCCCGAGACCGTGGCCCTCTGGCGAGGATGGCGGGTCGGCGCGCCCTGACGTTCAGTGGGTCGCTTCGGTGTCCTCGTAGCCCCAGGGCGCTGGAGGGGGATCCACCGGGTTCGTCAGATCGAAGGGCCACACCACGCCGTGATCCGTACCCACCCGGACCAGGGTATAGACGAACTCCTCTCCGGGCCTGATCTCCATCGTCCAGATGTTCGTGGCGGCGGGAGGAATGAGTTCGGCGGTGAACTCGTCGGCGTGGAAGTCCTGGGAGTTGGGTGTACCGGCGTCCTGGGTGTCGCCGCCGTACTGGGTCACCTCGTCCTCCGACCCGTCCTCTTCCCGATGGTCGTGCTTGAGGCGGAGCCCATCGGCCTGCTGGGTCACGATCCAGGTCCGGGAACGATCGTCGCCCATGTGGACCGGGATCCGGATCTCGTCTTCGAAGCACTGGCGGACGTGCATCACCTGCTCAGGGTTTTCCGGATTGGCGAAGGCCGTCCCGCAGAGTTCCTGCATGTGGCCCCACCAGGCCAGCTGTTCGGCCGAGGGGCCCGCGGTCTCCTGGGGTGCAGCGTCGTCCGGAGGCGGCGGCTCGTCGGTGTCGCCGCAGGCCACGAGGGCCAGCGCCAAAGCGATGGCGGGAACCGAACGCGTGAGAGTCTTCAGGTTCATGGGAAACTCGCTGGGGTCATCGGGAAGGATTAGGATCAGAAGGGAGTGTCCATGCGCCGCCCCCTTCCCGTCAAGCGGGGCGTTCCCGTTGACCCGGCCGGATTCGGAGGCGGTCCGACCCCATCTCGGTTCGGACCCGGCCTTCACCGGGAGGGATGCAACCGGGGGAACCTCACGGCCCGGTCCGTGGTCTGACCACTGATACCGAAGCGGGAGGGAGTGGAACGAGACCTCTCCCACCCACCACCCACCATAGCGGGAGGAACCCCCAGATGAATCGACGTGAATGGTTGAAGGTCACCGCCGCCGCCGCCGGGGCCGGGGCGGCCCTGACCCTCCACCCACGGCTTCTGGAGGCCCTGGATCGGGGGATGCTGCCCACCGACGAGATGATCCAGCGGCCCATCCCGTCGACGGGCGAACGAGTTCCCATCGTGGGGCTGGGGAGCTCGGCCACCTTCGCCTCAGTGGCCCGAAGTGAGGACTACTCGGCCCTCCGGGACGTTCTGGGGACCATGATCGAGCACGGAGGGACCGTCTTCGATACGGCGCCCGGGTACGGCGCTTCCGAGGAGGTCGCGGGCACCATCGCCAACGAATTGGGGGTCCAGGACCAGATCTTCTGGGCCACCAAGGTGAATGTGGCGGGACGGGGGGGCGGGAGCGCCGACCCCGACGAGGCCCGGGCTCAGATC
>SL_3KL_010_SEDDRAFT_10003077_pt1 | contig 15185 bp, 6 predicted proteins | sample SodLakKL_010_SED_2_FD_10381 | JGI IMG/M metagenome (IMG submission 10381)
TAAGGATAATGAGAGCGCTTTAAATTATAATAAGAATTATGATTTAGTTGGAATAAGTTACAGGATTTCAGCTAAAGATAAAGCATACGAGATTGCTGACCGATACAGAAAAAATAACATCCCTGTTGTGCTTGGAGGTCCTCAAGCTTCTACTTTGCCATTTGAAGCAATAGAGCATGCTGATGCTGTTGTTGTTGGAGAGGGAGAAAAGTTATGGCAAATTATTTTAAATGACCTAAAAAATAATAATCTCAAAAATTTTTATGTAAACTCTCCGGTAGAATTTAACAGTAAATCTTATTCTTATTATCAGATATATGATTTCCCGGCTTTAAAGAATATAATTGAACCTAAGAGAGATATTATAAAAAAGAAGTATTCTTTTGATGTAATATACTCATCAAGAGGATGCCCTGTTGATTGTAGTTTTTGTACAGTAACTAAGCTATTTGGCAAAAATATTAGGTTAAGGGACGTTGATTCTGTTGTTGAGGAAATAAAAACTTTGAGAAGAAAATTTTATTTGGTTGATGATACAATTTTTGGTAGACCTTCATGCTATGACCATTATCTTGAGCTGTATCAGAAAATGCAGAAAATAAAAAAGAAGCGTTTCTGGACAGGTCAGGCTAACCTTGATGCAGCTGCAGATCCTAAAGGGCGACAAGTTATAGATGAAGCAGCTAAGTCAGGGTTTTCTTTTGCTTCAATAGGGATAGAAACTATTGATCCTGAAAATCAAGCAAGTACGGGCGTTGATAAAAAGCTGGGCGTTAGTAAGCAGAATATGATAGATGAACTTAAAGATAATATTTTTTACATTCAAAAACAAGGGATATCAATATCTGGTTGGTTTACCATCGGATTAGAGAATGACACCATAAAATCCTGCCTTAAAACTATTGATTTTTGTATAGAAACAAATATATTTCCGGTATTTTCTCCTATTCAGGTTTTTGAAGGAACAAGACTTTATGAACAGCTTAATAATGAGGGTAAACTAATTGATAGAAAAACCAATGTTACAAATATTAAACACAAACACCTGTCAAATCAAGATCTTTTATATATAATGGAAATTGCACTTAAAAAAGGATATTCAACAAAAATTATTATTAAAAGAACTTTTTATCATTGGAAGCTTTTTATAAAATTAAAAAGAGGACATGTTGACCTTGTTTATAGAACTATGTATGCTTTTATTGCTCAGCTTAGAATAAAAAGAATACAAGCAAAAGAATTAAAAAGGTTTAAAAGTAGATTAAAAAGCAACTAATCTTATATTTGTAATTAAGAAATTTATTATTCTAAAAAATGAAACAGAGTTTTTCATTTTATGAAAGCGTTTATGAAGTTGTAAAAAAAATCCCTTATGGTAGGGTTTCCACTTATGGTGCAATAGCCAACTATTTAGGATTAAAGAGTTCAGCCAGAATGGTTGGGTGGGCTATGAATAAGTCGCATTATAACCTTGATAAAATTCCGGCACATAGAGTTGTTAATAGAAATGGGGTTTTAACAGGAAAGCATAATTTTGGAGGGCAGAATATAATGCAGCAGTTGTTGGAGAATGAAGGAGTAATAGTAGAAAATGATATGATTATTAATTTTGAGGAGCATTTTTGGAATCCTATAGAAGAGTTAGATTAAAATATTTTTCTAAATATGTTATAAAATAATAATGTTATGGCAATTATTAAAACAATCAGGGGATTTACCCCTAAATTTGGTAAAGGGTGTTATTTGGCAGATAATGCAACAATAATCGGAGATGTTATAATCGGAGATAATTGTAGTATTTGGTTTAATGCAGTTATAAGAGGAGATGTCCATTACATAAGAATTGGAAATAAAGTAAATATTCAGGATGGAGCAGTTATTCATTGCACTTATGAAACAGCTCCTACAAGTATTGGAGATAATGTTAGTATCGCTCACAATGCTATTGTTCATGGCTGTAAAATAGGGAATAATGTATTGGTCGGGATGAATGCCGTTATTATGGATAATGCTGAAATAAAAGATAATACCATTATAGCTGCAGGTAGTGTAGTGTTAGAAAACACAATTGTTGAATCCGGAAGTGTATATGCAGGAACCCCTGCAAAAAAAATCAAATCAATAAACCAAGACCTTACTAAAAACCTTTTAGAAAGAATTTCAAATAATTATTTAAAATACTCAAGCTGGTATATTGATGAAGATAATAAATAATCTTTACCTTGCAATTTTTACTTTTTTGTTGAATGTTTGATTTATTGTTTCAACATGAATAAAATATATTCCTGAAGGCAAATTACTTACATTTATTTCTGACTGACTTGTATCTTCGGTTTTTTCAATTACCAACTGTCCGTTAATATTATATAATTTTATTCCTTTTATAGTATAGGGTGCTTCAATAATAAACTTGTCCTTTGCAGGATTAGGATAAATTAACAGAACGTCCTCTTCAATGACAGGAACAGATACTCCTTCTTCAAATTCAACCGTGACATGTATTTCCTTATCAAGATTTTCATATACAAAAATATCTTCTTCCCCGTTTTCTTCAACAATATCTCCATTTACTGTCCATTCTTTAACAACATATCCATCATCCGGATCTGCGATAAAACTTATATCAGTGCCCCCTGCAACCGGATCTCCTGATACCATTTCGCCTTGGCTAACCTCAGCGGTTAGATTTCCATTATCGCCAATTACTTCATAAGTAACATTATAATATTCAGGCATATAAAAGTCAATAGTAACTATATCAGAATTTCCTGTTGTATAAAATGATTGAACACCTGCATAGTGATCTTCGCCAATTGCAAGGTCAGTAAACAAAATTTCGGTATCCATATAATCCGTTTCAATCGGAGTATCTGTATCATTAAGAAATACGCTGAAGCCATAAAAAGCTTTATTATCTTTGCTATTATGAGTAAACTTGCTCATTTCCATTTTTTGTTTATTTTCATCTGCTCCGATAGAAATATTGTCTATAAACCAATAATACCACAATCCATCATCAGTAGGCCCATCAACAGCATTAAAAGCAATATAAACATCTTGTTCAGCATAATCGTCAAGACTTATGATAACCGGATGTTCATAATAATTCCACCCACCGGATTTTTCGGAAGCGTCCCACAAAATGTCCCAATTATTACCGCCATCGTTAGAAATTTTTACGTAATAATGGTCATTATAATTAGACCCGTAAAATGCCACAGTCCAAAATTCTAACTCAAAATCCTTCCCTACTGTAATTTCGGGTGAAATTAGCCATTCATTCTGATGGTTTATGCTTGACATAAGTCCAATATGGTAATTACCAAAAGGTGAAAAATTCTCTGTAGAATAGTTATTTACCGTCCATGTTGAAGGCATAGCTCCTGTAATTTCATCATTATTGACGATTGTGTCCCATTCCTCAGGAAGTTCACCCTCTTCAAAGTCTTCAAACAAAAAGGTCCCAAAAATATTATTCCAGCTAAATAAAGCTTTTCCGGGTTCCAGCTGAATTATTTCTACATCAAGTCCGAATGGCTCAACAACATCTTCAATTAATTCGACTGAATAAGAACCTTCTTCGGTAATATCAATATCTTCAGCGTGATATTCTTTAAATCCATTTAGATTGATTGTAAGGTCATAATGCCCTTTCCATACCTCGTCAAATATAACTTCTCCGCTTGCAGGAGATTCCATTGTGTAGCTGAACTGTGCAGGTTCCTCTGTATTGACAAGGTTTACTATAGCTCCTTCAGGTTCATCTCCTGAATTTGTTGTTATAGATACCGTAAAAGATACTGACATATCTTTAGGTAATGGATTAGATAGTGCAGGAGTGGATATAGCGTCATCCGGATAAATTGCTTCAACAGCATACTTGTAAATACCCATTTCCTGAGTTTCCCAGTCATTATCAGTATATTCCCAGTCATCATGCTCTGTTTCTAATTCAACCCATTCGGCTTTATTATTCCAATCGTCTTTTAATAAACGATAAATATTGAAACTTTCGGGGGTTGTTTTAATGTCATATTTAGAATCGGCTGTATTGTATTTTGGATTCCCGGGGTTAATATCTGACTTCAATTTTCCTTTTGAAAGTTTTGTTTTATTAACTTTTGGGGAACTTTCCTTTTTATCAAGAGTTTTGATTTCGCCAAAGTCAAATCCATAACCACGTAATAAATAATTAACATTAAAGCCCCATACAGAAATATCTCTAAAATCTGTCTCGGTGCTGGTTATGTCAGGATTAAAAAACTGCGTTCCGTGTTTAAAATTCCATGGCTCTCCTCTTCCATTATCAACAGCCAAGCCAATAAACCCTTCATAGCTTAGTCCTATGAAGAAACCATGTGGAGCATAAACAGGTTCAGAAAGTTGATAAGTATTCCATTGGTTATTAATATTTGGAACATCTTCAGCTGTATATAAAATATTGTCTTTATCAGGAGCACCATATGGAGTAAGACCTAACACCCATACTTTAATTGATTCATGAAGTCCCCCCTCATTCGTTAAAACCCATGCTATTTCATGTAATTCTGCACTTCTATGATGAGCATTTCCTAATATAGAATTTAATGTGCCTCCTGTACTGCCAAGTTGTTCAACAGGAAAGCCATCGTCATATCTGAATTCAGTTATTTCTTGTGAAGGAGCTTCCCAAGTGATTAAAGCATCATTGCCATCTTCTTCGGCTTTAACTTTTGACACGGGAAAAGGAATTAGTTCAAGCAAAATGTCTTCTAATTCAATATCCTCTTCTTCCGTAGTTATGTTTTCTGAGTATGGATGATATTTTTCACGATTAACAAAAATTGTATATTCTTGATTAGCATACACATTTTCTATTTCAAATTCACCATCAGCATTAGTATTTGTGTTAGCCTCACTATAACCTTTTAATTCGATACTTGCGTTTTGTATACCGGTTGCAGGGGCATCACTTCCTGATACAAAACCGGAGATTGTTAAAGTGGATAATAAATCTAATGTAGCATTTAGTGTAGTTGTTTCTCCGGCATCAATTATAACATTATCTTCGGCAAATGTTGAATATTCAAATTTATTAAACTCAATTTCGTGAGTTCCTTCTATTATATTAGGAATTTCGTAATTACCAAGTTCATCAGTAAAAGTAGTGTATCCGGGATAACCGCCAACAGAAACTTCCACATCTTCAAGTGGATTACCTAAAGTATTTTCTACTGTACCTTCCAGAACCCCTAAAGGTTCTTCGCTAACTAAACAAAAACTTGAAGGATATATTCTTGTATAAAATCTATCAAATTGGTCAAAATAACCTGACTTGCCAACACCTGTTTCACTGTTTATAATTAATAACCAACAATTAGGATTATTTTTTGACCAAAAAGAAAACCACCCCTCTGATATTGAAACATTGTCATCTAAATCAATAGTAAAAGAATAGACTGCCCAAGTACCAAAATTAACATTTTCATCTTCAATAGCAGGTACTAAATGAATTTCGGATGCTATAACATCTCCGGGCTTACCATCATCATCTTCGTAGAACGTGACTTCAATGTCCATAATATTTGAAGTGCATGGATTCCAATTTTCTCCATCATGATAAGCTTGAAGACCCCATAAAGATATTTCACTTATTTCACCACCCGGCAGATTAGAAAAAAAAGTGTAATTTTTAAAATCAAAATCTTCAGTTGATGGATATCCTAAGCTTCCATCAGGCATATTACTTAAAACTGTGCCTTCAGGGCAAGAATAACCGTTTTCTTTTGTAAAAATTGATGACTTTTCCACGGAAATAACAGACTCATCATTTTTCTGACTGTTTACCATAAATATTTGAGTTGAAAATAATATGGCAAAAACAATAATCGAAATTCTTTTTTCCATTTGCATTAAATTTAATTTCTAATTGCTAAATATTATATAAAAGCACAAAGTTATAAACTTTATTTCAAAAGTAATATTTTTTTAATTATAACCATTAAAAAATTCTTTCTATCGTGAAATTTTTTCAATATCTTCAATTGTTTTTGGAATAGGTTTGCCTAATACTTTATATCCTCCGTCACTTGTAACAAGTATATCATCTTCTATTCTAATTCCACCGAATCCGATATAAGATTTAACTTTTTCGTAGTTAATAAAATCTTTGAATTTATTTTCATTTTCCCATTTTTCAATTAACTGAGGGATAAAATATATCCCCGGCTCAACAGTTAAAACAAAACCATCTTTTAGTTCTCTTCCTAATCTAAGGTTTCCTGTCCCAAAAATATTAGGTCTCTTCACTTTATCATCATATCCTACGAACTTTTCTCCTAAATCTTCCATGTCGTGAGCATCAAGTCCAAGCATGTGTCCTAATCCGTGTGGCATAAAAAGAGCATGAGCTCCTTCATTCACAGCAGTTTTTATATCGCCTTTCATAAGACCTAAATCTTTTAGTCCTGAAGCAATTATCTCACATGCTTTAATATGAATATCCAGATTTTTCGCTCCCGGCTTGATAGCTTTTATAGCAGTGTTTTGTGAATCGAGAACAATGCTATATATTTCTTTTTGTTTTTGAGTAAACTTACCCCCGACAGGTGTAGTTCTCGAGTGGTCAGTAGCATAATGAAGAGGTGATTCGCATCCTGCATCAACAAGTAAAAGATCACCTTTTTCAAGACGGTTACTGTGGTCATGGTTGTGAAGGGTCTCTCCATACTTTGTAAGAATTATTGGAAAGGAAGTCATAGAATCAGCGGATAAAGCTATGCCCTCAATAACACCCGCAATATCTTTTTCATAAGTCCCCGGCTTAGCCATTTTCATAGCTGTTGTATGCATCAAAAAAGCAGTTTCCATAGCTGTTTCCAGCTCTTTAATCTCTTCTGCTCCTTTTATTGATCGCAAATCAACAACGCCTTTTATAAGTTCTGTTGAGGATTGATTATTTAAATTATCAATGGGGATATTTAAAAGAGTACTTAGTAAAATTTTGTTTTCTGCTCTGTATGGAGGGAGGTAGTGTACCTTATTATTTTTTGATAAAGCAAGTTGTATTTTTTCATCCAGCTTTTTAAAAGGTTGAGTTTTTTGTATTCCAACTTTCTCAGCATTTTCTTTTAGTGTTGGCTGAGGCCCTGTCCAAACAATATCATCTATTGTTGCATCATCGCCGAACAAAATTTCTTCGCCGGTATCGAAATCAATAACTGCAGCAAGACCGGGAATATCAAGCCCGAAAAAATATAAAAAAGAGCTGTCTTGTCTGAATTTGTATGCATTTGCCGGATAATTCATAGGAGAATCAACATTACCCAAAAATAAAGCAACTCCTTCTGATATACTTTCTTTTAACTTTTTTCTTCTTTCAGTATAAATACTCTTGTCAAACATAAAAACCTAAACTTTAAATATTGTGAAAAAACGTTTATTTTTAATTATCAAAAATTTTGCTAATTTTAATTTGAACAACAAAGATAATTCAAATTTTTTACACGTGTTATCAACTAAGATTAATTGTTTTTGAAATATTAAGTAATGTCTTTTTATTTTTATTGAACGCAAAACGGAAACATTTAACAAAAATCTTAATTACAGAGACTTAAAACCAACCTTTTTATTTAATTTTTAAACAGATAACAAAAAAAATTGTAAATTCGTAACAAATTATTTAAAAAAAATTTAATGTCGGGAAACAGTATAGGTAAAAAATTAGTTTTAACAACTTTCGGGGAGTCTCATGGGCCTTGTATAGGTGGCGTTATTGATGGATATCCTGCGGACTTAAACATTGATTATGATGATATTAAAAGAGAGTTAGCTCGACGAAAACCGGGGCAATCAAAACTTGTAACCCCTCGTAAAGAGGAAGATAAGGTTGAGTTTTTATCAGGTATTTATAAAGGAAAAACCTTAGGTACTCCAATAGCTTTTATTTTAAAAAATAAAGATATCAAGTCATCGGATTATGATGAGCTTAAAGATTTATATCGTCCATCTCATGCGGATTATACATATAGTGTTAAATATGGGCATCGTGATGAAAGGGGCGGGGGACGAGCTTCTGCAAGAGAAACTGCTGTCAGGGTGGTTGCAGGGGCTTTAGCTAAACAATTTCTAGCTAAACATAATATTTTTGTTAATGCTTATGTTATTAGAATTGGTGATGTTGAATATGAGGACAGAGATGTAGCTCATGATATTGTAAATATAGAAGAAAGTCTTGTTCGGTGTCCCGATCCAAAAGTTTCTGAGCAAATGATAAAGCATATTGAAAAAGTTAAAGAAGAAGGAGATTCAATAGGTGGAGTTGTTAAATGCATTGTAAAAAATGTTAAACCGGGACTAGGAAGCCCTGTATTTGATAAGCTACATGCTGACCTCGGTAAAGCAATGCTTTCTATCAATGCTGTTAAAGGGTTTGAGTATGGGAGCGGATTTGAAGGTTCAAAAATGAAAGGCTCCGAACATAATGATGCGTTTGAGAAAAAAAACAATGAAGTAATCACTAATACCAATTATTCGGGAGGTATTCAGGGAGGTATAAGTAATGGTATGGATATATATTTTAATGTTGCGTTTAAACCAACTCCAACAATTAAAAAAGAGCAAACAACGATTGATAAAAAAGGAAATAAAATAAAGTTTGCCGGGGAAGGACGCCATGATCCTTGTGTCGTTCCAAGAGCAGTGCCCGTTGTTGAGGCAATGGCAGCAATAGTTATGATGGACCATTTTTTAAGAGTTTAAATATTATTAACCAAAAAATTATCAAAAATGAAAAAAATCAAAAAAACATTGAAAATTACCGGAATAGTTATTGCAGCTATTTTGGTTTTATTGATTGTCACTCCAATCGCTTTCCAGGGCAAAATAGGAGAGATGGTAAAAAAAGAGATTAATGAAAGTGTCAACGCTGAAGTTGATTTTGACTCTTTTCGAATATCGTTGATACGGAACTTTCCGCATGTTTCTTTGAGAATTAACGGATTGTCAGTTGAAGGCGTTGATGAGTTTAAGGGTGTTAAACTTGCCGACATCGGCTCAATTTTTGTATCTGTCGATGTAATGAGCTTTATCAGAGGGGATACATGGGAAATTCGTTCAATTAGAATAGATAATCCTGATATTACGGTTATAGTTTTGGAAGACGGAACAGCTAACTGGGATATTATGATTCCTTCGGAAGAAATTCCGGAAGAAGAAGAGGAAGAAGAAATTGAAGAAGATACAGAGCCTGCGGAATTTAATCTCGCATTAAGAAGATTTGAAATAAGAAATGCTAATATCATTTATGATGATGCTCCAATGAGTTTCTTTTTGGATATAAAAGGGTTTGATCACAGATTAAGAGGGGATTTTACTGCAGACCATGCTACCTTGTCAATCCCTTTAACCAGAGCAAAATCTTTTACAATGAGATTTGAGGGCATACCCTTAATATCAAGCGCAGTGTTAGATTTTACAGCTGAAATTGATGCCGTTTTTTCTCAACAACATTTTACATTTAAGCAAAATAAATTAGCAATAAATGATTTGCTAATCGGATTTAATGGTTGGTTTGCTATGCCTCCCGGTGGTGATATGGAAATGGATATAAATTTTGAATCAAAGAAAACGGATATAAATTCATTTATATCTTTAATACCTGCAATTTATGCTAAGGATTTTGAATCTATACAAACTTCAGGAAATTTTGGTCTTGATGGATATGCAAAAGGAATTATGAAAGGAGAAATAGTGCCTTCTTTTGCATTGAATATTTTGCTTGAAGATGGTGAATTCAGCTATCCTGACTTGCCGGAAGCTGTCACAGATATTCAGCTTATAGCTAACGTCGTCAATCAAGGGAATGACGTTGATATGACAGAAATAGATGTTGCTAAATTCAGATTTAATATGGCTGATAATTTTGCAGATGCTTTATTCAATCTTAAAACGCCAATTTCTGACCCGCAATTTAACTTTAGTCTTAATTGTGATATTAATCTTGATGATATTGAAAAGTTTTATCCGCTACCTGAAGGAGAATCCTTGACAGGTAAAATAATTGCTGATATTTTAGCAGGAGGAAAACTTTCGGATATTGAAAATGAAAGATTTGAAAGGGTTAAGGCTCAAGGTAAATTGGAATTAAATGGGATAGAATATAAAACTGCTGATTTTGACGATATAATTGAGTTGCGTCAGGTATCTATGGACTTATCCCCTCAGCATTTTAATTTAACAACTTTTGATTGTCAGTTTGGAGAAACTCATGTTCTTGCAAATGGTAGAGTTGATAATATTTTTGAATATATGTTTAGTGATCAACTTTTATCCGGAGCTTTTGATTTAAGGGTAAATTATTTAAATATTAATGATTTTATGGTTGAACCTCCTGAAGAACCGGTTGAAGTAGAAAAGCCGGAAGAAACAGAGCCTATGGAACTTTCTATAATTGAAGTGCCGGGGAATATAGATTTTTCACTTAATACAAGAATTGATAAGTTGTTGTTTGGAAATATTGAAATAGATAATATAATAGGAGCGGTTAGAGTTATTGATAATCAAGTTAGAATGGATAATTTAAGAATGAACTTAATGGATGGTTCATTGACTTTAAATGGTTCTTACGGAGCCAAAAAGTACTATAATGTTGCTGATGTTGATTTCTCAATGGCAATTAACAGGTTTGATATTCAACAAACTTTTAATACTTTTAATACTGCTCAAATACTTGCGCCGGTTGGTAAATATTGCACCGGTCGTTTTAGTGCTGGTATGACTATGCAGTCAATGCTTGATGAGAAACTAAATCCTGTATTAGAAACGCTCGAAGGTAGAGGAAACTTAAGCACACATAGTGTTGTTGTTGATGGACCTCCTCCTTTGCAAAAAACTGCTGAAAGATTAAAAATGGAAAAATTAGAAAAGCTTGAAATAAGTGATGTTAATGTTAGCTTCTCATTCAAAGAAGGCAGTATAGAGTTTGATCCATTTGAAATGGAATTCGGAAACTCATCAGCTATTGTTTCGGGAAGGACTTATTTTGACCAATCTATTGATTATAACATAGAATTTAATATACCACGCGAAGAGCTTGGAAGTACAGCTAACGAATATATGGAAAGTCTTGTTTCGGAAGTTTCGGCAATTGGTATAGATTATGAGCTTTTTGAGAATATTATTGTAAATGCAAAAATCACAGGAACTTTTGATGAGCCTGAAGTCTCTGTTGATTTATCGGATAGAATGAAAGATGCTGCCGGAGGTATTCGCGACAGAGTTAGAGATGAAGTAGATGATTTTGTTGAAGATGTAGAAGAAAGAGTTCGTGATGAAGTTGATAGACATAAAGAAAGAGCAAGGGAAGAGGTAGAAGAGGTTATTGATGATACAAGAGAAAGGGCTAGAGAAGAGCTTGAAAGAAGAGCTGATCAAGTAGTTTCAGCAGCAGAAAGGGAAGCTGAACGTGTCAGAAGAGAATCAAAAAGAGCAGCCGATTCAGTTCGTGAAGAAGCTAGAGAACAGGCGCAAAGACTTATAGATGAAGCTGATGGTAGAATTGCTAAAGCTGCAGCAGAGAGAACTGGAGACAGAATTATAAAAGAAGCGGATGAAAGAGCTGACAGACTTGAAAGGGAAGGCGAAGAAAGAGCACAAAGAATAATTGATGAAGCTGAAAAAAGAGCTGAAAGAATTAGAGCAGGAGAAGAATAAAGATAGTTGTGATAGAGTCTTTATAAAAAGCCCTGAGAGTTTATAAGCACCTCAGGGCTTTTTTTCTGTTTTTGAAATTATATAATTTTATCAATCTTTCACACACCTTACAGATAATCCGCTTCCTTTATATCCCGATCCGCTTGATATATCACCTTGGTCATTAAATATTGAATAAATATAAGAATCTGTTTCACTATCTTCAGTTGTTGACCACCAGTAACCATCCGTTAAAATATGTTGATATATTCCGCTACCAAAACGTGATCCTGCCGGTAAAGCAGAAAACCCAAACGCATCCGTGCCATAGTGTGTTGGGTTTTCATCCCAGCGTGGATGGGTTTCAGTATCGCATTCGCCACCTTCAGGAGAATTAACCTGCCTGCATGACTTTAATGCGTTACCAAGAGCTTCAGGATCATCATGATCATTGGTCAAGTCGTACTCCGTCATAAGATAATTTTTCATGTCCGTCCAATCATCATTGTTTGGCACTCTCCAACCTTCAGGACAAAGTCCCCTTCCGTCATCAACAGCATACCAGTTATATAATTTCCCGTATTTTGAAGCCATTACATCAGGGAAGTTAATGTTCTCAACTTCTTCATAATCATAAATCGCAAGAGCGCCTTCTTCATTATCATTATGTGTTGACCATTCTTCGTTGGAAAGATTGGAAGGGATAGGAGAATTGTCCCTATATTTTGTTACTCTCAGATTCTCTGCCATCCATTCTGTATTATCTATCATAATAGTTTTATATGTATTATTATCAACATCGGTAACACACCAGCACCCTCCGTCAGTGATTGTCCAGCCAAACTGATCAATAATATATTGCCTGCGGTTATTAGGTTCACCATAGTCATATTTGCTGGAACCTGCCCAAAATTCAATGCCAGATTGTAAATCAAGATCAGACCATGCTATTAAAAGCTTATTGTAATTAGCAGTTGAAAGCTCGCTAAGATGAAGGAAAAAATGAAAATTACTAATATTGGATACATTCCACTCGCTAATATCTTGGTCAAAATTAGTATTATAGAACATCGAACTCATATTTGTCACATTACCTACATTCCACTCGCCAATATCTTTATTAAACAAGGAGTTATTGAACATATTTTCCATTCTTGTAACATTACCTGTTTTCCAACCGCCAATCTCTTGATTAAAATCTGATCCCATAAACATATAGCCCATATTGTTAACATTACTAACATCCCATTCGCTAATATCCTGATTAAAGGGAGTTCCTGCAAACATATGTCGCATGTTGGTAACATTGCTCACTTTCCATTCGCTAATATCTTGGTTAAAATCAGATCCTTGAAACATCCCGTTTTTCCCCGAAATAGCTTGGCTTGAGCCCATATCAGTAACTTTACTAACGTCCCATCCTCCAATATCCTGATTGAAGGCAGTATTAAAAAACATTCCGCTCATATCAGTTACATTACTTACATCCCAATCACTAATATCGTGATTAAAAGATGTAGCATTATAAAACATATCCCGCATATTAGTCACGTTCGCTGACGTTTCATCAAAAAACTCAATGCATGTAAAGCTTTCCACTTCTGTTTCTCTGAACATCCTGGATGCGTTTGTTATTCCATTAACACCTTCTGAAACGGGAGTTAAAATATCTCTAAGCATTGGAGCGTATTTGCAGTTTGGTTCCCATTCAGGATTACTGTAAAATGCGATTCTGCTTGCTTCACCCATTACATTGATAGTCCAAGTTCCTGCTTGCTCAAAGTCATGTGATGCTATAATACTCTCTCCGTTATACTCTTCTATATGTCCTTCTCTCCAATAGATAAAAATGCTTTTCGCATCATCTATCGCGAATTTATATTCAGTTTGTTCTTCGGTTGTTTCTATTACAAAATCGAAAGTGTTTGTTTCGTCCGGATCTTCTTCAAAATAGGCTGTTACTGTTACATGGTCGTCCGGCATAGTAATGGTGGTTTCAGTTTCATTGGGTTGAGTAATTGTTCCTCCTGTGGTTGTCCAATGTGTGAACTTATACATTGGATTAGCAACAGCAGATATCTGCACGTCCTCATTTTCCTCATAACCGCCTCTTCCAAACAGTCGTCCTGCTTCTTCAGGTGAGGCAACCATGTTTAGGTAAATTAAAGCATAGTCTATACCTGTTATACCGCCATCCGTGATAGTCCAGTTAAATTTTTCTATGATTGAGTCTCTTTTTTCTGCCGGCAATCCTACATAATACCTGCTGTTACCTCCCGAAAAACTGACACCTCCCTGAAGCTCATGCTGTGACCAACTAATAAGCAAACTGCTATAATTGTCGGTTGACAATTTTGATTCGTGAAGAAAATTTGAAAAAGATTCAACGTTTGACACATCCCAGTCGCTGATGTTTTGATCAAAATCAGAATTTCGGAACATTGAATTCATACTGGTTACCTTACGAATATCCCAGTTACTTATATCCTGGTTAAAAGGAGTGTTTGTAAACATAAAAGCCATATTATTTACCCAGCTTACATCCCAGCTGCTAATGTCTTGATTAAAATCAGATGAGTCAAACATACCAATCATATCAGAAACATTACTCACATCCCAGTCACTTATATCCTGATTAAAATCAGAGTTACGGAACATCTGCTGCATGGTTTTTACATTGCTTACAATCCAACTGCCAATATCCTGATTAAAATTAGTATTATGAAACATTTCTCTCATATCAGTAACACTGCTGACATCCCATTGGCTTATATCCCGATTGAAAGGGGTATTTCTAAACATCCACTGCATGTTGGTAACATTTTCAACGTTCCATCCACTTACATCTCCGTTAAACGGAGAGTTTTCAAACATCCCAAACATTCCGTATTCCTTAGTTACATTACCTACATCCCAGTCAGGAATATCCTGATTGAAAGCTGACTCACCAAACATTTGTCTCATGCTTGTTACATTTCCAACTTCCCATTCGCTTAGATCTTGGTTAAATGGTGTTCGGTAAAACATAAATGCCATATCGGTAACATTGCTCACATCCCAACCTCCAATATCCTGATTGAAATCAGAATCCTGGAACATCGAGCTCATGTTTTTGACGCTACTTATAACCCAACCGCCTATTTCACGGTTGAAAGGAGTGTTAGAAAACATATAGCTCATATCTTCAACATTGCTAACATCCCAGTGGCTGATATCATTGTTGAATTGGGTATTACGAAACATACCGCTCATATCTGTAATATTCTCGTCAACACCATTCAAAAATTCAGCATGCCAGAAATCACCAACATTAGTATTTCTAAACATTTCTTTTGTGCTTGTAATGCCGGTTACTCCTTCCTCCAGTGGAGTTATGCCGGTTATCATATTTGCAAAACCGCTGCGCGAAAAAGCTATCCGGCTTGCTGTGCCTTGTACTTTGATAACCCATTCTCCTTCTTCCTCAAAATCAAATGAAGGGATAACATTGCCATTATAGGTGTCTTGATTTTCTT
>SL_3KL_010_SEDDRAFT_10003078_pt1 | contig 15181 bp, 9 predicted proteins | sample SodLakKL_010_SED_2_FD_10381 | JGI IMG/M metagenome (IMG submission 10381)
TGATATTCAAATCGGCTCGGGAGGTGATATTCTGCCTGATGATTTCCCAGCCTGTTCCTTTCCCCTTCATATTGATATTCAAAAACATGGTTCCGAAAAGGGTATTTGCAGCCCCCGGATACAGGGCATTGATGATTTTTTCCGCACGGGTGTCTGTTATCGAAATATCCGCGTTATAGGCAATGGGCTTGCGATTTAGCTCCGCTTTTGCGTTTCCTGAAACCGTTCCGCCGGCAATATCTCCGTGTAATCGATTTATCGTCAGCACATTATCGCTGAACTGGTATTGGAGGTCAAAATTTGTGAGCGTGAGGTTTCGAAAAAAGAGATTTGCTATGCGTGCATCTCCAATGATTTCTATGGGAAAATCAAAAGGCCCGGGTTCCTCGCGTTTAACCGGTGGCTCGTCAGGGGGGTGTTCGACCTGCGTTTCCTCTATTCCCATTGAATCGAGAATGAGGCCGATATCGAATCTGTCCGCTGTCATTGAATGTTTTGCACGGATGACCGGCCCCATGAGATTATTTGCGGTAAAATTCATGTGCACAATATCCCCGGCATGTTTGATTACAAGGTTGTCGGACGTGGCAGTGTCTTTTTCCACAACAATGACACCGCTTATGTCGGGGGCGAGTTCATTTATGGTAACCCCGATTTGGTCAAGAGTGATTTCCCCTTTTTCAATGAGTGTTTCCGGTTTATCAAATGAGCCGCTTACATGGAAGGTCGCCCCCAAATGCCCTGCCGGACGCATGTCAATTAACGGTTCAACCAGTTTCGGCGGAGCAGAGGCAACAATATCCGAAAAGGAAGTCATTGGCAGGCGGGCGGTTAAATCCAGAATCGGTTCTGTGCCAGAGTACAAAACATTTCCGGATGCAGCCATTAAAATTCCATTGATATTGGCATCCGCTTTCTCAATAGTAAGCTTTTCAGAAACCAGGTCTATATCCATGACATAATCAAGGGTCAGCCGGGCAATTTCAATGGGAATATCCGGCATGTCGTCTATCAGCAAGTCCATATCATTCAGGATTATACGGCCGGAAGAATCGACGGTCTGCGGAGTGGCATTGGTCTGGATATCCATGCTTAATTTCATGCTGGAAAGTTTTCCCGGAAAATCCTCCGGCGCATAAGGCATGAATGCCGCCACATCCATTTCTTTTATGCGGATGTTGGCTGAGACATGATTTGTCTGCAAATTTATGGTACCGGCAAGGTCCAATGGTGCGTTGTCTATCTTTGCGGAAATATCAAAGGGAAAGGGCCGATCCAGGGAAAAGCCGGTTGCAGATGCGGAAAGATCAGTCAGTTGATACTCACGGTCTACCATGTGATCCACGAAAACCAGCCTGCCTCCGGATATGGAGATCTCATTTACCACCAAATCGATTTGCCGGCCAACCCCGTTTTCATCAACAGCAATATCGGGTGGTTCCCGGTCTATATCTTCGGCAGCACCTGGATCAGCTATCAGGTCACTGAAATTGAATTCCCCGCTTTTGTATCGTTCCACCCGGATATCAGGAGAGTCGAGCCTGGCTTCATCAACAACCACAGAGAAGCGTAGCAGGGGCCAGAAACGATAGCGCAAAACCAGTGTATCTGCAGATACGAAATCGGCCGTATTATCTTTGGAGCCGATTACAAAATCGGAAATCAGGATACCTGAGAAAATGCGCACATTGATATCTCCGATTGAAACCGGCCTGTTCAATTGTTCTTCAGCCCTGGGAATAACCACCTGACGGACCCTGTCCGGAGTGATGACAATTTTTGCGGCAATCAGCACAGCAGCTATCCCCACCACAATAATTACCGCCAGAATGCCTATAACCTTGATCAACTTTTTCATCTCGTGTTTTCCCTTGATTCTTATCGGTGATATTTTTTATATAATTTCTGAATGTCTGCCGGCTTGCCAATGATAGTCAAGTAATCTCCCTCCTGCAGAATCATATCTTTGGTTGGGGTAGAGACTTTGTTTTTTCTTCTGAGCAGGGCCGGAAGAGTACCATCAGGAAGATTGATTTCGCCGGTTTTTTTTCCAATGAGATCCTCTGTGAGAGAGCCGGCTTTCAGGTTCAATGAAATATAATGTTCTCTGTGAAGTAAATATTCTTTTATTTCCTGTTCGTCATGGGTTTGAAGAACTTTATCTACAAAATTTTTCCGATCCAGGATATCGGAAATACGCATCAGCAAGCGCAGATGTTGGCGCGCATCTTCGGAAGAACTTAACAGGAAAAAAAACACATGAATATGGTCGAAAGACCGGATGCCTTTTTTTTCTACACGTCGTTTTATGCCGCGTTTCGAGATGACGATTTTCATTGTTGGTTCCCGGATTCCCTTGAGTTGGGCATGCACCATGGAAACCTGTGGATGCATAAGGGTAGGGTCGATGGCGGTTTTTTGGTAAAAAGATGCTTCAAGTTCCTTGGAGTTTAACTTTAATTCCACGGCAAAAAGTTCAGATATATGGGCTACCAATTTATCAAAATTGTCCCCATTGTTGTTTTTGACAATGATCTCAGTATGAACAATAATTTTATTAAAAGGATCATCCTCTCTTAGACCTTTTTCCTTGAGCAATTCGACAAATTCTCCTTCCAGGTCGGGATCCTGCCTTTTGCCCATATGTGCAAACCAATGATAAATGGCACCCTCTCTGCGGGCATCTTTTTTAGCATAAAATATATACCACCCGTAAGCCATTACAAACAGGGCAAATGAAAAAACTACAGGTTCCAGGCCCATGTAAATGATCAATATACTGTACGATATAATACCAAAATATTGCATAAAAGGATACAAAGGGGACATGAAACCCGGGTCGTAAGATGGTATTTTGCTGTTGCGAAAAATGATGACCGAAACATTGACCAGTAGCATAACTATCAACTGAACTGTGCTTGCCATTTTTGCGATATTGTCTGCGGTAAGGGTGAGGATAAAAAAAATAATTATTGCTGAAGTAATGATAATGGAAAGTCCCGGCGTTTGAAACCGATTGATTCTGGCAAACTTTGCCGGTATCAGCCTGTCTCTTGCCATGGCCAGAGGATAGCGGGAAGCTGAAAGGATTCCGGCGTTTCCTGTGGAGGCAAAGGCAGCAAATGCTGCAATGGCTACCAGCATCAATCCGGTGTTTCCCGGAAGCCAATGCATAAAAACCTCACCGGCACTGGCAATTGGAGTAAGATCTTGCTTGAGGGCAGTATGATCCAGCACTGCTACCACAACAAAAACACCAACGGTATAAATGGTTATGGTTACCAGCATGGCAAGGATCATTCCCAATGGAATATTTTTCTCGGGATTTTTGGTTTCTTCGGCAACACTTACAACATGGGTGAGCCCTGCATAGGAAATGAAAACAAATCCGATGGTGGTCAATAAGCCCATTTGACCGAATGGGAAAAGAGGAGTGTAGGCATCTTTTAACCGTGTGGTACCCATGTCGGAAAAGATATAAACAAAACCCTGCACAATGAAAAAACTTAACACGGTTATCAGCATAACCACCAGTAGCTTTTGCATGCCGGCGCCTTGTTTGGCCCCTAAAAGATTTACCAGAGTAAAAACACTTGCCAGTGCAATGGCAACATGTTCAATGGGTAGATCTAAAAAAAATGCGGTATAGGCTCCGATGCCTACAAGGCTGAAAGCTGTTTTCAGAACCATGGAAATGTATACCCCGAAACCTCCAATGTTACCGGCCATTGGACCAAGGCTGCGGTCGATAAAATAGTAAGATCCCCCGGCTTTAGGCAGAGCGGTTGCCATTTCCGCAATACTGAACATGGCCGGTAACATGAGCAGTCCCGAAAAGAAATAAGCCAGCACCACCGAAGGGCCCGCCTTTGCGTAAGCCAATCCAGGAAGCAGAAAAAAACCCGAACTGAACATAGCTCCGGTACAAATGGCAAAAAGGTCGAACAGACCTAAAGATTTTTTCAGTTTAGCCTTTTTATTCATGTTTAAATAATCGCACATTGGTTATGAATAGTTTGTCAATTATGATTAAGATTAAGAGCAAGAGCAAGAAAAAAGGTAGCTTCACAAAAAGTTCGGGTAAGTCCCCCTTTGGAAAAGGGGGATTTAAAAAAGCCTCAAATCCACCCTGTCCCCTTTTGGGAACCATCTTTTCACTTTACTGTTAACCGACTCGATTTTCCAGGCATCCTTAAAAACAATCCCTCAAGTCAATACCAATGCCCGGAACCCCCTTGAATTTTCAAGGGGGTTCATGCCTTATTCTGGAAGCCCCGGAATTTTCTGTTGATTTTTTTAGATATCAAATGTACAAGTCTCGTGTTGCTTGGGGTCAGGGATTGAATTAAATATATTCTTTATTGGATGGGGCTTATGAAATACTGGCGGGTTCCTTTAGATTTAAATGAAGTTCAAGTTTCTCGCGGGAAGGTTCACATTATCGAAGAACGATGCAAAGGTTGCGGCTATTGCATTGAATATTGTCCGCGAGAAGTTCTCGAATTTTCAAAAGCGTATAATGCAAAAGGGTATCATCCTCCGGTGGTCAAGTCGGAAGACTGTCTCAACTGCCATTATTGTGAGCTGCTTTGTCCGGAATTTGCCATTTTTTCCGTGGAAGCACCCGCTTAACAAATATAGAAAAAAGCAAAAGCACAGCTTTTGTACTCCATATGTTTTAACCATAATCTGACGAGGAAAAATGAAACCACAGGTTCTTACAGGTGATCATTTTATTAACGGGGATGAGGCTTGTGCCGAGGGGGCCATTGCGGCGGGGTGCAAATTTTTCGGAGGCTATCCCATCACGCCCGCCACGGAGGTGGCAGAACAGATGTCTTTGAGACTTCCCCATGTGGGGGGAACATACATCCAGATGGAAGATGAAATTGCCGCCATGACCTCTATTCTGGGAGCCGCATGGACAGGAGTCAAAACCATGACGGCAACTTCAGGGCCCGGTTTCAGCCTCATGATGGAAACCATGGGGCTTGCCATAGTCACCGAAACACCATGTGTGGTGGTCAATGTCCAAAGAGCCGGACCCTCAACCGGTCTTCCCACCCAGGGCTCCCAGTCGGATATGATGCAGGCCAAATGGGGTTCCCATGGCGATTATGAGATCATTGCCATTGCCCCGTCTTCACCACAGGAGATGTTCGATTTGACCATCACCGCTTTCAACCTGAGCGAAAAATATCGTACCCCGGTGCTGATCATGTCCGATGAAATTGTGGGCCACATGAGCGAAAAGGTGGTAATTCCGGAGGCAAAAACCATTAAGACCCTTTCCCGGCCGAAACCCTCGGGCAAAAAATCGGGATTCATGCCCTACCGTCCCGGTCCCAATGGTGTATGTCCCATGCCTGCCATTGGTGAAGGTTACAAGGTTCATGTGACAGGGCTGACCCATGATGAAAGAGGGTATCCGGTCATGTCGGTGGATACTCAGAGAGAGATGATTTACCGTCTCCTGGCCAAAATCAGAAACAATATCGACGATATCATCCTGACCGAAGGCTATTTTTTAGAGGATGCCGACTATGTTATTGTCTCATACGGGGTTTCGGCCAGGACCAGCTATACCGCCGTGGATATGGCCCGAAGCATGGGAATCAAAGCAGGGCTGCTTCGTTTGATTACGGTGTGGCCGTTTCCGGAAAAAATTATCCGGGATTTATCCAAACGGGTCAAAGGCTTTGTTACCGTGGAAATCAACATGGGCCAGATCAGCCGTGAGGTTGAGCGCTGTGCCTGGTTGGTTCCCTCTTTTGGGGTGGGGCATCCGGGTGGGGCCATTATTCCTCCCGAGGATGTCATCAAAATGTTAAAGGAGGCTTTCTGATGAAAAACGAATCGAAACCGAACGTGCCGCATCCTCTGGAAGACCTGGTGCGTATGGATCGTATTCCCCATATCTGGTGCTCAGGATGTGGCACCGGCTCGGTTTTTGCCTCATGCCTGACGGCTATCAAACAGACCGGGATCGACTATAACCGGTTTACCATGGTATCGGGAATCGGATGTTCGGGAAGGGGTGCGGGGTATATTAATATTGACTCGTTTCATACCACCCATGGAAGGGCCATTCCCTTTGCCTCGGGGATCAAGATGGCCAATCCGGATCTCAATGTGATTGTTTTCAGTGGTGACGGCGATCTTTGTGCCATCGGCGGAAATCATTTTATCCATGCGGCCAGGCGTAACATGGACCTGACCATCATCTGTATCAACAATTTCACGTATGGGATGACCGGGGGACAGGTGGCTGCCACAACGCCTTTCGGTGCCAAATCCGCCACCACCTTCGCCGGAAATTCAGAAGCCCCTTTCAATCTTCCTTTGCTGGCCTATGCATCGGGGGCTACCTATGTTGCCAGGTGGACCATGCTTCATGCCAGGGATCTTGCAGATGCGATCAAGGAGTCGCTTTTGCGCAAAGGTTTTTCATTTATCGAAGTGCTTTCTCCCTGTCCTATCAATTATGGAAGGCGAAATAAGGAGAAGGCCCTGGAATCCTTAAGAAAATACCAGAATAATACAATCGTTAAAAATGGTGCCAATCCTGCGGAAGCCGACATTGATTTTGATAAGGGGGTGATCCTGGGCAAGTTTTTCGAAATCGATAAGCCCACCTGTGATGAAAACTATCAAAAAATGTATCGCCCGCAGGTAACAGCCGACAAAAACATAAAAACCGGATGAGACAACATGTCCCAGAAAATAAGTAAAAAGGAAATCATTATCACCGGATTCGGAGGTCAGGGTATCGTTCTTGCCGGGCGTATCATTGGTATGGCGGCGGCCTTGGGGGATAAAAAGGAAAGTACCCTGGTCCAGTCGTACGGTCCTGAATCCAGGGGCGGTGCCTGCTGTGCCCAGGTAATTATTTCAGACGATACCATCCAGTACCCTTATGTTGCCATGGCGGATGTTCTTGCGTGCATGTCCCAGTCTGCCTATGAAAAATATAAGGGACAGCTCAAGGCGGATGGTTTTTTGTTGACCGATAAGGACCTGGTTACCCCTGATGGTGACAGGGAGTTCTTTGCCATTCCTTCAACCCGTATGGCCGAGGAGCTTGGAAGAAAGATGATTGCCAATATTATTATGATTGGCTTTGCAACGTCTGTCACGGGGGTGCTCTCAGAAAAGGCGGCCAAAGAAGCGGTGCTTGCTTCGGTACCCAAAGGAACCGAAAAATTGAACATGAACGCGTTTGAAAAAGGCTATGATTACGGGTTATCCAAACTGAAAGCCCGCCGGAAAAAAGCCACGGCCAATACAGGAGCATCTCTATGAAACGCCCCAAAGAGCGATTGCACAAAGTGATTGTTATCGGAGCCACACCTTCCGGTGTCGCGGCAACCAACAAACTGGGGGAGCTTGGTATTCCGGTAACTCTCCTGGATAAGGATGCAAACATTGACAAAAAGCTTTCCAGGGAAGAGTGGCGGCTTAAAAACGGTATCAGTCTTAATTATGCCCATAGGCCCGGAATTCTCAGAATTTTCAGAAACCCGGATATCAAGTGTTTACTGCCGGTTCGGATAAATGCAATTAAACATAACCAGCAGGGTTTCAGCGTTGGCTTGACACAGGAGAGCACATTTGTAAATCAGCAGCAGTGTATATTATGTGGCCGCTGTCTGGATGTATGTCCCGTATCCGATGGCAACGGGGAAAAAGCCGTCAAATTTGAAGGACGTTTCAGTATTCCCGGAAGACCGGTCATCGACAAAAGGCGGCTTCCATTGTGCCGGCAAAACTGTCCACTGGGTGTCAATGCACAGGGTTACATTGCATTGGCCAGAGCGGGCAAGTATATCGAAGCACTGGATTTGATAAGGGAAAAAAACATTTTACCCGGTATCTGCGGAAGAGTCTGTACGCATCCGTGTGAGAAAGACTGCCGCAGAAGCCTCCTGGATCAGACGGTATCTATTAGGGCCATTAAGCGGTTTCTGGCAGATTACGGAGCACAGCATCCGGAAAAAATCAAGGCACCGGTAACCATTGAAAAAAGGCCCGAAAAATTTGCAATTATCGGATCCGGACCTGCCGGTCTTGCCGCAGCGGCAGAGCTTGCCCGTTTCGGTTGTGGTGTCACCGTTTTTGAAAAGGAAAAAAAAGCAGGCGGCCTGCTTCGCTATGGCATCGGGGCCCATCGTCTTCCCAGAAACATTCTGGATTCCGAGCTGGATTATATTGAAAAACTGGGGGTAAAGTTTGAATTGGAGCACCCGGTGAATTTTTCCACCGATCTGAAACTGATGCAAGAAAATTTCAATGGGGTTATTATCACCACCGGAGCATGGAACGATCGAAAGCTGGGGGTCAGAGGCGAGGACCTTGACGGGGTTTCAGGATGCCTTTCCTTTTTGAGCCGGTTTAATCGGAAAGAGATAACGATCGAAAAGGGTGAGAAGGCCGCTGTTATCGGTGACGGTAATGCGGCTTTTGACCTGGCCCGAACCCTGATACGTACTGGTGCCGATGTTACTATTGTCTCCTGGTTTGCAGAAGATCGGATACCGGCTGATCCTGAGGAAATAAAAGGGGCTGCGGATGAAGGGATATCGGTGATCGATAAATCCAAAGTCATGGCTTTTGAAGGTGAGAACGGGAAACTGCGCCGGTTGGTCATGAAACTTACAAAACCCGGACCGCCGGATCAAAACGGTATTGAATGGCCGGTGGTTGTTAAAGGCAGTGAAGAAAGGTTTCTGGAAATTGATAAGGCTTTTGTGGCCATTGGTCAGACCGGTTTATTAAAAGGAGGCAAAGAAATTTCTGTAGATGATTCGGGTTATATAACTACCCGTGAAAACTGCCTCACTGATCAAGCCAAAATTTTTGCGGCAGGTGATGCGGTTAGCGGTCCCTCGACGGTGGTTGATGCAATGGCGCGCGGAAAAGCCGCTGCCGATCGCATTTTACAAGATATCTGTAAAATTACCGTACCCGGCAACCTTCTTCAAAGGCCACAGAACAAGGATTTTCCTGAGATTCCCAAAGACATTCCGAACCAGCAACGGGTTCCCATGCCCGAAAAGCAGCCTGTGGCCCGAAAGAACAACTTTTCGGAAGTTGCTCTGGGCATATCCGAATCTCAGGTGTTATACGAGTCCGGCCGATGCCTTCAATGTGGTGTGTGCTCGGAGTGTATGCAGTGCGTCGAGGTCTGCAGGGCGATGGGCGCTGTCGACCATGATCAAACCGATACCAGTCAGGTGGAGCAGGCGGGTGTCATCATTTTAGCGGATCCGGAAATGGCTCCTCAAATCGGGGGTGAGGATGTTATTCGGGCCTATGGTCCCAAATCATCCAAACCCGATGTCTATGCCATGATGATGCGGGGTTATTCCGCTGCCGCTCAGGCCATGGTTATGCTGGGTGGCTCATCTCTTATCCAGAAAGGCCGGGGTCTTTCTTTTTATCAACCTGATTTATCGCTTACCAGAGACATCCGGATTGGTATTTTTGTCTGCAAATGTAACGAATCTTTAGGCTGGTTGCCCGACATGGATCGTTATGCAGAAAAGTTAAACAGCTTTGAACATGTGGTGCATGCCGAAGTCATGAATGCAGCTTGTATTCCGGAGGGAGTGTCATCAATAGTTAAAACGGTGCGGGATAAGGGTATTACCCGTCTGATTTTAGGCTCTTGTGTATGCTGTCCCCTGAATTTTTATTGCAGTGCATGTACTGATCAGAGAAGCCGCTTAAAGTATGGGCTTTTCAATGCAACAGGCGTTACCGCATCCATGGTGGTGACACGCAATATTCGCGGCGAAGCCCTGGCATTGTTGAAAAAAGAGCCCTTGCAGGCAATGCGCAAATTTGAAGGTCTTTTGGAACGCTCGGTCAAGGCTGCCCGAAACCTGGAGCCGTTTTCATCACCGGCAAGAAATTATAATTTTGCCGCAGCCGTTATTGGCGGTTCAGAAGCCGCTGTACACAGTGCATCGATTCTTGCCAGAGCAGGGATGGATGTTTTTATGTTTGCCAAAAGCGAAAAATCTCCGGAAATAGCGGAAAAATATCCCAACATTCACTGTTTTGAAAATGCTTCCGTAAACCAAATCAGCGGAACTCTTGGTGATTTCAGGGTAGACATTCAATCGGGTGATTTTATCCAAAGCATCCATGCGGGTGCCGTTATTCTCGGGGAAAAATCGAGAAAAAAAATTGTTTATGCGCACCAAAGCTTCATGAAAAGGCAAAACATTATTTGTTCCATGCAGGAAAAAGATACGGCCGGAACCCCATTTTTTTATCCGGGCATGACCACCATCGCCGGATTGTTTTTGGCTTCTCCTCCCGGGATTCGCATTTCCGAAAGACAAAAAGGGGAGGCAGCAGCCGTTCTGGCGGCAGCCGTGATGCCTCGGGGACCCAGGAAGAGCAAGGGGTATACTGTGGTGGTGGACAAGGAAATTTGCCGGAATTGCGGGCGATGTGTGATTACATGTCCATATCAGGCCATTGCGCTGCAAGAAAATGATCACGGCGGATGGTTTGCCTCGGTTGATGAAGCTTTTTGCAAAGGATGTGGAAACTGTATCTCGGTTTGTCCGTCGAATGCTGCTGACAGTCCCTATCGCAGCCAGAAATTCTTCGAGCAGACACTGGAAAACATATTGCTTCAAGCATGAAAAAAGAAATGATGCTTCATCTGAGTAATTTCTGTCTGTAATTATACGTCATTCCGGCGGAGGCCGGAATCCAGGAATAAAATAAATTCAATTTGAGACTCACATAATGAAAAATTTTAATGTCATCCTGTTTCTGTGCAACTGGGGACCTCATGCTGCCTATCAGCAGCTTCAGGAGGTGGATTACCAGATACCGGCCGAAATTAAAATGGTACGGATTCCATGTACCGGAAGAATCACCAAGGCTCTTCTTTTCAAAGCTTTTGAAATGGGAGCCGATGGTGTAGCCCTGGTGGGGTGCAGTTCCGGCACTTGTCGCTACGGGTCGGGAACCCAGGCGGCCATCAACAATACTGAAGATACCAGAAATATTATTGATCTTTTGGGCCTGGGCAAGGAGCGGATGCGGCTGGCCAATTTCCTGCCCGATGAATCTCAACTGCTGAAAGAGTTTCTGGCCGGGTTTTTCAATGACATTTTGGCGATGGGAAAAAGCCCCATCTCTCCTGCCATCGGGAAAGAGAAAATTTCTTTGGATGAAAATGCCAGTGCGATTGTTGCCAGGCACGATGCCTATAGCTGCCAGGACTGCGGAAAGTGTACATCCTCGTGCCCTTTGGCTCTTTGCGGAAAAACCTATTCACCCCGGGACATTGTCAACGCGATCATCCACGGCGAGGCCATTTCCCCCCAGGTCGAAAACAATATAAACGCCTGTCTCACCTGTGGGATTTGCCACGAACGATGTCCGTCGGATGTAAACTTTCCTGAATTTATAAGGGATATGCGATGCAGTATTGGTGGGAGCGGCGGCAACGGAAGCAGCCGTCAGGCCCATGGAGGTTTTTTTCAGTCCCTCATGCGGGCCATGGTGTCTCCGGATTTAAAACCAAGGCGGGGGGTTCATCTCCCCGAACAAATCCGCACAGATCCGGAGAGCAAGGTGATGTTTTTCGGAGGATGTGCCCCTTATTTCGATGTTTTTTTCAAGCGCCATCACCATGTGAAAACCATGGATATTCTTACGGACTCACTGAAGCTTCTGAATTTTTTTGATGTTCATCCACGCCTGTTTGACGAAGAACGCTGCTGCGGTCATGATCTGCTATGGTCCGGAGACCGGTCCAATTTTATGCGGCTGGCAAAACTCAATGTGGAGTCCATCCGTGATGCCGGAATCGAAACGTTAATCACGGCGTGTCCCGAATGTTTCCAGACAATTCGGTTTGATTATGAAAATCATGGTATTGACACCGGATTTAATGTCATTCATTTATATGAATTTCTTGAAAATGAGATCGATAAAGGGGCGGTTGAGTTTAACCATTTGAGCAGAAAAATCACATTCCAGGATTCCTGCCGGTTGAAACGGATGGAAAAAGTTCGGGGTTTGCCAAGAAAACTGATCCAGCGACTGTCTGTGGAAAAATTTGAGGAAATGAAAGATTCGGACCGAAGTGCGCTTTGCTGCGGCAACTGTGCCTGGACCGGATGCGATTCATACAGCAAGGCCCTTCAGGTTAAACGTCTTCGCCAGGCCCATGCCACAGGAAGTGATTTAATGGTCACCTCCTGCCCCAAGTGCCAGATTCATCTGAGTTGTGCCATGCAGGACATCATGCTCGGTGATGAACTCAAAATGGATATGATTGATTTGACAAGCGTTATCGCCAATACCATATGCTGGGATTAAAAGGATTGAAAAATGACCATAAACATTGCTCCGGAAACAACTTGTGAACACGATGTCCGAATCGGCGTCTATGTATGCCGGTGCGGATTGAATATTGCGCAGACTGTAGATTGTCAGAAAGTCGCTCAATCCGCAAAGGGTATCAATGGCGTGGTTTTGGCAAAAGACATTGCCTACGCCTGTTCAGAACCCGGCCAGTTCGAAATCAGGGAAGACATTCGGGAGCACGATCTTGACAGAATTGTTGTTGGATCATGTTCTCCAAGACTCCACGAGGTCACTTTCCGCCATATGATGCTGCAGGCCGGCTTGAATCCATATCTTCTGGAAATGGCCAATCTCAGGGAACAGTGCAGCTGGGTTCATATGAAAGAACCTGAAGCTGCAACTTTGAAAGCCGAAGACCTGATTAAAATGTCCATATCCAGGGTCAAACTTCTCTATCCTCTTCATGAAGAGACTATCCCGCTGACCAAACGAACCCTGGTGATCGGTGCAGGAATCGCCGGCATTCAGACGGCCCTCGATCTTGCCGACAGCGGTTATGAAGTGGTCATGGTGGAAAAAAGACCATCCATCGGAGGCACCATGGCTCAGTTGGACAAAACATTTCCTACCATGGACTGCTCCATTTGAATTCTCGGGCCAAAAATGGCGGATGCCGGTCGGCATCCAAACATTACAATTCACACGCTTAGTGAAGTTACCGATATCAAAGGGTACGTAGGAAACTTTAATGTCAAGATACTGAAGAAAGCCAGATATGTAGAGGAAAAACAGTGTACTTCCTGCGGCGAGTGTGCCAATGTCTGCCCGGTGGTGTTTCCCGATGAATTCAATATGGGGCTTTCATCACGCAAAGCTGTTTACATGCCTTTTCCCCAGGCTGTGCCGTCATCTTATGTCATCAATATGAATGAATGCATGGGAAGGGGATGTTCAAAATGCCTGGAAGTATGTGACAAAAAGTGTATCCAGTTTCATATGTCAGATGAAACCATCAACGTTAAAGCGGGTTCCATTATTGTGGCCACCGGTCTCGAACCCTATGATCCCAGGGAAATGGATGAATATGGATACACACGCTTTGAAAATGTGGTCACCAGTATGGAATTCGAACGACTGGTAAATGCGGGCGGTCCCACCAAAGGAGATATCATTCGGCCCAAGGATAGAAAACATCCCGAATCTGTAGGCTTTATTCAGTGTGTTGGCTCCCGGTCCAAAAAAAAAGGCGGGGAGTACTGCTCCAACGTTTGCTGCATGAACACCATTAAAAGCTCGCTGGTGCTAAAGGAGCATAACCCGGATGTCACCGTAAAGGTTTTTTATATGGATATTCGGGCCTTTGGAAAGGGTTTCGAGGAACTTTACAGTCGAAGCCGAAGATTGGGGGTGCAATATTTGCGAGGTCTCCCCGGATCTGTGGAAGAGCTTGAAAACGGAAACATGCGGGTAGCCGTGGAAAATACGGCTACCGGACGGATTGAATGGCATGAACTGGACATGCTGGTGCTGGCCCTGGGGATTAAGCCTTCCAATGGAACAAGAAAACTTCAGGAAATGATAGGGCTGCAGCTCAACCCGGATGGTTTTTATCTGGAAGCCCATCCTAAACTGCAGCCGGTGGATGCTGCCACTCGCGGAATATTTTATGCCGGATGTGCTGAAGGTCCCAAAGACATCAAGGAAAGCGTCACTCAGGGAACTGCTGCTGCTGCCCGGGCTGTTCGCCTGATGCACAAGGGTGCTATTACTTCCGAACCCATCACTTCGTTTATCATTGAATCTCATTGCAAATCCTGCGGCGTATGTGCAGAAGTTTGCCCTTATAATGCCATTACCGTGGATGTAAAGAAAAAAATCCCGGCAAAAGTCAATACCGCTGCCTGCGCCGGCTGCGGGACCTGTGCAGCCGAGTGCAAGCTTGGAACCATCGTCATGAACCATTTTACCGACGAGCAGATCCTGAGTCAGGTGGATACCATGATGGGAGAAAATGCGAATGATAAAATCCTGACATTCGCCTGTAACTGGTGTTCCTATGCCGGTGCGGATTATGCCGGAGTTTCCCGCCTGCAATACCCTCCCAACGTGCGCCTGATCCGCACCATGTGCTCAGGGCGGGTGGATGAAAAATTCATCTGGCACGCTTTTGAAAAGGGCGCTCCGGTGGTCCTGGTCAGCGGCTGTCATATCGGCGACTGCCACTACATCGATGCTAACCACTGGACCGAAAAACGCATAGAAAAAGTCCGCAGAAAAATGGAAAAAAAGGGCATTCGGCCCGATCGCCTCCAACTGGAGTGGATCAGTGCCGCCGAGGGTGTTCGGTTTTCAAATATTATGGGCAATATGGAAAAACTTCGCCAGAAAGTTTCCATGGAAGAAATCGCAGAAACTGCCGGAATTCTGGCAAAAGATAAGAAAACAAAAAAAGGCTCCAAAATCATGGTTTCTGAAGCGTGATGGTTTTCCCATTTCCATGAGTTCAAGGGGTGTTGAAGGAGTGCAAAAGCTGTGCTTTTGCATTTTTCTCGTACCCATGCCCTGCGTGAGACGTACATGTCTCTGCTATACCAGTTTATGTGAGTGTTATAAAACAAGGAACAAATCGCAAACAGAATTAGCAGTGCCTGTCCGGAAACTCCTCTCCTTCCGGGAGGGGTTGGGGGGGAGGGCAAGATAACCCATAAACCCATAAGGATTGAATCAGACCTGCCACCAGCGTCCGGATTAATTTGGTATTTTTTTCTGGCAGGTCTGTACAATCCTTATGGGTTAGATCCCCTGTGATCCCTCTCTGCGCCCTTCTGCCTGTCACCAGCAC
>SL_3KL_010_SEDDRAFT_10003079_pt1 | contig 15180 bp, 16 predicted proteins | sample SodLakKL_010_SED_2_FD_10381 | JGI IMG/M metagenome (IMG submission 10381)
AATGTATTCACATATCCGCTGAATTTGATGCAGGTTGAACTTTTGGACAGATGGGATCAGACCGGTTCAAAAGAGGAGTTGGCCGAACTGAAGCAGGCTCTGTTTTTAAGTATCAACGGAGTTTCTGCTGCAATGCAGAGTACAGGATAAACTCCACATAAACATGATATCATAAAAAAAGCCGTCACTCCTGAGTGTTCCAGGGATGACGGCTTTTCTATTTTAAAAGGTGGCGATATCGAAAATACGCCACCTTGAATGTTTCATTTACAGGAAGTTAAACATCTTTGTGATCTGAATCTACTCCTGTTGTAGTAGCCGGTGCGGCAGCAACAGCACCTTCTTTCGGCTTGATTTTGCTTCCAATTAATGCATAGAAGAGAATGTATGCATAACAGATTACAGGTACGATAAAGGCAATCTCAATGTTGGCAAGGTCAGCAACGGCTCCCATAATTACGGGAATAACAGCTCCACCAACAATCAATGTGTTAATGATACCAGATGCCAGACTGACTTCGCTGCGGTCAAGTCCCTTCACGGCAAGTGTGAATATGTTGGGGAACATCACCGAGTTAAATAAGCCAATGGTTACAATTGTCCAGAGGGCAATTCTGCCGGTTGACAGCATCGAGGTTATGGCAAGTATCATCGCAACTACTGCGAAGATAGCAAGAATGCGGTTTGCACGGCCTGTACCAAGCTGCATCAGCAAATAATTGGCAACTGCGAACCCAAGGAAGATTGAGGCCATTTGCAGGTTCCAGTCAAGCGTATAAATTGCCACAAAGAATGCCCAAACAAGCACACCGAGAACCATAAGAGTCTTGGTTTTTGTATTCTTAATATCAGACATCGAAATGGCTCCAAACAGACGTCCAATCATGGCTCCTGCCCAGTATAAACCCACAAACTGAATTGCCAGCGACCGGCTGATGCCACCACCAAGATCGGGTTGCACAATGTATGATGAAATCGAGGTTCCGATACTCACTTCGGCACCCACATAACAGAAAATACCAAATGCACCCAGCAATGTGTGGCGGTATTTGAAAGTACTGGAGTAATTACCTACACCTTCCTGGCTAAGATCCGGCAGACGGATCCAGGCAACAGCAATGGCAATAACCAGAGTTACGCCACCGATAATGAGGAAAGGAAGTAATAAGTCACCAGGCTGTACAGCAGCAGCTTCCATCATTTCTTCCATGGCACCATCGAGAACTTCGGCAGGAATGATAAGCGCAACAATAAACAGAGGGGCAAGCCATGTTGCAATTGAGTTCAGCGACTGGGTCAGGTTCAGGCGGCCGGAAGCTGTTTCTTCAGGGCCAAGCTCGGTTACATATGGATTTGCAGCAGTCTGCAGCAGTACTGTACCAATGGAAAGAATAAAAATGGCTCCTAAAAAGAATATGTAGGATTCCAGACCGATGGCAGGATAAAACAAAAATCCTGCAACGGCATAAATTAACAATCCTGCAACGATTGAATTTTTATAACCGATTTTCTTAACGACTGCACCAGAGGGTATCGAGAAAATCGCATAGGAGATAAAAAACGCCGAGTTCACCAAAAAAGCTTCAGTGTAACTCAGATCAAAGGCTTCCATCACAGGGTCACTAAGTGTGATAATAAACGTAGTGACAAACCCGAAGATGAAGAAAACGATGGAAATGAAAACCATTCCCACCTTTAAGGTCTTACTATCTAAGTTTGACATAATTATGTGTTTGGTTAGTTAATCTTACATGTTGAATGCAACAATTTTAATACAATACCGACATATTTGATAATTTATATACACTCAGTATTGTAAAGAAAAATGTTAATGATACGGCATTACACCGTTTTGCAGACAATGTTTGGCGATCTTTGCCTACTACTTGTCCAGTTCGTTCCAGATAAGGGCACTGGCACCGAGTACGGCAACATTTTTACCCATTAGCTGTGAAGGTACAATTTTTACTTTGTCTTTGAACAATCGCATGACAAAGTGCTCCATCCATTTTTTGGTTGGTTTTATGATATAGTCTCCTGCTTTTGCCAGTCCTCCAAAAAGGAAAATGGCTGAGGGGCTGAAAAGTGCAACAGTATCAGCAAGATGCTTTCCAAGGATTTTACCAGTGATCTCAAAAGCTTCCTGAGCAACTGGATCTCCTTTTTCGGCAGCATTGAAGATAATTTCCGAGTCGAGTTTGTCGAATGTGTAATTTACGAGCTCAGACCCTTTAGTATCTTTGGCAAGCAGTTCAAACACGGTGCGTTTAATGCCCGGTGCCGATGCATATGTCTCAAGGCAGCCAAGGTTTCCACAACCACACTGTCTTCCGTTTTCTATTACGTTAACGTGCCCCTGTTCGCCGGCAAAACCGTCATGGCCGTAAACAAGGTCGCCATTTACTACGATACCGCTTCCAAGCCCGGTTCCAAGAGTTACCATTACAAAGTCATTCATATATTTGGCACCTCCGTAAATCTTCTCTCCGAGCGCAGCAGCATTTGCATCGTTGGTCAGCTTAACGGGTAGGTCATAGTACTTCTGCAGCATATCGGCAAATGGAACGATTCCCTGCCATTTCAAATTTGTAGCCTGTTCTATTGTTCCTTTGTGATAATTGCCGTTTGGTGCACCAACTCCAATTCCGAGAATTTTGTAAGGTTCTTCGAGCTTTTTCTCAGCATCTTTCAGCTCTTTTACGAGATTGGCTATATAATCTTCTATTTTGTCAAAAGGGTCGGTAGGAGATGAACCTTCACAGTAAATGTTGCCATCACGATCAACAAAACCGGTTTTAGTAAATGTACCACCTATATCAATTCCTATTACATACTCTTTCATTATAAGTGTCCTCCATGTTATTATTTTTTTAAAAACATACTGGTTATAAATGTTTTTAATGTGTAATTCAAAGCCCGAAGAACAATTTTCGGTATGGGTAGTTGAATTTTTATTTCCTGTTCTTCTTTTTTGGCCTTATACCCATCAAAATGCAAGTTTTAATTGGAATAATGCAAACCGATTTTCAAAATATTTCAATTAACTTTTTCTGCACCCGTTGAAAAGTAAATCCGGATCATATAAATACATCAAATTGTACCGGATAGCTACGTTGATAGAGTAAAACAATTCATATCTTGGCCAGTAAAATTGGAAGAACTCAAAAAGAACTGATTACGTAAAAATGCTATCAAATAATACCGTTTTTCTGGCGTCTGCCAATCCGCATAAAATTGCAGAACTGGAACAAATTCTGGAACCTTTCGGGGTTGAACTAAAATCAACCCGGGATTATGCCGTAAGGGAAGATGTTGAGGAAGATCAGCCCACACTCGAAGGTAATGCACTAAAGAAAGCGCGCTTCTGGCATCAGAAAACCGGGTTGCCCTCCCTGGCAGATGATACCGGTCTCGAAGTGGATGCTCTGAATGGTGTACCCGGTGTCTATTCAGCCAGATATGCCGGCAATGATGCAACCTATTCCGATAATGTGAATAAACTGCTTCGTGAATTAAACAGTAAACAGAACCGAAATGCCCGGTTTAGAACGGTGATCGCTTTTGTGGATGGTGAAAATGAACACCTGTTTGAAGGAATCTGCAAGGGGAAGATTATCCGGGAACCGAGAGGAGAGAAGGGGTTTGGATACGACCCGGTTTTTCAGCCACAAGGGTTTGATAAAACTTTTGCCGAGCTTAGCGCAAAACAGAAAAACCTGATAAGCCATCGGGGCCTTGCACTGCAGAAGTTTTTAAAATTTTTGAAGTGAGCAGGTAAAAGGCAAAACACAAAAGTGAGAAGTGATTTAAAAAAGAAGGCAAGAACGGACTCTACATAGCTAATTCAGTAAATTCATGCTGAGTTGTTTTTGAATTATTAGACTGCCATCAAAACCTTCTCACTTTTACACAACTCTTGCAATTCCCTTTTGAATCAATTCCCGAATTTGTTTACTTAACTATTTAAGGAAAGATGCTACTAACTAAAGCCCGTTGTAATGGGATTTACGCTGATTGACGGTATCGTCATCGTTTTATATCTGGTTGCGGTTGCCGTATTCGGTATCTGGTCGGCCGGGACACAAAAATCTACTACCGATTATTTTCTTGGCGGTCGTACCATGCCCTGGTGGGCTATTCTCTTTTCAGTTGTGGCTACCGAAACCAGCACACTTACCTTTATCAGTATACCTGCCGTGGCATACGGTGGTAATCTTACCTTTTTGCAGCTCACATTCGGATACATCATCGGCCGTGTTATTGTGGCCGTCTGGTTTTTGCCGGCCTATGTGCAGGGTGAACTCAGCACAGCCTACGAATATCTTGAGAACCGGTTCGGCCACGGCATGCGCAAGGCTGCAAGTTCCACATTCATCATAACCCGGTTGTTGGCGGATGGAGTCCGGCTTTTTGCTACAGCCATTCCATTAGCTATTATTTTTCGCTTTGCCGGTGTATTCGACGAATGGAGCGATGCCGAAGTTTACCTGATGGCGATCTCCGTAATCGCTGTTATCACTCTGATATACACATTTCTTGGGGGAATCAAAGCGGTTATCTGGATGGATGTAGTGCAGATGGTGGTTTATATCGGCGGTGCGCTGTTTGCCCTGTTTCTTCTCTTCGGTAAATTAGATGTAACCGCAGCACAGGCGTTTTCTTCACTGAGCGATGCAGGGAAATTTACCCTGTTCAATTTCGGTACAGATATGAGCTGGTCTGCATTTCTGGCTGATCCTTATGTATTTTGGGTGGCCGTGTTTGGAGGCGCCGTTTTCTCGATTGCCTCCCACGGCACCGATCAGTTGATTGTGCAGCGGCTTCTGGCTACCGGAAACCTGAGATCGAGCCAAAAAGCACTGATTTGGAGTGGTATTGTTGCCAGTATGCAATTTGGTCTGTTTTTATTTATCGGTTTGATATTATTTGTTTTCTATGGAGGAGTAGCTCCTCAGGAGATCGGCCTGGCAACAACTGATGAAGTATTTGCCCGGTTCATTGTTGACCACATGCCGGTCGGGGTAGCCGGTTTGATTGTAGCTGCACTTTTTGCTGCCGCCATGAGTAGCCTCAGCTCTTCACTGAATGCACTGGCCTCCTCTACAACCTATGACCTGATTAAACCGATTTGGCCCAGTGCCGACTGGGATGATGCCAAAGAACTCTGGGTTTCAAGAATGGTGACGATTGGGTGGGGAATCGTTCTTACCGGCTCGGCATTTCTATTCACCTGGCTGCAGCTCAGCGGAGATGACCGCCCGGCAATTGTTGAACTGGGGCTGGGTATCGCTTCCTATACCTATGGAGGGCTTTTAGGAATATTCCTGCTCGGCCGGCTTTTCGACAAACCTGATAAAACCGATGCCATGATTGGATTTTTCAGCGGATTGATTGCTTTACTCTTTATGGTTGAAGGTGCCTTGCAGCAATATTTACCGGGAGATCCACTGGCAATTGCCTGGCCATTATATACAGCGGTCGGGGGATTTATAGTGATCGTGGTGGCAAATGCTTCTTACTATTTGAGGAAAATGCTCGGAAAGAATAAGGCAGGTTAGCTGTGAATCGATACTATGTGTTGAATCTGCAATAGCTATTGCCACAGTGCACAGGGTAACACGGAAAATTATATCCACTGTATCAGTGACTGAAATTAAAGCCTCAGCCTGGCGATGAATAAAAATTTATTCTGAACCAAATCAAGAAACGATGCAAAATGGATGAGATAACCGAAAAACAGGGATGGCATTTATTGGCTGTTGTGGTTCTTGCAGGTCTGTCCTTCATCATCTTGCAAACAGATGAGGGATTTAGTATCGGCTGTTTCTGGGGGATAGAAACAAGCGTCTGGTTCTGGTCTGCGATATTCATTGCAATTTTTCATCAGCTGTTTGTCTGGGCGGCCTGGCGGTTTCAGCTTTCAACAGAATGGGTGACAAAGAAATTTCAGGCCTCAGGTTTTACGGCTTATCTCATAATCTTTTTTATACTGATTTTTTCACGCCTGATGTTCGTGGTTTTTACGGCCGTCTCAAACCGGGGCAGCATCACAATTCAGGGTGGAATAAAATGGCCGCTCGTCATTCTTTTTTCTGTTCTGGCGATCTGGCTGTTCTATTCCGTAATCCGATATTTTGGGTTAAAAAGAGCAGCGGGTGCCGATCATTTTTTCTCTGAATACCGTAATCTGCCACTTGTAAAGCAGGGAATTTTTAAATATTCCGATAACGGAATGTATGTTTACGGTTTTTTGATCTTTTGGCTGATTGCCATACTCTTTGAATCGAAGGCAGCACTTTTGCTTGCGGGTTTTAATCATGTCTATATTTGGGTGCATTATTATTGCACTGAATTACCGGATATGAAACGGATGTACGGGTGAGATGCCCTATTCAGGAAAAATCTTTTCCAATATTTGATTGGCCACTTGCTGCTTGGTGCCCGTGAAGGCTTCTTCAGTCTGTTTGCCCAGAAGGGTTATTTTGTTGGTATCAGAGCCAAAACCGGCTCCGCCCTCGCTGAGGGAATTTGCACAAATCCAGTCCAGTTTTTTCCGTTCCAGTTTGGAAAGCGCATGTTTTCTCAGGTGTTCGGTTTCCATCGCAAAACCGATCAGGATCTGGCCGGGATTTTTATTTTGCCCCAGCCATTCAAGGATATCGGGGTTCCGGCTCAATTCAAGTGTGAGTGAAGCGTGCTCTTTTTTGACTTTATGATTGTTGGTTTCTGCAGCTTTGAAATCAGAAACGGCCGCCGCCATTATAATTACATCCGCATCCTGGTGAGCTTTCACCTGTTCGAACAGTTCATCTGCAGTGATAAACGATTCGGATTTGAGCCTGTCGGGAATTTCAGCTGTAACGGGCCCGTGCAGGAGAGTCACATTGCCTCCCAATAATCTGGCAGCTTCAGCCATGGCAATTCCCATTTTACCCGTGCTTGGATTGGAGATGAACCGAACCGGATCAATAAATTCGCGGGTTGGGCCGGCACTAACGAGTACCTGTTTTCCCGTTAAAGGTCCCTGAATAGAATGTTTCCCGATGATTTTTGATGATTCTTCAATAATTTTTTCCGGCTCCGGCAGCCGCCCGACAGCTTCAATTCCGCTGGCAAGATAGCCACTCTCAGGTTCCAGAATGTAAAATCCCAGCTCTTTTGCTTTTTGCAGGTTTTCGGTAACCGCCGGGCTTTCATACATTTCACCGTCCATTGTTGGACAAATTAATATCGGACAGCGGGCAGCAAGCAATGTGGATGTAAGCATATTGTCGGACTGTCCGTACACAATTTTGGCGAGTGTATTGGCTGTGCAGGGGGCAATTACAAATATATCGGCCCAATCACCCCAGTGGATATGCTTGGTCCAGTCGTTGCCCGGGGTCTCTTGATTAAAAACATCAACAGCAACTTCGTGCCGGCTTAGAGAAGAGAAGGTTTCGGTTCCGACAAACCGGGTGGCCGATGGCGTCATGATAACACGGACTTGAGCACCCGATTTTTGAAATTCCCGAAGGAGGTATGCTGCTTTATAGGCAGCAATGCCACCGGTAACGCCCAGTAAAATGCGCTTACCGGCAACCATGGTTACAGTTCTTTGTCAGGATATCGGGAGGTTATTTTGCCATCCAGCAGTTCGTTAACAGATCGCTGAGTGGCATGCGGGAGTTCTTCAAAAGCTTTGGAGATGCGCTCTTGTTCTTCGTTGAAAGTGAATTCATCTTCATCTTCAAAGCCTTCAAAATACTTCAGCTTTTCGTCGAGTTCGAGCTTTTCCTGAGCGGCAATCTGACGGGCTCTTTTTGAAAGCACAACAATCTTTTCATACTTGTTGCTTTCTTCTCCAAGCTTTTCAATGTCCAGTGTTTTTATTCCCATAGCGAATTAAGAATTAATAAATGTTGAAACGATTTTTTTGAGTTGATTATAAGCCAATTGCAGATCATCGTTCACTACTATATTGTCAAATCTGCCGGCATAGGCCATCTCTTTTTGGGCACGTTCTATGCGTGTTTTTAGTGTTTCTTCACTTTCTGTGCCACGCATTTCAAGGCGCTCTTTCAGGATGTCGATTGATGGTGGTGCGAGAAAAATTGCAAGAACGTCATCTCCAAAAATTTTCTTGACATTCAATGCACCAAGTATATCGATATCAAGCAAAATAAAATAACCTTTTTCAAGTTCATTTTCAACGCTTTTGCGCAGGGTTCCGTACATCGTTCCGTTGTAAAATTCTTCCCACTCCAGAAACTCGTTATTTTCAACCCGATTTCGAAAATCATCTTTTGAAATAAACTGATAATGGACCCCGTCGATTTCGCCTTTACGGGGTGGGCGAGTGGTGGCGCTGACCGAAAACTTCAGGTTGTCAAAATCTTCCAGCAATCTCTTTGTCATGGTCGATTTTCCGCCGCCGCTTGGAGAAACCAAAACCAGAATTTTCCCTTTTTTACTCAATATTCTGTACCTGTTCTCTGATCTGTTCCAGCTTCTCTTTACCCAAAACAATATGATGTGCAATGGTAGAATCGTTGGCTTTTGCCCCAATGGTATTCAGCTCACGGTTAATTTCCTGGCACAGAAAATTCAGTCGTCTGCCCACCGGATCATCATTTTCGAGCGCTTCCTGGAAAAATTTCAGGTGAGATTGTAAACGGATGATTTCCTCGTTGATGTCCATTTTATCAATGATGAGAGCAATTTCCATTTCCATTCGTTCGGGATCAATTTTCTCATCCACAATCATGGTTTTTATTCTGTTTTGCAGTTTTTCTCGGATTTCCGGTGCCCGTTTGGCTGATAACTTTTCAACAGTTTTTAGCATCTCTGAAATATCGCTTATCTGATTGAAGAGATCGTTTTTTAGTTCTTTCCCTTCTTGTGTGCGCATCTCATTCAAGTGATCGAGTGCATCATCAAGAGCAATCTTAGTGCAGTTCCAGATGGTTTCCACCTCTTTCTCATCTTCCTCCTGATTTTCAAAAATTTCTTCAAAAACGAGAATATCCTGCAGGGTTATGGGCTGTTCAATCCCGGCCATGTGCCTCATCTGTTCGAGCATCTTTCCATAGGCCTGAACCAGATCGCTGTTGTAGGTAATTTCCGGGCTGGCATTCTTGGTTTTTTCCACGTTTACATTTACGTGAACTTTACCCCTGGACAATTTGTCCTGAATCAACTCTTTGATGTTGAATTCATGATGCTGAATACTTTTTGGAATGCGGTTGGATATATCCAGGTAGCGGCTGTTTAAAGTTTTCAGTTCAACTGTTATCTGGAAGCCGTTGGATGATGACTCACCCCGGCCGAACCCTGTCATAGATCTGATCATGCTCGGTAGATTTTCTTCAAAATTTGATATAAATAATGATTCTGAAAACCGCAAGCCACCGGATAACGGTGTGGGCCATCCTGTGGCTTGGTGATTTCATTACATTTTGTGAACAAGAAAATAATAAAGGTTTGCATTGAAAGCATATCCGATGATCAGAAGCTCGTCAAAACCAGGTTACACGGTTTTAATTTTGAAGCAACAGTTAATGAGTGCTGAAAATAACCGCGGATGCTTCCATTAACTAATGGAGGTTATTACTTCTTCGGCAAGTTTTTCGGCCTGTTGAGTGCTTCCTGCTTCGCTGTAAATTCTCACAATCGGTTCTGTGTTCGATTTTCGAAGGTGAACCCAGCCGTCCTCGAAGTTTATTTTTACACCGTCGGTGGTATCGGGCTGATATTTGCTGAATGTTTTAGCAGAAAGTTCCAGCAGTTCATCCGCATCCCTGCCGAGCTTTTTTAGCTCTATTTTCTGTTTTCTCATTTCGTAGTGGGGCAGGGTAGAGCGATATTCGGATGCTTTCATGTTTCGTTCGGCAAGCAGCTGCAAAAACATGGCTGTGCCCACGAGTGAGTCCCGCCCGGGATGCAAGTCGGGGTTGATCACACCGCCATTTCCCTCGCCACTGATTACGGCATTTGTTGCCTGCATCTTTTTCACCACATTAATTTCGCCCACTGCCGATCTGTGGCAGGTTTTACCATATTTTTTTGTGATATCATCCGCCGCTCTTGACGAAGACAAATTGGTGGCGGTATCACCCGGTTTATGGGAGAGCATCAGGTCGAACGCCGCCACCTGTGTATACTCTTCGCCAAAGAGATCTCCTTTTTCATCCACAAGTGCGAGCCGGTCGCCGTCGGGATCTGTCACCACACCGAGATCGCATTTGTTGTTCTTGATAAACTCCCGGATTTCGGTCAAATGCTCCGGCAGCGGTTCGGGATTGTGTGGAAAAATTCCGTTGGGTTCACAATTCAGCCTGTGTACGGTTGTCCCCAGGTTTTCAAGCAGGGCAGGCAGTGCGTGCGACCCGGCACCGTTTACGGCATCCACGGCAACGGTAAAGTTTTGCTGCCGGATGGCTTCCCGGTTGATATATGGCAGGTCCAGAATTTTTTGGATGTGATAATCAGTCAGCTCCTCGTCATAGGTAACCGAGCCGATTTCATCATACATTTTATATGAGAATTCTCCCTTTTCGGCAATGTCAAGCACAGCACTTCCCTGGTCTGAATCCAGAAACTCACTTTTGTTATTCAGCAGTTTCAGCGCGTTCCATTCGGCCGGGTTGTGGCTTGCCGTTAAAATAATTCCGCCTGAAGCGCTGTGTTTCAGAACACCCATCGCCACGGTAGGGGTTGTGGCAATTCCGGTTTTTACCACATTGCAGCCCACGCTCTGCAGGGTGGCACTAACAATATCTTCGCAGATTTGTCCGGTTATGCGCGAATCCCGGCCAACAACTACGGTGCCGCCATCCAGCCATGTGCCGTAAGCTGCAGTGAAGGTGACAAGGTTTTCGGGGGTGAGGTGGGTTCCGAAAATTCCGCGAATTCCGGAAACAGAAATCATTAAAGCCATAAAAATATTATTTATTAATCAATTAGGTTAGATGTCAGTTCGGAATAATCATTCATCAAATATCGAACTCAACTTTTGTTAAGATCGGGGCAGCCATTTTGTTTCCTGATTACCGGCTTCCCGGTTCTCAAATCTGGCGAGTACAAAAAGCAGGTCGGAAAGACGGTTCAGATAAATAACTGCATCATCCGAAACGGGCTCAGAGGTTTTTAACTCTACCGTATGGCGCTCTGCCCTTCGGCAAACGGTGCGAGCCAGATGCAGCGCGGCACCCTGTGCAGAACCACCCGGTAGTATAAATGACGTCAGATCTGGTAACTGCTCGTCCAGTTCATCAATCCAGCCTTCGAGCTGTTTTATCTGCGTGGATCCAATTCGTTCAATTTTTGATTTTTTTGACGGCAACGTTGCCAGATCGGCTCCCAAAACAAAAAGCTGTTCTTGAATATCGTTGAGGATGTCGCTGCCACGGCGGCTTACCGGATTTGAAAGTGCAATACCCAGCACGGAATTGAGTTCATCGACCGTCCCGTATGCATGAATTCTGGCACTGTTTTTGGGTATGGTTGTGCCGCCAAACAGTGATGTTTGCCCCTTATCGCCTCTTTTCGTGTAAATTTTCATGATGAGAATGTTTAATGGTGATCGAAAGCAAATTTTGGAGTTGAAAATTCCTTATGATATCCAAAATCGAAAGAAAGGTAAAAAGCTTGTACGTGTTTATCAGAATTTTATTTCACGATATGAAATGTCTCCCCGGTAACATCAATGTCATCGAACAGATGGGCTGACTTTTTTAGTGCTGCAAGAAAACGGTTGGCTTCCGATACGGGACATCCACATTTCAGGGTTACTTTTTCGAGATAGGATGAGTCCAGTTCAATCCAGGTAAAATCGTGTTTTAATTTGTCGATCAAACCCTGGTGCGGGTAATCATACACAATTTTGAATGTTTTCACCGGAAGGATTTTATACAGCTTTGCCTGTTTAATGGTCAATTCGGCGGTATGGCCATACGTCTCAATCAAGCCGGCTTTACCGAGCTTGGTGCCTCCATAATAGCGAACTACAATCAGTACAATGTTGATCAGATTGTAAGCTTTGGCAGAGTTCAATATTGGGAGGCCGGCTGTTCCTCCGGGTTCTCCGTCATCGGAAGCAAACTCATCCGGTTCGTTTGGGTTTATCCGGTATGCATAGCAGTGATGTGTGGCTGTCGGGTGTTCTGCTTTGATGTTATTCAGGAACTGTTCAGCCTCATCGAGGGTGGTGGCAGGGGCCAGATATCCCAAAAACTTTGATCCTTTAACACGGTAGTCCGAATGCCAGGTTTTTGTAACTGTATCCATCTGAACGGATTAAATTATTTTTGATAATTGTTTGGCAATTTAGACCCTTTCTGAATAAGCTATTTTGGATAAAATGGTACGGTTATCCTTGCCTTTTATGGCAAAAGAAACGAATTTATTACTCTAAAACATAGGGGATTAAAAAAAAAGTACCCTGTTTCTTTAGAGTTAAAAGAGTCATTGTTTCACATCAAATAATAAAATATGCCATCTATCATCGAAGCGTTTCAGTCTCAGGTTGGCCGTAAAATTTTAACAGGTATAACCGGATTTTTACTTGTCTTTTTTATCATTTTTCATCTTGTCGGAAATCTTGCCATATTTGGCGAGCCGGATGCCATGAACAGCTATTCGCATTTTTTGCATGAATTTGGTCCGATACTTTGGTTCGCCAGAATCGGGTTATTGGCTGTATTCGTCATTCATGCCTGGATTGGTATTTCCATCTGGCTGAAGAAAAGAAAGGCAAGGCCCGTAAATTATAATGTTTACAGCAGTAAAGGTGGGCCCAGTAAACAGGGGTTAAGCTCCCGCAGCATGGCGTTTACCGGNGTANTACTGTTGATCTTTGTAATTTTTCACGTAAANACATTTGCCTTTGGAGATATGGGAACCGCCGAACTTGCCGACGGTACTCAGGTGCACGATATCAAAACCCTGGTGCTCGATACATTTCAAAATCCGTTGTATGCCTTCGGATACACATTTGTCATGATCCTGCTGGGTGCACATCTCGGGCACGGTATCTGGAGTGCATTTACATCACTGACACTCAAAAGCAAGAAAGCCTCGGCTACCATCTATACGATTGGAATTATCGCTGCTGTAATTCTTGCAGTTGGATTTTTGTTTATTCCTCTCTACATCTATTTTGGCGGAGGCTGCGAAGCTGCGCTCATCCAATGTAATTAACCAGTTTGTAACTTACAGATTTTTCAGATTATGAAATTAGATCCAAAAATACCTTCGGGACCATTAGAAGAGAAGTGGGACAGGCACTTAAAAGATATTAAGCTTGTTTCCCCAAACAATAAGAGAAAACATAATATCATTGTGGTTGGAACCGGGCTTGCCGGTGCCTCGGCCGCAGCAAGCCTTGCAGAACTGGGCTACAACGTGCAAACATTTTCGATCATGGATTCGGCACGGCGGGCTCACAGTATTGCTGCTCAGGGCGGAATTAATGCAGCGAAAAATTATCAAAACGACGGCGACAGCGTTTGGCGTCTTTTTTATGATACAATTAAAGGTGGCGATTATCGCAGCCGGGAAGCCAACGTTTACCGGCTGGCCCAAAACTCGAACCACATTATAGATCAGGCAGTGGCACAGGGCGTGCCGTTCGGACGTGAATACGGAGGCCTGCTCGATAACCGCTCTTTTGGTGGTGCTCAGGTATCCAGAACGTTTTATTCCCGTGGACAAACCGGCCAGCAGCTTCTTCTTGGAGCCTATCAGGCCATGATGAAAGAAGTGTATTCCGGGAAAATCAAAGATTATCCGCGCCAGGAAATGCTCGACCTTGTTGTGGTTGATGGCGTAGCGCGTGGCATCATCACCAGAAACCTGGTTACCGGTGAAATTCAGAAATGGGAAGCCGATGCCGTTGTACTCTGCACCGGCGGATACGGCAACGTTTTTTACCTTTCCACAAACGCAAAAAATTCGAATGCAACAGCCATGTGGAGATGCCACAAACGCGGTGCTGCATTTGCAAATCCATGCTTTGTGCAGATACATCCAACATGTATTCCGGTTTCGGGCGACTATCAGTCCAAACTGACACTGATGAGTGAAAGCCTTCGAAATGACGGCCGAGTGTGGGTGCCCAGAAAAAAAGGAGACAAACGCCCGCCTCACGAAATCCCCGAAGATGAGCGCTATTATTATCTTGAAGAGCGCTATCCGAGTTTCGGAAATCTGGTGCCGCGTGATGTAGCCTCAAGAAATGCCAAACTGGTAACCGACGATGGCCTCGGTGTTGGAGAAACCGGCCTTGCCGTTTATCTCGATTTCCGGGATGCCATTAAGCGTGATGGAATTGAAGTGATCCGTGCCAAGTACGGCAACCTGTTTGATATGTATGAAAATATCACCGATGAAAACCCATACGAAACCCCGATGAGAATTTTCCCGGCGGTTCACTACACCATGGGCGGCCTTTGGGTGGATTACGACCTGATGAGTAATATTCCGGGACTATTTGTGGCCGGTGAAGCCAACTTCTCCGATCACGGTGCCAACAGGCTCGGAGCCAGTGCACTGATGCAGGGACTCTCCGACGGATACTTTATTATCCCTTACACAATCGGAGACTATCTGGCCGGTACCGAACTGCCTAAAGTTGACACCGATCACGATGCATTTAAAGAAGCAGCTGATTCTGCTTCCGGCCTTCTCGATAAACTGCTTGCCGTGAAAGGCAACAAAACCATTATCGAATTCCACAGAGAACTCGGTAAAATTTTATGGGATAAGGTTGGAATTTCCAGAAGCAAGGAAGGACTCGAATCGGCCATTAAAGAGATCCGGGAACTGAGGGAGGAGTTCTGGCAAAACGTGAAAGTTCCGGGCGAAGCTAACTACTTTAACAAATATCTCGAGTATGCATCCCGTTTGGCCGATTATTTTGAGCTTGCTGAGCTGATGGCACTGGATGCATTAGACAGAAACGAATCCTGTGGCTGCCATCTGCGTGATGAGTATCAGACCGAAGATGGGGAAGCCATCCGAGATGATAAAGATTACGCCTTCGTATCGGCCTGGGAGTTTGTGGATGTAAATGGAGAACTCGAAACCAAACTTCACAAAGAACCTCTTGAGTTCGAATTTGTGGAAATGAAACAAAGAAGTTATAAATAACAGGATTTTTTATGAGTGAGATGACAATCAACCTGAAAATTTGGCGACAAA
>SL_3KL_010_SEDDRAFT_10003080_pt1 | contig 15179 bp, 12 predicted proteins | sample SodLakKL_010_SED_2_FD_10381 | JGI IMG/M metagenome (IMG submission 10381)
GCTTCGCACCGCCATCGAGCGTGAGCAGATCCAGGTGGCCCTGCAGCCGGTGGTGTCAATGACGACCGGTGACGTGGTGGCGGTGGAAGCGCTGGCGCGCTGGCATCACAGCGAGGACGGCTGGATTTCGCCGGATCGTTTCATTGCCATGGCCGAAAGTCGCGGCGTGATCGGGCAGCTCGGTGAGCAGGTCTATCGCCGTGCCATGGCGGCGGTGTGCCGGGAAAGTGACCATTTGCGCCTGGCGATCAACATTGCACCCAGCCAGCTCTATGACGAGTCGTTCTGCGACCGTCTGGTGGCGCTGGCCGGGGAGATGAACATGGCACCGGCACGGCTGGAAGTGGAATTGACCGAGCGGGTGTTCATGGAAGATGCCATCGAGCCGCTCGATCAGATCGCGCGCCTGCGCAGTGCCGGCATCAGCGTGGCCATCGACGATTTNGGGACCGGGTTNTCTGTCGCTCGATTACATGCGCCGCTTGCCTGTGCAGCGGCTGAAGATCGACCAGACCTTCGTGCGCCATATCGAAGATGACCCGACCAGCGCTGCCATCGTGCGCGCGGTGAGTACCCTGGCGCGGGATCTGGGCATGCAGGTGACCGCCGAGGGCGTGGAAACGTCGGCCGAGGCCGAGTTCGTGCGCGAGGCCGGGTGTGATTGCGCCCAAGGGTGGTTTTACGGGCGGCCGAAGCTGGTACGGTAGCCCCCTGCGCCGGGGACACGCGCGGCCAATTGCCAGTCAGGCGCTCCTTGCCTTCGGCAGGCCGCACCTGTCTTCGATCTGCGCTGCCCCCGGCCTGCGGCACCTGGCTCACCGCAAACCCAATCCCTTCAACCGGCTTCGCGGCGTACCTTCAAGAGGTCTTCGAGCAAGGACCTGGCGGTGGGGTGGCGCTGGTCGGGGTCCTTGGCCATGCATTTGAGGATGAGCGCTTCCAGGGAGGATGGCATTTCGGGCCAGTATTCCGATGGCGGGGCGGGCTCTTTCTGGACATGGGCCATGCACACCTCCATCGAGGTGTTGCCGGAAAACGGGAGTTGCCCGGTGAACAGCTGGTTCATCATCACGCCGGTGGAGTAGATGTCGCTGCGCGCATCGGCGATCTTGCCGAGCAGGACTTCCGGGGCCATGTAGTTGGCGGTGCCTTCGATGGTGCCGGTGCGGGTGAGGTCCTTGCCTTCGTCGACGGCCTGGCGGGCGATGCCGAAGTCCATGAGCCGGGCATTGCCGCGCGGGTCGAGGATGATGTTGCCGGGCTTGATGTCGCGGTGGAGGACGCCGGCGTCGTGGGCGGCCTGCAAGCCCTTGAGCACCTGGGCGGTAACGCGCAGCCCGGCGGCCAGGCTGAGGCGGCCGGAACGTTCGAGCAACTGATCCAGGGTGACACCGCGAACGTACTCCATCGAGATGACGGGCAAACCGTCGAGCTCGAAGAAGTCATGGGTGCGCAGCACATTCGAATGGGTGATGCGCCGTGCCAGCCGGATCTCGCTCTTCATGCGTTCGAGGTACTCCGGGTCGTCGGCCAGTGACGGCTTGAGCAGCTTGAGTGCGACCACATCGTCGAGCTTGTGGTCGCGCGCCCGGTAGACGCTGCCCATGGCACCTTCGCCAAGGGCTTCGAGGACTTCGAAGCGCTCTCCAAGCACGTCGCCTTCCTGCAGCACCTTGCGCCGCGAGGTGGCTTTCGGAGGGGTGGCCGTGATCGTGGACCCGGGGTCGTCAGCGGTGGCGGTGAGCACCTGGTGGAAACGCCGATTGCCGGAACGGCCGTCGACGATGGCCGTTTCAATGGCGCCCGTTTCCACCAGCGATTCAAGCCGCTTGTGGGCTGTTGGCGAGACCAGCATGCGCCCCGGGCCCGCTTCGCGCAGCAGGGCTTCGACATGGACCACCGGTTTGCCGGCGAGCACGGGGTAACGGGTTGGTCCGAGTTCGAGCCTGGCGCTGTCGATGTTGCCGTAGGCCAGGGCCATGGCGGTCTTGGTGTCGGTGTGTCCGGTTTGCCGGATGACGTCGCTGATCAGGCCGGGCAGGCTGTTCTTGCGTTCGGATTCGAGGACCAGCAGGATGCGGGCGCCGCCACCGGGCACCAGGCCAGCTTTGTGGCGCCTGGCCACTTGAATCAGGTCGGGCAGGGCGGCTTCGCTGTCTTGCGGGTCGCCCGGCCACTCGATGCCGATCAGCCAGGCCGTGCCGGGCTTCACCTCGCCGGTGAGGTCTGTTGGGGATTTCTCCTTTGATGCCGTGGAGTGTTCTTCCAGCTGCCGGGACAGGTCGGTGACGTAGCCGGCGATCTCCTGCTGCTCGCGCAGGTCGGCGAGCAGGCGGTTGATGGCGCGTGCCAGGGTGCCGACCTCGTCCTTGCGCCGGATGTCGATGGATTGCTCATAGTCGCCCTGCGCGGCCTGATCGGCGATGGAGGCGAGCTGGGCGACCGGTCGGGCGATGCGACGGGCAACCAGCAATGACAGGGCGAACGCGACAAGAATGGCCATCGCCCCGCCGGCGATCAGTGCGGTCTGGACGGTGCGGAATCCGGCCAGGCGGGCGTCGAGGGAGTCGATGGCCAGCGCGGCCCCCAGCACCTGCCCGCCGGGTGCGGCAATCGGTTCCAGCCGTGCCACCCAGGCCTCGCCACCGAGGTCGACGTCGAGCCGGCCGACGGCCTGTCCGGCGCGCAGCCGGGCCAGGGTGTCCTCGGCATCGGCAAGTTGCTCGAAGAGTTGTTCGCCCCGGCGCAGGTCGAGCGTGCTGGCGCCAAGATGCTCGCGACCCTCTTCCAGAGTGATGAAGGCGACATCCACGCCGGTGACGCGCTTGATGTCGGCGGCGACGTCGTCGTCGATGGTCAGTCCGGTGACCAGAAAGCCGATCACTTCGAAAGCGGTGGCCAGTGGAACCACGGCGACGTTGAACAGGCGGCTGCCTTCGCGCCAGGGACCGTATTCCGGAATCAGTTCTTCGATGACCGGGGCAACCATCGGATGCTCGCCGAGCATTCGTCCACCGGCATCGGGACGGTCGGTATGCACCAGTATGCGTCCGTTGGCGTCAAGCATCATGGCGAAGTCGAAACCCATCTCCCGGCGCCGGTCGTCAACCAGGTCGAGTATGGAGCGCAGGTCGACTTCCTCGCCGCCGTTCTGGCCGCGGGTGGCCTCGACCAGGTAGGCGGTATCGTGCGGGTCGGCGGCCAGCAAGTCGGTCGTCAGCGCCAGCTCGCGCGCACGTGAACTCTGCAGGTAACGCTGCATGGCCTGGGTGGCTTCCAGCGAGTCGCTGACCGCTTCGGAGGCGATGCGCTGACTCATCAACCAGGTTGCACCGATGGCGATCGTAACGGCCAGGCTGACCAGGACAACCGTGACAATGGCAATTCTGGAAGCAAGTGAGTGCATGATCTTCAGTACCTTCCGCGCCGGCGCATGCGCCGGGGGGGTGAGGTGGCTTCACGAACCGTCAGTTCGAGCCGGGTGTCGTGGACATGCTCGCTGCCGGCTTTCAGGTCGATGTTTGTGCGCTCGGGGTCGGCGCGTTCATGCCAGACGGTGAGCCGGCCGGGGCCGGCGGGCAGGTCCTCGAGCACGAATTTTCCGTCCCGGTCGGGCTGTGTGAAATGGGGGCCATCGACGACCACGATGTGGGCGGACATGCGCGAGTGGACGTTGCAGAATACCCGCACCAGCCCCGGATGATCGAAGCGGTGGCTCTCGCCCGGGCTCTCGCCGTAGACGCCGAGGTCGAAACGATTGTCGCCGGAGGTGGAGAACACGTTGTGCAGGATGGGATCCTCGTTGGGGAATCGGACCTCGGTGCCGGCTGCAACCGGCAGTACGCGGGGCACGAACTCCCGGCGACGAGTGGTCATTTCGACCAGGGCATCTGGCAGCTCGAATTGGGGCACCTCATCGGGTTCGAAGTAGACCACGGCGTTGGCGAATTCGCGCCGGTCGCGCAGTCTCTCGCCGCTTTCGGACAGCAGATGCAGTTGACCGCTCACGCGNGCCCTTGCCTGGACGACGGTATCGTCGGCGCTGGGTTGCACCTCATCGTTCGGGCGGGGGGGATCGCTCGCCGGCAGGCTGGCGCTTGCCAGGCACATCGCGATGATCAGCACAAGGCCCGTCGGGGTGGTGATTCGGCGCACGACACGGTCCATGGGCGTGAGGATACACTGTTGCGCGCGATCATGACATGATCTCCCCGTGCGACCGACAGTGAGCCGCCAATTGCTTTGTCGTTCCGGAATCGCCGCCCAGCGATAGCCCGCGGCGATAGTGGTGGGCCAATTTCCAGGGCGACGTGGCATGGGGTGGTGGCTTACACTGCCGTTTTTGTCCTGTACCGGAGAATGGCGATGTCACGCTGTGGAACCCCGTTTACTTGCTTGCTCTTGATTGGCCTGGCCGCCGGTGCGGCGCAGGCCGACTCCGAGCCGCTCGATCAACTGCAGCCCGAGCAGCAGGCGTTCTGGCACAAGCTGGAGGCGCTTTGTGGTCNGGCCTNCTCTGGCAGGATTGACGATGTGACCGANTATTATCGCGAGGCCNTGATCGGTCGTGAACTGACCGCGCATGGGGTATCTTGCGAGGACGATCGCATTCACGTTGCCTTGCACGTCGACGACGACCGCTCGCGCAACTGGATCCTGACCATTGTCGACGGCACGATCCGCCTCAAGCACGATCATCGCCATAGTGACGGTACCGAGGAGGAGATCAGCCAGTACGGCGGTGATGCCCCGGTGCCGGGTTTGCCGCAGCGTCAGATCTTTCCGGCAGATACGCATACCGCCGACATCCTGCCCCAGCGTGCCGACAACTTCTGGTTCATGGACTTCGTCGACGACGACACCTTCCATTACGGGGTGCACTGGCCGAAACATGGCCACTCCGTTCGACTGACATTCGACCTGTCGCGTCCGGTGGATCTTCCGCCGCTGCCCTGGGGATATGAGGAGGCGGAAGGCAAATAACCACTACCTCTTGCCCGCCGGGACCTTAAACTATATGTCTGACACTGAGTTTGCCCCATTCCAGGCTTTTTGATGAAAACCACTGCTGACATTCGCCAGGCCTTTCTCGATTATTTTTCCCAGTGCGATCACCGCGTCGTACCGTCCAGTTCGCTGGTTCCCGCCAACGATCCGACCCTGCTGTTCACCAACGCCGGCATGGTGCAGTTCAAGGACGTGTTTCTCGGTTCCGAGAAGCGTGCCTACACGCGCGCGGCCAGCTCTCAACGTTGCGTGCGTGCCGGCGGCAAGCATAATGATCTGGAAAATGTCGGCTACACCGCCCGGCACCACACTTTCTTCGAGATGCTGGGCAACTTCAGCTTCGGCGACTATTTCAAGAAGGAGGCCATCGAGTATGCCTGGGAGTTTCTGACCGCAACCTGCAAGCTGCCGCCCGAGAAGCTATGGGTGACGGTCTACGCCGACGACGACGAGGCCGCCGACCTCTGGCTGAATCATATCGGCGTCGATGCTGAACGCTTTTCGCGCATCGGCGACAAGCCGGGCAAGCGCTACGAGAGCGACAATTTCTGGGCCATGGGCGAGACCGGCCCCTGCGGCCCGTGCTCCGAGATCTTCTACGACCACGGGCCCGAAGTGCCCGGCGGTCCGCCCGGCACTGCCGAGGAAGACGGCGATCGCTACATCGAAGTCTGGAACCTGGTGTTCATGCAGTATGACCGCTCAGCCGACGGCACCATGAGCCCGCTGCCGGCACCCTGCGTGGACACCGGCATGGGTCTGGAGCGACTGGCCGCCATTCTTCAGGGCGTTCATTCGAATTACGAGATCGATCTGTTCGAGCACCTGATCGACGCTGCGGCAAAATTGACCGGCGCTCAAGATCGCGACTCGGCCTCGCTGAAGGTGATCGCCGATCACATCCGTGCCTGCGCGTTCCTGATCGTCGATGGCGTGTTGCCATCCAACGAGGGGCGTGGCTACGTGCTCCGCCGCATCATTCGCCGCGCCATCCGCCACGGCTACAAGCTGGGCTGCGAGGACCTGTTCTTTGCGAAGATGGTGGCACCCCTGGCCGAGGTCATGGGCGAGGCCTACCCGGAACTGGCCAGCAAGCAGGCGCATGTCACCGAGGTGCTTGAGCGCGAGGAAAAGCGATTCGGCGAGACGCTGGATCAGGGCATGAAGCTGCTGGAGGGGGCCATTGCCGATCTCGACGGCTCCGAAATTCCCGGTGAAGTGGCCTTCAAGCTTTACGACACTTACGGGTTCCCGGTCGACCTGACCCGTGACATCGCCCGTGAGCGGGAGCTGACCGTCGATGAGGCCGGCTTCGAGGCAGCCATGAACGAGCAGCGCGAGCGTGCCCGTGCTGCCGGAAAGTTCGGCGCTTCCGACGGCATTCCCGCCGAACTGATCGCAGAACTGCGGGCGACACATTTCCTCGGCTATCAGTACCACCAAACGGATCGATCCGAGGTGGTCGCCATTCTGATCGACGGCAAGCCGGTCGATGCGCTCAATGCAGGAGAGGAAGGCGTGGTCATCCTTGATCGCACGCCTTTCTATGCCGAGTCCGGCGGCCAGGTCGGCGATACCGGGGTGCTGGAAGGGCCCGGCGCGTGCTTTGGCGTGACCGACACGCGCAAGCTGGCCGGTGCCTTCCATGGCCATGTCGGGAAGCTGGAGTCGGGCACCCTGAAGCGGGGCGCGGCGGTCTCGGCAAAGATCGACTCACAGCGCCGGGCCGATATCGTGCGCCACCACTCGGCCACGCACCTGCTGCATTCGGCGTTGAGGACGGTACTCGGCGAACACGTGCAGCAGAAAGGCTCACTGGTTGCGCCCGACCGTCTGCGCTTCGACTTTTCGCATCATGCGCCGGTGACCGACGAGGAACTGGCCGAGATCGAGCGCCTGGTCAACGAGCAGATCCAGGCCAACGCCGCGGCAGAAGCGAAGGAAATGTCGTTTGATGAGGCGATGGCCGCCGGTGCGCTGGCGTTTTTCGACGAGAAGTACGGCGAGGAGGTACGCGTATTGCGCTTCGGCGATTTCTCGATGGAATTGTGCGGTGGCACCCATGTCGAGCGCGTTGGCGATATCGGCCTGTTCAAGATCGTGTCCGAATCCGGCATCTCGGCGGGCGTGCGCCGGGTCGAAGCCGTGGCCGGGCGTGTCGCTGTCGACTGGCTGCAGGGCCTGGATCGTTCGGTGCGCCGCGTGTCCGGTCAGCTCAAGGCCAGCCCGGAGCAACTGGGTGAACGTGTCGACCAGCTTCTCAAACGCTCGCGGGAACTGGAAAAGGAACTGGAACGCCTCAAGGGCAAGCTGGCCTCGGCCGCCGGTTCCGACCTGGCTTCGCAGGCCGTCGATGTCGACGGCGTCAAGATACTGGCCGCCCACCTGGAAGGTGCCGATCCCAACAGCCTGCGCGAAACCGTCGATCAGCTCAAGAACAAGCTGGGTTCGGCCGTCATCGTGCTGGGCACGGCCGCCGGCGGTGGCGTGCGCCTGGTCGCTGGCGTAACCAAGGATCTCACCGACCGCATCAAGGCTGGTGAACTGGTCAATCATGTCGCTGCCCAGGTCGGCGGCAAGGGCGGCGGTCGCCCGGACTTTGCCCAGGCCGGTGGCAAGGACGCGGGGGCGTTGCCCGGCGCGCTCGCATCGGCACCGGAATGGATTCGGGAGCGGCTCTAGCAGCGGGGTTCACGTCTGGCCCGCATCTTCGTTATAATGCGCGGCTTGCCGTGGGGCAAGTTGCCACCGGCGGTCGCCTTGAAGTGGCCCCTGGTTTGCCGGGTGAAGTCTTCTGCATGATCCGGGCTTCGTTCGACGGGACTGCATGCGGCAGCGTGCGAGGTCCCGGATAACGCCTTCGGCGTTTCCGGGACGACAGCTAAGGTACGAACAGGCGGTTTGGCGCCGGTTAGTGCCGTTACAATCTGAGTTTTGCGGAGAGGTGGCAGAGCGACCCTTGGGTCGTCCCGGACGGAGTGCAGCGTAGATCCGGGATCTCCCTGACGGAGCCGTCGCGCTTACAATCTGAGTTTTACGGAGAGGTGGCAGAGTGGTCGAATGCGGCGGTCTCGAAAACCGTTAACGGGTTCTCCCCGTTCGAGGGTTCGAACCGAGCCGCAGGCGAGCTCGCTGAAGTGCGTAGCACTTCAGTCCGAAGGACAAGCCCGCTGAAAGCGGGCGCAGCCATCCCTCCCTCTCGCGGTCCGCACGGACCGTCCGCCGCCAGGCGGGTTGGCATTCCCGGATGCCGTTACAATTTGAGTTTACGGAGAGGTGGCAGAGTGGTCGAATGCGGCGGTCTCGAAAACCGTTAACGGGTTCTCCCCGTTCGAGGGTTCGAATCCCTCCCTCTCCGCCATCATTAAAAAGCCCCGCCTTGGCGGGGTTTTTTAATGATCGTGGTGAAGGGGCCCACGGATGAGAACCCGGGTTCGAACCGAGCGCCGTCAGGCGCGAGCTCGCTGAAGTGCGCAGCACTTCAGCCCGAAGGGCAAGCCCGCGCGAGCGGGCGCAGCAATCCCTCCCTCTCCGCCATCATCAAAAAACCCGCCCTCGTGGTGGGTTTTCGTTAACCCCCTCCCATCAATCGTGGCTCCACTTCCAGCCTCACACCAAACGCACGCTCGACCGAGTCGGTGATCTGCCCGACGAGCTCCAGCAGGTCGCTTGCCGTAGCCTGCCCGCGGTTGATCAGCACCAGCGCATGATTCTTGTAGACCGCCGCATCGCCCACGCACTTTCCCTTCCAGCCGAGTTTTTCGATCATGCGGCCGGCGCCCAGCTTGGTGCGGCCGTCGGGCATGGGCCAGTGGGGCAGGTCGGGGTGCTCGTGGACAATCGCCTTTGCGGTTTCGCTCTCGACCAGCGGGTTCTTGAAGAAGCTGCCGGCATTGGCCAGCCGGGCCGGGTCTGGGAGACGGTGATGCCTGAGTCGCATGACGGTTGCGGTCAGTTGGCGGGCCGTCGGCCTTTCGATGCCGGCTGTTTTCAGTGCATCGGCCAGGCTGTCGTAGTGGGTATCGGGCCGGAACTGGCGGGAGAGTCGGAGGGTGACCGAGGTGATCAGGTGGCGGCCCGGCTCGGCTGATTTGAAACGGCTGTCGCGATAGTCGAAGGCACAGTCGGACTTTGCCAGGGCGGTCATGCGCTGCTCGGTCCGGTCCCAGGCCGTCAGGCGCTCGAACACGTCGGACAACTCCACGCCGTAGGCACCGATGTTCTGCATTGGTGCCGCCCCGACCGAGCCAGGGATCATGGCCAGGTTTTCCAGGCCGTGCAGGCCGCGATCGACGCAGGTGCGCACCAGCCGGTGCCAGTTCTCGCCGGCCGCGGCGGTGACCAGCACGTCATTGCCGCTGGTCTCGAAGGAGATGCCGGTGAGTCGGTTGAGCACGATGCGGCCGGGCCAGTTGCCGGTGAAGATGGTATTCGAGCCTCCGCCGAGCATAAGTTCGGCATGTTTTGCCGGGGGCAGGGCGGCAATCTGTTCGGCGGATCGGAGAATGACAAGCTCGGCGGCGCGGGCCGGCAGGCGAAACGTGCTCAGGGCCGTGATGTCGGCGTTGGCGACGATTTCAACTGGCCTGTTCATCGGCCTCGAGCCAGGCGCGGATGCATTCGCCGATCAGTTCGGGGCCGCGGTAAATGAAGCCGGTGTAGATCTGTACCAGGTTGGCGCCAGCGCGTTTCTTGTCCGCGGCATCACTGCCGCGGGTGATGCCACCAAGGCCGATGATGGGAAAGTCGGAGCCGAGGACATTGCGCGCGGTGGCCAGCGTCTTGTCGGCCGCCGGTTTGACTGGCGCGCCGCTGAGTCCTCCCGCCTCGTCGGCATGCGCGTGGCCGGCGACACCTGCTCGATCCAGCGTGGTGTTGGTCGCGATCAGCCCGTCGATGCCGGAAGCGCCGATCACTTCCAGCGAGGCGATCAGTGCGGCCTCTTCCCAGTCCGGTGCGATCTTGACCAGCATGGGTCGGTGCCCGACGTGTTCGGCGGCCAGGGCGTTGCGTGCGGCAACCAGCTCGGCGAGGAACTCGCTCAGGTGTCCGGTATCCTGCAATTCGCGCAGGTTGGCGGTATTGGGCGAGGAAATGTTGACGGTCACGTAGTCGCAGTACGGATAGACCTTTTCCAGGCAGTGACGGTAGTCAGCCGCGGCCTCGTCGACCGGGGTGTCTTTCTGTTTGCCGATATTGGCGCCGATGATGCCCTTGTAGCGGGTGGACTTCAGTCGTGCGACGAGGTGATCGACGCCTTTGTTGTTGAAGCCGAGCCGGTTGATCAGTGCCTGGTGCTCGGGCAGCCTGAACATGCGTGGCCTGGGATTGCCCGGCTGGGCCTTCGGGGTGACCGTGCCGACCTCGATGAAGCCGAAGCCGAGCTGGCCGAGTGCGTCCATGTGGTCGCCGTTCTTGTCCAGTCCGGCCGCGAGCCCGACCGGGTTGGGAAAGGAAAGGCCCAGAACTTCCACAGGCGCCGAGGGCGGACACCCGCCCATGAGCCGCGGCAGACCGACGAAGCGCCCGGCCGACAGCGCGTTGAGCGCGACATCATGCGCCACCTCCGGAGGGAGGAGGAAGAGACCGTTTCTAAGCCAGCCATACATGGGATGTTCACCACAGAGACACGGAGTACACAGAGGATGAAAAAGAATGATTATTCATTGAAATTCAGTCCATTGATTTCTCTGTGTCCTCTGTGCCTCTGTGGTGCATTGCTCAAAGGTCGAACTTGATGCCCTGGGCCAGCGGCATTTCGCGCGACCAGTTGATGGTATTGGTCTGGCGGCGCATGTAGGCCTTCCAGGAGTCCGATCCGGACTCGCGGCCACCGCCGGTTTCCTTCTCACCACCGAAGGCGCCACCGATTTCGGCCCCTGAGGTGCCGATATTGACGTTGGCAATGCCGCAGTCCGAGCCACGATGCGACAGGAAAAACTCGGCATTGCGGATGTCGGTGGTGAAGATGGAAGAGGACAGGCCCTGGCGCACGTTGTTGTGCATGGCCATGGCCTCCTCCAGCGTCTTGTAGGGCATGATGTAGAGGATCGGGGCGAAGGTTTCTTCCTGCACGATGTCCCAGTCGTTCTCGGCCTTGATGATGGTGGGCTCGACGAAGAAACCGTCGCGCTCGATCCGCTTGCCGCCGGTCAGCACCTCGCCGCCGGCTTCCCTGGCGCGCTCGACTGCTTTCTCGAACCGTTCAACGGCGCTCTCGTCGGTCAGCGGGCCCATCAGGGTGTCGTCATCGAGCGGATCGCCGATACGCACCTGGCCATAGGCCTTGACCAGCGCTTCGGTGACTTTCTCTTCGATCGATTCGTGGACGATCAGGCGGCGCGTGGTGGTGCAGCGCTGCCCGGCAGTGCCGACGGCACCGAAGACGATGGCCGGAACGGCCAGGTCGAGGTCGGCGGTCTCGTCGAGAATGATGGCGTTGTTGCCGCCCAGTTCCAGCANGCTCTTGCCCATGCGCNNNGCNACACGNTCNCCAACCATGCGGCCGACCTGGCTGGAACCGGTGAATGACATCAGCGCGACGCGCTCGTCGTCGATGAAGCGCTCGGCGAGCTGATGGCCGTCTTCCATGAACGAGGTGAACACCGGCGGATAATCGGTGTCGGCGAGCGCCTCGTTGATGATGTTCTGAACTGCCGCGCAGCACAGCACGCCCTTCGGCGAGGGCTTCCATACCGTGGCGTTGCCGCAGATCGCCGAAATGAAGGCGTTCCAGGCGTAGACAGCCACCGGGAAGTTGAAGGCGGTGACCACGCCGACCACGCCCAGTGGGTGCCATTGCTCATACATGCGATGGCCGGGGCGCTCGGAATGCGTGGTCTTGCCATAGAGCATGCGCGACTGGCCGAGGGCGAAGTCGCCAATGTCGATCATTTCCTGGACCTCCCCGTCGCCTTCGGGTTTGATCTTGCCCATTTCCAGTGACACCAGGGAACCGAGCGCGTCCTTGTAATCGCGCAGGGCGTCATTGGCCAGGCGCACGGCGTTGCCCCGCTCGGGTGCGGGGATCATCTTCCAGGCTTCGGCGGCTTCCTGGGCGGTCCTGATGACTTTTTCGTAGTCGGCTTCGGTGGCGCTGCTGACTCGTGCGATCACCGATCCGTCGGTCGGGTTGATCGATTCGACCAGGTTGCTCTCGCTGATCGCCGAGAACTGGCCGGGGCCGAAACAGGCGCCGGGATTGATGTCTTTCAGTCCCAGGCGCTGAAGTAGCTTGCTGTGTTTGCTCATGATCTGGTATTCCTCCCGGAGTAGTGCGTTCAAACCGCCCATTATCGCACCCTTGCAGGCCGGAGTCAGTGCTGGACGTGATATTCTTGCCCGCTGAATCAGGGTGCCGATCAGTGTCGGTCGACCACGACCGGTCCGGTCGACCAATTTGTGTACCCTGTAATTGAACTGTCGAAACTATCCGGCCGGGGCGCGGTCAGTTGAACATGTGCCCCGGCCGTCTGCAAGGAATCGAGGGCGGCCCAGATGGGCGAACGGGAAGTTGACCAACAACTGGTAGAGCGTGTCCAGAAAGGAGACAAGAAGGCGTTCGATCTGCTGGTGTTGAAGTACCAGCACAAGATCATCAGCCTGATCTCGCGCTATGTCTCTGATCATTCGGAAGCGATGGACGTCGCCCAGGAAGCCTTCATCAAGGCCTATCGGGCCTTGCCGCGTTTCCGCGGTGACAGCGCGTTCTATACATGGATTTACCGGATCGCCATCAATACGGCCAAGAATCACCTGGTCGCACAGGGGCGCCGTCCGCCGCTTTCCGATGTTGATGCACAGGATGCGGAACAATTTCAGGTCGACACGCGTCTGAAGGAACAGGATTCGCCCGAGCATGAGCTGCTCAAGCAGGAAATCGAGACCACCATTAACGAGGCGATTGCCGATTTGCCCGAAGACCTGCGGGTGGCCATCACGCTCAGGGAAATGGAAGGCATGAGTTACGAAGAGATCGCGACGACCATGGATTGCCCGATTGGTACCGTGCGGTCAAGGATCTTCCGGGCCCGAGAAGCCATTGATGTGCGCCTCCGGCCCTTGCTGGACAACCAATGAACATGGACGACAAATGATGAGCGAATCGAACCGGGAACATCTCTCCTGTCTGATGGATGGGGAGCTCGACCGAAGCGCGCAACAATTCCTGTTGCGACGAATGGCCGAAGACTCCGAAATGACGGAGGCCTGGCGACGATTCCATACGCTCCGTGCCTGCATGCATGGTGAAAGTCTGGCTACCGGCAACCTCGCCGAACGTGTTGCTGCCGCGATATCCGATGAGCCGGTGGCGATGCCGGGCAGTCGCATGGCGGCCTGGTTCAAGCCGATCGCCGGTGGTGCCATTGCCGCCAGCGTGGCGCTCGTGGCGATTGTCGGTATCAATTCCAGCATGCTCGACCGTCAGGCCGACTCTTCCGATCAGCCGGGGTTCGTCAGTCAGTCCACCTCACTTGACGAGCCTTTCACCCGCTCCACGGTGCCTTCAACGGTTCCCGTGAGTTTCTCGGAAACCAGCACCGCCGAGCGTCAGCGCATCAATGGACACGTGCTGCGTCACCACCAGGCTTCCGGGGGTGCGGGTTTCATTTCCTACGTACCCATTGTGACCGGCGTCAATAGTCAAGGCGTCGAGATTCAGTTCCAGCCACGCCAGGTCGATGATGAAGCGCGAAGCAGAGAAGCAGGCGCTGCAGGGCGCTGAGTCGATGGGTGATCACCGCTCCATGCAGATGCTGGCCCTTGCGGTCTTGCTGCTGGGCAGCCTGACCGGCGCTCAAGCTCAGGCTGACGATGACGTCCAGCACTGGCTTGACCGCATGGCCCGTGCCGTCGAGACCCTCAATTACCGTGGCACGCTCGTGCATGTGCGCGAAAATCGTGTCGATACGCTTCGTATCATCCATCGTGCCGATGACGATGGAGTGCGTGAGCGCATCTACGCAATCGACGGCGAACCGCGCGAAGTGCTCAGGGATGGCAACAAGGTGCGTTGCCTTCTGCCCGGCGATCAGCCGAAGGTGCTGGAGAGCCAGTTGGCAGGTCGTTTGCTGCCCCACCTGCCGATCAATCGTCTGACCAGCCCGGAATCGGCTTATCACATGGCGATGGCCGGCAGCGAGCGCGTTGCCGGACTGAATACCCGCATCGTGAACATCGAGCCGCGTGACCAGTATCGCTACGGTTACCAGCTGTGGCTCGAGGAGAGCACCGGCATGCTGCTGCGCTATGCGCTGATCGATCCCGACGGCCGTCAGTTGCAGCAGTTGTCCTTTACCAGCATCGAGCTGGGGGTGTCCATTTCCGATGCTGAACTGGCACCAGCCATGATCGACGCCCCCAAGGTGCTGACCACGAGGCTGGAGGATACCGACGGCCGGATTCGCTCCGGGCGTCGACACGAGGCTTTTCGCGACCGGGTACCACCTGGTTTTCGGCTTGCCAATATCGGCAGGGGACGCTCGGAGAACGGTGAAGAGTTCGAGCACTTGCTGTTCAGTGATGGATTGGCGAGCTTTTCCATCTATATTGAAAACGCGGCCCCGGAAGCCATCAGCAGCCGAATAAAGGCCCTGGGTGCGGTACATGTTTTCACTGACCAGGGCGATGGACGGGCCCTGACCGTTGTCGGCGAGGTGCCGGCAGCGACAGTCGAGTTCGTCGGGCAAAGGTTCCGCCGCGGTGGTGAGGGCAGCCAGCAACCGAATGAATGATTCCGGCACGGTGGCCTGGCAGGTTGCCGAAGTGCTTGAATCGAAGCGTGGCCTGGTTCGCCTGCGCTTCACACGTCCCGGTTTTTGCCAGCGTTGCAGCCAGGGCCAGGGCTGCGGGGCCGGTGTTTTCAGTGCGCTGTTCTCCCGCAGAAACGCGCAAGTTGAAATGCCTTGCAGCATGGAATTCGGGATCGGGCAATGGGTGCGAGTCGGAGTTCCGGCGAAAACGTTGCTTCTGATCGCGTTGTGCGTTTACGGTTTGCCGCTGGCCGGGTTCCTGGTCGGCGCGCTGCCGGCTTACTGGTGGATCGATTCGCCAGCCTGGCGCGATCTGTTATCCCTGCTGGGCGGATTGGGCCTGGCAGCACTGGCATGGCGTGCCGGTGGATCCATGGTTCGATTCGGCCGGCGGCCACACATCGAACCATTGTCTTGCGG
>SL_3KL_010_SEDDRAFT_10003081_pt1 | contig 15178 bp, 17 predicted proteins | sample SodLakKL_010_SED_2_FD_10381 | JGI IMG/M metagenome (IMG submission 10381)
TAAAATTTGGCGCGTAGAAGACAAAGACCCAAGAGGGTCAAAAGACAGGAAGATCCAATTAATGAAAACATCAAAGCTCCCAAAATCAGATTGGTGGGAGATAACCTGGACGACATAGGTGAAGTAATCGGACAGGAAATATTGTCCGGTGTATATCCAACCAAAGCCGCACGGCAATGGGCTGAAGAAATGGGACTTGATCTGGTGTTGATCTCCGCAAAAGCAGACCCTCCGGTCTGTAAAATCACCGACTACAACAAGTTTCTCTACCTTCAAAAGAAGAAACAAAAGGAAATGAAGGCCAAATCGGCCAAAACGGTGGTAAAGGAGATCAGATTCGGCCCCAACACCGACGATCACGACTTTAATTTCAAGCTCAATCACGCTAAAGGCTTTCTCAAAGATGGGGCTAAAGTCAAAGTTTTCGTTCACTTCAAGGGGCGAACCATTGTATTCAAGGAGCGTGGTGAGTTGCTGTTACTAAGGTTCATCAAAGAACTCGAGGAATACGGCACGGCTGAGAGCCTTCCTAAAATGGAGGGTAAGAGAATGATCGTCATGATCGCTCCCAGGGTTAAGAAAAAATAATTTTCACGAAATTTCGGTGGTTTAAGATGCTGAATGGTAAAATTTATTTACCTTTGCACTCGCTTTGACTAAATCTTATAGCTATGCCTAAAATGAAGACACATTCAGGAGCCAAAAAACGCTTTAAACTAACCGGAAAGGGTAAGGTTAAGCGATTTCAGTCCAACACTTCGCACTTGCTCGGACACAAGTCCAAAAAGCGCAAGTTGAGATTGAGGGACTCGGTAGTTGTACACAAATCCCAGGAGAAGCGAGTCAAGCGAATGTTAGTCGTAGGCTAATCCATTCATTGTTTAACAACCTTAAATTCATATAAAATGCCAAGGTCAGTAAATTCTGTAGCCTCAAGAAGAAGGAGAAAAAAGATACTCAAGCAGGCCAAAGGTTATTTTGGTGCCCGGAAAAATGTATATACGGTTGCCAAAAATGCCGTGGAAAAAGCGCTGCTTTACGCATACAGGGACCGCAAAAACAAAAAGCGGAACTTCAGAAACCTCTGGATTGCTCGCATCAATGCCGCTGTCCGCGAAGAGGGTATGAACTACAGCACTTTTATGGGAAACCTTAAAAACAGCGATGTAGAACTCAACAGGAAGGTTTTAGCTGATCTGGCCATGAATCATCCTGAGGACTTTAAAAAGATCGTTGCAGACGTAAAAAACTAGTTACCGCAAGTAATAATCAGGTTTTTTCTATACCAGGAGAAGCCATTTGTCAAATACAAATAACCAAAGCGAGCCCCGGACAACCTCCGGGGTTTTCTTTTTCCCCCTACCTCATAAACCTACTCAGTCCAATAATGACTGGTAGAAATTTCTATCCCGCACGGATTGCCCTTACAGGGTCCATCATAGCTGCCTGAAATGCCGGAATGATGCCCGCCAAAATGCCAATAAGCACAGACAGCAACAGCCCCCAGAAAATCATATTGAAAGTGAGAACCAACTCAAAATCAATGGCTGCCCCCACTCCGAGAAGGGTGAAGTAAACAAAGAGCAGTCCTACAATTCCACCAACAAGACATAGAATTATTGACTCCAACAAGACTTCCAGTAGCAGAACCCTTTTCCTGGCACCTATGGCCTTCTTTATCCCAATCAATTTGGTGCGCTCCTTAACCGATACAAACATGATGTTGGCCACACTGAATATCCCGACCAATATAGCAAATCCACCCACGACGATCCCCACCAAATTGAGTACCCCGAAAAAATCGTTTAAGATATTGGTCAAAATAGAGAGCTCGTTAAGCGAGAAATTAGAATCCTCCACAGGCCTTAGTCTTCGATGGGCGCGGAGAACAGACTCGAGTTCATCCCGAAAATCCTCCATCTCCTCACCTTCACCGGCTTTGACCATCAATTGGGTTCCGAAAAAGGAAGTAGCGCGCAGATTAGCGATTCTCCTACCAAAATTGTGGGTCACCAACACTGCTCGATCAAAATTTACCGGATTGATCAAATCATTTCCTGACCGTTCAGTCACTCCGATTACCTGCACATTCAAACCCTGTAATTTGACTGTCTGTCCAATAGGGTCAGCGGGGCCAAATAAATTTTCTGCGATGGTGTGGCCAATGACCACCCTGGGTGTACCCATCTGATGTTCCAGCAAATTAAAAAAGCGGCCATCTTCCAGGTCAATATTCAATATATTCTCGTAGTTCTCTGTCACCGCCATCAAAAAACCACGGGTATCGCTGTTGCCAAACACAAGGGTTCGCATTCCGATATTGGTGGACAGACTGGCCATAGAAGCTGACTGCATACGGGTTTCAACCGCCCTGTAATCTTCGTAATCCAGATTCGGTCTTCGCTGGTATCTCCAGAAATTGACCGAGGGATCTTCAGTCCACGGGAATTTGGTTACATAAATTACATCATCACCCAGTTTTTCAAAACTTCCACGGACGTTGCGCTCCAGAGATTCAACCGCAGAGAGAACCGCTATTATACAGAATATTCCGATGGTAATACCCAACAGAGACAGGAAGGTTCGCAGCTTATTACTGACCATTTGACCGGTCGCCTGCTGCATACTGTCGGAAAGAATTCTAAAGAATAACCTCATTTACAAAATGGTCCTGATAATTTCTGATGTAAATATAAGAGAAGCGTGAAAACCAGACGAAATATTTAGACCAAAGGCAAGTTTTTCGGGCCGAACAGAGTTGAACCAAAGAAATTGGAACCCCCAATGCCTTTATTGTGTTAGAAAATTTATCTTTGCAGCTTTTTAGCGAAAACCATAAAAGAATGAGAACCAAATTATCTCAGTTCAACTTCAAACTACCCCAGGAACTTATCGCCCAATACCCGGTAGATTACCGCGACGAATCCAGATTGATGGTCGTCCACAAGGACTCGGGAAAGATTGAGCACAAAGTTTTTAAGGACTTGCTGGACTACTACGACGAAAACGATGTCTTTGTCGTAAACAACACCAAGGTTTTTCCCGCCAGGTTGTTCGGCAACAAAGAAAAAACCGGGGCCAATATTGAAGTGTTTTTACTCCGTGAACTCAACCCAAAAGCCAGACTTTGGGATGTCCTTGTAGATCCCGCCAGAAAGATCCGAGTTGGAAATAAACTGTACTTCAAGGATGAGAAGGGCAAACAATCCCTTGTCGCTGAGGTAATTGACAACACAACCAGTCGCGGTAGAACCATCCGCTTCTTTTTCGATGGCACAGATGAAGAGTTTAAGAAAGAGATTTGGCGTCTTGGTAAAACTCCCCTTCCAAAATACATCAAACGGGAACTACAACCCATAGACGTGGAGCGCTACCAAACTATATTTGCCAAAGAGGTGGGAGCAGTTGCTGCACCAACTGCCGGTCTTCACTTCAGCAAAGAGATGCTCAAAAAGGCCGAACTCAAGGGAATCAGCTTTGCAGAAATCACCCTTCATGTGGGTCTTGGTACATTTAGAAATATCGAGGTCGAGGATTTGTCAAAGCACAAGATGGATGCAGAGTACTACCACATTCCTGAACAAGCTGCTCAAAATGTGAACAAGTCATGGAATGCCGGAGGAAAAAATTGCGTAGTGGGTACCACTTGCATGCGCGCGATAGAAAGTGCAGTCTCTGCAACCGGGACCCTCAAGGAATCATCTGGGTGGACTAATTTATTTATATTCCCACCCTATGAATTTTTTATTGGAAATTCAATGGTCACCAATTTCCATCTGCCAAAGTCGAGCCTTTACATAATGGTCTGTGCTTTCGGTGGCAAGGAACTCATTGAGGATGCATACCAGGAGGCCATCAAAGAGAAATACCGGTTCTACAGCTACGGAGATGCCATGCTTATTGTTTGACAATTTCCCGAGCTCAGTGAACTTTAATCCACTAAATGACTTTCTTGAATTGTCAGTGAATGGATTTTTGAAAAAAATTCAGGAATAATGGTACTATCATTGAATAATTAAGGTTGATTAATTACTTTTGAGCCCGATTTGATGATATAATGATTTTTTTAATATCAAATACAGAGGATTAGCATGTACTGGACTTTAGAGTTGGCATATCACCTTGAAGACGCTCCATGGCCAGCCACCCGGGACGAACTGATCGATTACGCCATTCGCTCAGGTGCGCCCCTGGAGGTAATTGAGAATCTTCAACAAATGGAGGACGAGGGAGAAGTCTATGAGAGCATCGAGGATGTCTGGCCGGATTATCCTCGAAAGGACGACTTCCTCTTCAATGAAGACGAATACTGATTTCGCCCCTTCCATTCATTTCTTCAAGTTTCCCCCTTTTAACCCTGTGTAAATCCGAAAGGGCTTCTATTTTTGCACCATGCAATCCAAACCCGCCCATAAAATAAATATCGCCATTGACGGTTATTCCGGCTGCGGTAAAAGCACTCTGGCGAAGGACCTGGCAGAGTGCCTCAATTACATCTACCTTGACAGTGGCGCCATGTACCGGGCTGTAACCCTGTATTTTCTTCAGGAAAATATCGATTACAGCGATGCTTCGCAACTGTCATCAGCCCTTCAAAATATCCGAATATCTTTTGACCAGTCGGGCAGAAACCCGGTATTGCTTCTCAATGGTGAACCGGTGGAAAGTGAGCTGAGAAGTGTAGAGGTGAATTCCGAAGTCAGCCAAATAGCCAAAATAAGTGAAATCCGACGGTTTCTGGTGGAAAAACAGCAGCGCATAGCGCAGAAAAAAGGGGTGATTATGGAGGGAAGGGACATTGGTACTGTCGTACTTCCTGAAGCAGAGTACAAGCTTTTCCTTACCGCAGACACAGATACACGCACTGAAAGACGATTTCAGCAACTCAAAGATGCGGGAACTCCGGTTGATTGGGGAAAAATCAGGGAGAATCTCATTGAGCGAGACCGTATCGACAGCAGTCGCAAAGACAGCCCCTTGCGAAAAGCTGAGGATGCAAAAACCCTGGACAATACCAATCTCAGTCGAAAAAGTCAACTAATCAAAGTGCTGAAGGAGTTAAAGGAAGAATTCCCGGGCATTCACATCCCCTGTGAATCCTCATTGAGTAGGAGCAAACATTAATGTACCCATGGAGCTGTTTCTCGCTGTATTTGCATCATTGATCTCGATCGTCAACCCGCTTGGCGGAATCTCTATTTTTCTATCATTTACACCCGGCTACACCGCCAGGGAGCGAAGCAGAACTGCCCTTTGGACCAGTTTTTACTTCTTCCTCATCCTTATCTCATTTTTCATAGCAGGTTCGTGGATACTGAGCTTTTTCGGAATAAGTTTGGCGTCCATAATGATAGCAGGAGGGATGGTTATATTTGCTTCCGGGGTATCTCTATTACAGGGCACTAGTGCATCTAGCAGAGCCATTACAGACCAGGTGAAAAAGGAGGCTATCAGAAGCGATGATATATCCTTTACGCCCATGGCCATGCCCATGCTCTCCGGTCCGGGTTCTATTTCACTGCTTATTAGTCTTCACACGGAGTTCACCCACTGGGGAGACCGCGCAATTATAGCGGCTGTTGTTCTGGTTACAGCTATTGTAATATGGCTATGTCTGTCCTCTGCAACTTTTATTTACCGGATGCTGGGTGAGGCCGGTATAAAAGGTATATCGAGAATAATGGGCTTTATCGTGATGGCCATTGGGGTTCAATATGTAATCAATGGGGTGATGTTACTGATTGACCAAATGGGACTGATATGAGTGGTAAACTCTTCCTGATACCCACACATATTTCCGGACATCCGGCAGATCAACTGCCTCCGGCAACCATAGAGTGCATCCACAAGCTCCAATTTTTCATCGCAGAACGGGCAAAAACAGCGAGGCGCTTTCTAAAAGAAATTGACCACCCGCTGCCGATGTCTGAAATAACCGTTTACGAGATCCCTAAAAAACAAAGCTACCACTACCTGGAGGAAGATCTCAATCACTTGAAAAAAGGTCACCACATGGGATTGCTCTCTGAAGCAGGCAGCCCGGGAATTGCCGATCCCGGCGCTGAAATAGTCAGAAAAGCCTACGAAATGTCCATTGGTGTGGTGCCTCTTTCAGGTCCCTCTTCTCTGACTCTCGCAGTTATGGCATCCGGACTGAATGGCCAAAAATTCAGCTTTCACGGATATCTCAGTCCCAAAAAGGAGATTATCGGCAAGGACTTGAAAAAACTTGAGAGAGCGGCTGAAAAAGACCGGGGATGCCACTTTTTCATTGAAACCCCCTATAGAAACATGCAGGTATTGGAAGCTGCTTTTCTAAATCTCAAACCCTCTACCCTGTTTTCCATCCAATGCGATTTGCTGAGTAAAAACTCATACAGCATGACTCGCTCTATTGCCGAATGGAAAAAATCAGCAAAACCCGATTTACATAAAAGGCCCGCTGTATTCCTGATCCAATCGGCCGGGTAAAAAAATGCCCCACAAAAGACTCCTCATTCAGATATCAATTAGCCAGGCAAGGGTCCTAATAATGGCACGTTAATTGAATTCAGTATTGTTTTAGAGTGAAAAACCACGGCATGCAATCCTACAAAATAGTAAATGACCCCATTTACGGATTTATTACTGTCCCGCGCGGGATTTACCTGAAATTGCTGGACCATCCCTGGATGCAACGTCTAAGGCGAATTCATCAATTGGGTTGCTCCCACCTCGTTTACCCGGGAGCAGTGCACAGTAGGTTTCACCATGTACTGGGAGCTTTTCACCTAATGCAACAGGCACTGAAAATCCTTGAATCAAAAGGTACAAAAATTAGCGAGGATGAAAAAAAGGGTGCCTGCCTTGCAATTCTTCTGCACGACCTCGGACACGGGCCGTATTCCCACGCTCTGGAGGGAAAGCTGCTGCCATACTCCCACGAACTCCTCACCAAAGAAATAATCCGGTCATTGAATGAGGAGTTCTCGGGCGAACTTGGTCTAGCCTCCCAAATTTTCGAGGGGAAATACCACCGCCCCTTTCTCAATCAACTGGTCGCCAGCCAATTGGACATGGACAGAATGGACTACCTGAGCAGAGACAGCTTTTACACCGGGGTTGCTGAAGGGGTAATCAGTTACGACCGCATCACCTTAATGCTCAATACGGTTGATGACCAACTCGTCATTGAGGAAAAAGGTATCTATTCCCTGGAAAAATTCCTCACTGCCAGAAAACTGATGTACTGGCAGGTTTATCTCCACAAAACAGGCCTTGCTGCAGAGAAAATGCTCATTTCCCTCATCGAAAGAGTAAAAAAAATACTCCGGCAGGGACAGGACCTTCCCATTGATCCCACCTTGAAGGAAATTTTAACCAGTGACTCGCTTCAAAAGAATCCGTCTGATGCTCTGGAAAGTTTTTACAAACTGGACGATGTGAGTTTGATTTACAGCCTGAAAAGATTGACATCCTCTGAAGACCGAATATGCCGGGAACTGTCGGAGCGATTCCTGAACAGAAGGTTATTCAAGGTCCAGCTATCAGATGAGGCCCCGGATCCTAAAACCATCAAATCCCTAAAAGAAAAAGTCTCCCGCGAACTCAATTTAAAGCCGGAGGAAATACCCCATTTTGTGCTGAACGGAGAAGAGAGCAATACTGCCTACAGGATTCAACGGGATGAAATAACAATTCTGAAAAAAGACGGCACGCTGCTGCCCTACTCCGCATTCCCCAATCAATTGATGAGCACTGGTAAAGTGATCAAATATTTCCTTATCGCTCCCAGAACTCGATAGTTCTGCGGATTGTCCGGTGATTTTCTGAATAGTATTTTCAGGATTCAAATCCGAGACTTCAGTTTAAGTATCGTATTCTATCAAACCTCCATGAAAAATAACCACGGTTTTCCACAATTCTTTTTCCCGGTCAAAAAAATTTCCGATTATTGCGTGGTTTATTAGCCGGCAATGCGTTGGAAGTACAAATCTAATCAAATGAAAATAGGCATAATCAAAGAGACAAAAATTCCCGGTGATTCCAGGGCTCCATTGAGTCCATCACAGGCAGCGGATTTGATAGAGAATCAGGGTATTGACCTGGTGGTTCAACGGTCAAAAGACAGAATTTTTTCAGATGATGAATACGGGGCAGCAGGGGTTCCGGTCGTGGATGAGGTCTGGGACAGAGATATTTTGCTCGGGGTGAAGGAAGTCAAAATTGAAGCCCTGATAGAGAACAAGACCTATTTCTTTTTTTCGCATACCATCAAAGAACAACCCTACAACCGGAGATTGCTGCAGACGATCTTGAAAAAGAATATCAGATTGATCGATTACGAGGTGCTAACAGATGAAGCAGGAAAACGCCTCATCGCATTTGGAAGGTTTGCCGGTATGGTGGGCGCCCACAACGGGATTATGGCTTACGGAAAACGCACCGGCACTTTTGAGTTACCGAGACTAAAAGACCTGCGGAACTACGCGGAGGCCAGGGAAATTTACAAGAGCACCACATTTCCCCCCATATGCGTGGTGCTGACAGGTGGTGGTCGGGTAGCCAATGGCGCCGCAGAGGTGTTGGACGATATGGGATTTGAAAAAGTTGCTGCGGATGACTATTTGAAAAACGAATACGACAGGGCTGTTTACTGCCAATTATTGCCAAAGGACTACGTAAGGAGAAAAGATGGAAGTGCATTTGACCGAGCAGATTTTTACACCAATCCCCTGAGGTACGAGTCAGCATTTGCCCCGTGGATATCATGTTCAGATATTTTCATCAACGGCATTTACTGGGACAATGATGCCCCGGCCTTTTTTTCCCTGGAGGAGATGAGGGGGAAAAATTTCAACATTCAGGTAATTGCCGATGTGACTTGCGACATAGCCCCGGAGGCATCCGTTCCATCCACCATCAGGCCCAGCACCATCGAAGAACCTGTTTACGGATTTGATCCAATGAAGGAGAAGGAAACGCTGCCATATACCAGCAGAAGTATTGATATGATGGCCGTGGACAATCTACCTAATGAGCTTCCCCGTGATGCATCAGAAGCCTTTGGCCAGCAGTTTATCGAAAATATATTGCCAGAGTTGAAAAAGGAATACAGTTCAGTGCTTAATGGAGCGACCATTGCCATTGGAGGGAAACTTGGGCCCGGGTTTTCCTATCTGAAAAATTATGTCGAAACGGAAAGGTGATTAGATGCCACTAAGCCTTTGAAAAATCAATTGGTATAAGTATGGAAGGTCACAATTCTTCTGAAAGTGTAATCAAGGATTGCCTTTTCTACACCAATTCAATAGGTTGGTCTCCACTCGTTTTTCAATATCGTCAGATGGGGTTTCTTTAAACAGACGACCAGTCATGCGTTCATATAGGTCGATGTACTTATCTCTTATTTCGGCAACCACATCATCGGACATAAAAGGCATGGCATCACCAGGCCTCCCCTGAAAGCCATTTTCCATCAACCACTCTCTGACGAATTCCTTGCTTAGGTGTTTTTGGGGCAGCCCCTTTTTGAGACGATGCTCATATTCTTCAGCAATAAAATACCGTGAGCTGTCGGGTGTGTGGACCTCGTCAATAAGGGTAAGCACTCCATTTTGATCCAGGCCAAATTCGTACTTGGTATCCACCAACACCAATCCCCGTTTCTCAGCCATACTTTGACCGCGCTGAAACAACTTAAAGGTTATCTCCTCCATCTTCAGGTAAGTCTCCTCATCCACAAGGTCGCTCGATAAAATGGCTTCTCTCGAGATGTCTTCATCATGGCCTTCATCAGCCTTTGTGGAGGGTGTAATAATCGGCTCTGGAAATCGCTCTGATTGAACCATCCCCTCCGGCATACCGACACCACAAATGCTGCGGTGGCCGTCCTTGTAAAGTCTCCAGGCATGACCGGCGAGATAGCCTCTGACCACCATTTCTATTTTGACGGGGCGGCATTTTTTTCCTGCTGATACATTTGGATCAGGGACGTCTTCAAGCCAAATAGGTACAATGTCACTACAGGACTCTAGAAACCAGGCAGCCATTTGATTTAGAACCCTTCCTTTGGAGGGGATGGGACTGGGGAGAATATGATCGAAAGCGGAAATCCGGTCGGTGGCAACAGCGGCAATTTTATTTTCGAAAAAATACATATCCCTGACCTTTCCGCGATAGAATTTCACAAGGCCGGGCAGTTTAAAATCTGTTTGCTTAAGTGCCGCAGGAAAAGAGGGAGTCACCAGTTTCAGATATTTTGAATGGTGTTTTTCTCTGTCAGAATCTCTTTCAATTCCTTTAGCATTGAATACTCATAGGGCAGCACTTTCTTGAAGGCATCTTTAATGAGGACGAATGCACCGGAATCTGTGGAGGGCATCATTTCGACAATTTTAGACTTCACGAGATCCTCCACATCATTTTGAAAAAGGGCCTTGATGGAGGGAATGTCGTGCCAGTCTCCCTCTATGGCAAAAGCACTTACCTTGCTACCGTCCTGGTTGGTCACAGGCTCCAATTGAATGAGTTTCAGGCCCGATTTGTCCACCGACTCGATGAATGACTGTGCATCCTCACCCTCGGGAATGGAGAGCATCTCTTCGTTAATGTCTTCCTCCGGGTTGACCAGAAAAATTTCCAGACCTTTTTCATGCACCCTGTACACCACCAATCTGACTTTATCTAAAACGCTCATACCCTGTTTTTTTGCATCAGTGTACAATACTCTGATTTTCTACATTGTATTACAAAATAAAGGAATCTTTGTTGAACGGAACCCATTGATCAACAAAAAATAATACCTTTTTTTTACAATCTCAATTTTAATCATTGTAAACCAACAGTTTACACACCACCAAAGCCAACAAAACACGCTTCTCATCCGCTGATACAGGATTGATGAAGGTGAAAAGGCGGGGGTGTACTGATTTTGTATCTACGTCGCTATTGAGTGTAGCTACTTTTTTGTTGCCCACTTTTACTTCTTCGGGGAGAGACGGAAGAGAAACCAGCTCACCGAGTTTTCTGTTTTGCTTCCGCTCCAGTATTTTGCCGTCCTGGACCATTCCGACCGGGTGGCCGTCGATGTAGAGCTGAGCGCCCTTTCGCCCTTTAATTATCACTATTTCGGAATTGGAAGACCGAACGTAGTAGATGGTTTTCTTTGACCTTTTCGGATACCTTTTCACTATGAAGGCCAGCAGTGGCTCATCGTAAATGGAGGTAATATAGCCCCTCGATTTTCTTCCAAAAATTCGACCTTTCAACTGCCTGTTGACAACCTTTGCAGATAACAGATCTAATTCATTGCGATCAATGGGAATTAGGTCATCTGCCATCCTCCTGGCCTCAGACCGCAATTTGATCACTTCCTTTTTCATTCCAGGCAGTCCGGGGTTAATATATCGGGAGTAAGTATGCACTCCCAGTACCAACGCCAGAAAGGAAAGTGTAATGATGAAGGCAAAAGCGAGCATACTTTCTAATGGTTGATTTTCATGCTGTTAAAAATGATTGTAAGGTCAAAAGTAGGGACAAAACGGATATTATCCAAGGTAATTTCTTAGTGTTGTTCTGCTGATAGAACGCTTGAGTCTTATCAACCCCCTGTCTCTGATCTGCCTCACACGCTCTTTGCTCAAGCCGGTTTGTTCGCTGATTTCATCCAATGAAAGGGGCTTGTTCTCATTCAGACCAAAGAAGCAACTGAGTACGAAAAATTCCCTGGGCGACAGTTTGGATAGCTCGATCTGCACCTGGTCCTTAAGGGATTCTTTGAGTAGTTGTAAATCCGGACTGGCGCCATCTTCATCGGCCAAAAGATCAAGTAATGTGGCATCTCCCTCCTCTTCAGAGACGGGACTGTCTATGCTTGTAAAGCTGTTGTTGGACTTCATGATACCCTCCACTTCATTAATGGATAGGTCCAACAGATCGGCCAGTTCCTCCCTGGATGGTTCCCGTTCAAATTCCTGAGAAAAATACCGGATGGCCTCTTTTATCTTGTTGTAGGAAGCTGCTTTATTGACGGGAATCCGCACGATGCGGGAGTACTCGATTATTGCGTTAAGTATCGCCTGCCGGATCCACCAAACGGCATAGGAAATAAATTTAAACCCTTTGGTTTCATCGTATCTTCTGGCAGCCTTGATCAGACCGACATTTCCTTCATTGATCAAATCGGATAATGACAATCCGTTATTTTGGTATTGCTTGGCCACGCTGACTACAAAGCGAAGATTGGCTCTGGTTAGTTTGTCGAGTGCATCCTGATCACCCTCTTTAATTTTTTTGGCCAGAGCCACCTCTTCCTCGTGATCGAGTAACTCAATCTTGTTGATTTCATTGAGGTATTTGTCGAGAGATTCCGCCTCTCGATTGGTAATACTCTTCTGGATTTTTAACTGCCTCATAAAACCAATACAAATAACTGTAAAATGCCCATTGGGCAATACGCATGTATTGTTTACACCTGGAGCAGTGAATTAGTTTCCAAAGGAGTAAAATACTCAGGCCGGTAAATTCATGAAAATGGGGGCAGAAATTTAATTTCTCCGGTCGCGATTCCGCCTGTTTCGGTCGTCTGATCCACGTCCGCCGCGACCTCCTCTTCCTCCGCGGTCTCCATCCTCTCCACGGGGATTGGGCAGCAGCACTTTCCGGGACAATTTGTACTTTCCGGTTTTGGGATCGATACCCACCAGTTTAACCTTGACATCGTCGCCCACACTGAATACATCATCGACCTTTTCAATGCGCGAGTGCGATATTTCAGAGACGTGGAGGAGACCGCTTTTTCCGGCAAAGTCAACAAAAACTCCGTACGGCATGACAGAAGCAACTTTGGCTTCATAGACATCGCCCACTTCGGGAACATGCGTAATGGATTTGATCCTGTCCCTTGCAGCTTCAAGACCTTCCTGGTTGTTGCTGATGATTTGAACAATACCTTTGTCATCGACCTCATCGATGGAAATGGTGGTATCAGTCTCGGCCTGGATTTCCTGAATGATCTTACCACCAGGTCCAATCACCGCACCAATAAAGCTCTTATCTATAATTAATTCAACCACTCGTGGTGCGTGAGGCTTGAGTTCTTCGCGAGGGCCGGATAGTGTTTTATCCATTTCGTTCAAAATATGGTCCCTACCGGCTTTTGCCTGGAGAAGCGCTTTTTCGAGCACCTCGTAAGCGAGACCATCCACCTTGATGTCCATTTGACATGCGCAAATTCCGTCTTTGGTTCCGGTTACTTTGAAATCCATATCTCCGAGGGCATCTTCATCACCCAGGATGTCCGAAAGTATAGCATATTTTCCATCCTCTGCAATCATTCCCATAGCTATGCCGGCGACTGGCTTTTTCAACTGAATACCAGCATCCATGAGCGCAAGAGAACTTGCACACACAGTGGCCATTGAAGAACTTCCGTTGGACTCCATAATATCGGAAACAATTCGGATGGTGTAGGGCACTTCTTCAGGCAGCATTCTTCTCACCGAGCGACCGGCCAAATTGGCGTGACCCACTTCCCTTCTACCCGGCCCTCTCATGGGCTTCACCTCTCCGGTACAATAGGGAGGAAAGTTGTAGTGGAGAATAAATTTTTCGTGGTGTAGGTCCAGGGCATTGTCCACCAACTTAGAATCCTGCTTGCTTCCCAAAGTTAAGGTAGTAAGCGACTGAGTCTCGCCGCGGGTAAATATGGCCGAACCATGCGCAGCGGGCAAATAGTCAACCTCGCACCAAATATTTCTAATCTCATCGGGCTTCCTGCCATCAAGGCGCAAGCTTTTATCCAGGACCATATCCCGGATAATTTTTTTCTTGATTTCCTCATAGTACTCCTCAATCACCGGGCCGTATTCTTCGATGTACTCCTCCCCTTCTTTCTCCTCCTTTTGCTCGATAAACTCCTTGCAGATATTGTCGAACCCTTCCTTTCTTTCGGGCTTTTGCAATCCGGCTGAAGCAATGGAAAAGATTTTTTCACCCAAAGTACTCTCTATCTCCTGATAGAGTTTGTCATCAGTCTCCGCTGCTTCCAATTCTCTTTTAACCGTGGCAGCTTCACCAATTTTTTCAGCCAGGTCAAGCTGGATCTGACACTGAACTTTAATCGCATCGTGAGCGATTTTAATAGCTTCGATAATCTCACTTTCCTGACACTCATCGGCCTCACCTTCGACCATCATCACATTGTCAAGAGTAGCAGCTACTATGAGGTCCAAAGATGCCTCTTCCAACTGAGTCCTGCCTGGATTTACGACATACTCACCATTGATCTTTGCAACGCGCACCTCCGAAATAGGGCCATTCCAGGGTATATCAGAGGCCGAAAGGGCGGCAGAGGCTGCAAGGGCTGCATAGGCATCGGGAAGGGTTTCACCATCGGCAGAGATCAGGTTGATGACCACCTGGGTTTCGTTCATGTAGCCATCGGGAAAAAGAGGACGTATTGCCCTGTCCACCAATCGACTAATAAGCACCTCATAATCCGAAAGGCGGGTTTCTCTTCTGAAAAAGTTGCCGGGGATCTTACCCGCTGAGGCAAATTTCTCCTGATAATCGACAAAAAGAGGGAACCAGGCGGCATCCTCCTTGGGCTCTTTGTTGCTTACAACTGAAGCGAACAACATAGTGTCCCCAATTTTAACAACCACGGAACCATGGGCCAATGCGGCCAGTTTTCCGGTTTCTATGATGACTTCCTGCCCATCGGGCAATTTAAAATCTACCGTTATCGGTGTTTGCTTTCCCATGCTAGAAAAAATAATTTGGTGAGTAATGGCGGTCGGGCTTTAGAAAAGCCTTTTGGCCTGTAAAAAAAAATACTCCCGCGACAGATATCACGAGAGTATTGAGTGAAGTATTACTTTCTGATTTTCAACTTCTCAATCAGTTTTCTGTATGCCTCGATATCTTTGGCTGCGAGGTACTTGAGCAATCTGCGGCGCTTACCTACCAATGTGAGCAGGGTATTCCGGCTCGAATTATCATTTTTGTTGACCTTCAGGTGGTCGGACAGACCTTTTATCCTGTGGGTAAAAAGGGCAATTTGCGCCTCAGCAGAACCGGTATTGGTCTCTGACCCACCAAATTCTGCGAAAATCTTCTTCTTGTCTTCTTTCGTTAAGTACTCTGACATTTGTTTGTTTGTTAAGGTTACCAATAGTGATCACAGGGATCAGTTTTA
>SL_3KL_010_SEDDRAFT_10003082_pt1 | contig 15174 bp, 11 predicted proteins | sample SodLakKL_010_SED_2_FD_10381 | JGI IMG/M metagenome (IMG submission 10381)
TATAGCGATACGTCGTGACCCCGGTCGGCTGCGGCAATGGCCGCGTTCATGCCGGCCGCCCCGCCGCCGATAACCAGGACCTTTTTGGTCGACACCGCCTTTTTAATCGCTCGATCGCGCTCATGGCCTGCCATGGGGTTGCACAGGCACTCGATGTGTTTGAGCTTGAAAAGGTTGTCAAAACACCCCTGGGCGCAGGCCACGCAGTGGACGAGCTCCTTTTCCCTGCCTGTCCTGGCTTTTTCCGGGAGGAAGGGATCCGCGATAAGGCTTCGCCCCATGGCGACCATATCGCACATGGCGTCGGCGATCATCTCCCGCGCGGTTTCCGGATCGTTGATGCGGTGGCTGGCGATGACGGGTACATCCACGGCTTCCTTGATTCCCCGGGAAAGATAGGCGAACGCGCCCCTGGGAACAGCGGTGGTGATCTGCGGAACCCTTGCTTCGTGCCATCCAACGTTGATGCACAGTGCATCCGCGCCGGCTTGTTTTACCAGCTCCTTTGCATATTCCTTGAGTTCTCCGCGCCCCTGGCCGCCGGGCATGAAATCGTTGCCGTTCATGCGGACGATGAGCGGGTAATCCGCACCTACGCCACGGCGGATGGCCTCCATGACCTCTATGCCGAAGCGCATGCGGTTTTCCAGGCTTCCGCCGTATTCGTCCTCCCGCTGGTTGGTCAGCGGGGAAAGAAACTCGCTGATGAGGTAACCGGTTCCATGGAGAACCTCCACGGCGTCGTAGCCGGCTTCTTTCACGCGTTCGGCGGCTGCGGCAAAACTTTCAATGACGCCCTGGATTTCATCTTTTTCCAGGGACCGGGGCGTTTCCCGCGTCATCCGGGAGGCGATGGCGCTGGGGGCCACCGGCTGCTTGCCGTCCAGAAAGAAGGAATGGTTGTAGCGTCCGGCATGGTTGAGCTGAACGCAGGATCGCGCGCCGTTTGTCTGTATGGCTTCCGAAAGCCTTCTCAGGCCGGGGATGAACGCGTTGCTGTGGGCCCCGATGTTCATGGTGTTGCCGCTAAGCTCGTCCACCGTGGCGTATCCCACAGTAATAATGCCGGCGCCGCCTTTTGCTCGCTCCTCGTAAAAGGCGATCACCCGGTCGGTGATTTCATAGTTTTCCGCCATGTTCAGGTGCATGGCGGGCAGATAGATCCTGTTTTTGATTTCGACGGAATTGATCCTGATCGGTTCGAATAACGGGTCTTTCATGTATTCCCCTTTGCATATGATAAAAAGTGATTCTCATCGGTGCCCATAGTCCCCGGGATGTTAAACTCCTGGGTCGGAGCCGGCTGATATGGACTGATATGGGTGTTGTCGTTTTTTCGGAACTGTACTATAGTTTTTGTTCGTATGAAAGGGTATGGCTTCGCGGGAAAGCGCATTATCCCGACCGGTAATAACACATCTTACAGGAAAAGGATCATTTATGCAAAAAGGATATGTTCAGGTCTACACCGGCGACGGAAAGGGAAAGACAACCGCAGCCCTGGGGCTTGCCCTCCGGGCCGCCGGGGCCGGAATGAAAATCTATATCGGTCAGTATTTGAAGCAGGGATGTTATAACGAGCTGGAATCGCTCAAGCGGTATTCCGATCAGGTGGTCATTGAGCAGTTCGGCACCGGCCAGTATGTGTTCGGAGATCCCACAGACGAAGACCGAAATGCGGCGGCCAAAGCGTTTGACTCTCTTAAAAACGCCGTCATGTCTGGGGACTACGACGTGGTGATCATGGAGGAGGCCAACGTGGCGCTTGGTTTCGGGCTGATCGCGGAAGAAGAATTGTTTCGCGTAATCGATGAAAGACCGGACGGCGTCGAAATCGTCATCACGGGCAGGGGCGCCACGCCCGCGCTGATTGACAAAGCCGATCTGGTCACGGAGATGAAGGCGATCAAGCATTATTACGAGCAGGGCGTGCTGGCGCGCACGGGCATCGAAAGCTGAAACGTTTTTGCCGATGGATCAGAATGGTTTGTCGGTTTGCAGTTCAAAGCACCGGGTGTCGCCCTTTGCATTGAGGTCAAAGCTCCGCTCGCAGAAAATCAGCTTTCCGGAATAATCGACCAGGATCACGGAGGAGCAGCGGGTGCCGTATACGCTGCTGGTGATGAAAACGGGCGAAAGCATCCGCTCCCATGTTTTCCCGACCCCGGTATCGGGCAGCGCTGCATCGACCGGGTGACTCCGGTCCGCCAGCATATCAAACAGCGCTTCCGGATCGATGCGTCCGGGGCCGCCTATGATATCCGAAAGCTTCCTTCGCACCGTTTCGACCTTCGGCCAGGGCGTGTCGAGCAAGTGATTGCTGAGCGCGTGAATCCCGGCCGTCAGCTTCGTGATGGCCCCGCCCCGGTTGGAATACCAGAAAAGACAATCGGCTGTGCCCGCAAGCAGATTGAAGCCGCCGTAATCGTTTTTGAGGGCGGCCACATTTTTCAAGTAGGCTTCGGCTTCCATGTCTTTTGCAAGAAAATCGCTTACCAGAAATCCCCTGGAAATACCGTTGCCGTATAACCCGCCCGGTTCCCGGAAGTTGGTGAGCGCCGCGATTTTTCCTTTTCTGTTCACTCCCAGCCATGTCCCGCCGCCCTTAAGGTCCCTTCCGGCAAGAATATCCGGACAGTCCTCCCAGAAGTCTATGGGTGCGGTGGGGCGGTCATAAAATTCATCCCGGTTGGCCGCGATGATAAGGGGGTATTCCGGGTGACTGCGGTATGCGACGGCGATGGTGCACATGGGTTTTTCAGGGGCTCCGCTGTGATTTAACCTTGTTTTTACTGTCGGATTTTGCTAAATATTATCATTTTACGAGGATAACAGGGATTTGATGAAAATCAAGGCAAATCCTTGCAAGCCCCGGATCGGCTTTTCGGCCGTTCCGGTCGGCAATACCCGTTTGCCGGTTCACAAGTCAATCCATAGAGCAAGGAGGGTCTGAGTTATGCAGGATGTTGTTATTGTGAGCGGTGCCAGAACAGCGGTCGGCGCTTTTGGTGGTTCATTGAAGGACGTCGGGGTGGTGGAGCTTGGAAGGACGGTGCTCCGGGAAGCTGTATTGCGGGCGGGGATTCGGCCGGCCCAGGGTGATGCGGCGAAAGAATGGGCCCCGGACCGCCTTCGGGATGAGCCGATTACGGATCTGGAAAGAAATGCGGGTACCTGGGACAGCAGCCTGAGCCCGGTAGCCATTGACGAAGTCATCATGGGCAACGTGCTGGCCGCCGGACAGGGGCAGAATCCCGCACGGCAGGCAATGATTCAGGCCGGTATCTGCAAGGAAACCCCGGCATTCACCATCAACAAGGTCTGCGCGTCCGGGCTGAAGTCGATCTGCCTGGGGGCCACCGCCATCATGGCGGGGGATGCGGAAATCATCGTGGCCGGCGGCCAGGAGAGCATGAGCAATGCGCCCATGGCCCTGCCCAAGGCACGCTGGGGACACCGCATGGAAGTAACGGGCAAAGGTGAAGTCCTCGACCTGATGGTCTACGATGGGCTTTACGAAATTTTTTACGGCTACCATATGGGTATGACGGCCGAAAATATCGTGGAAAAATACGGTATCAGCCGCCAGGAGCAGGATGAACTGTCCGTGCTGAGCCATAACCGGGCCATGGCCGCCATAAAGGACGGCACCTTTGCAAAAGAAATCGCTCCCGTGACCATTAAAACCCGCAAGGGGGATGTGGTCGTGGACACCGACGAGCGGCCCATGGAAACCGATATGGAAAAGATGGCCAAGCTGAAGCCGGTTTTCCGGAAAGACGGCACGGTTACGGCCGGAAATGCATCAGGCATCAATGATGGGGCCGCCGCAGTCGTCATGATGAGTGCGGCTAAGGCATCGGCGCTGGGCGTGACCCCTCTTGCCAAGATTACAGCCTTTGCCGCCGGCGGGGTCGATCCCGCCTATATGGGGCTTGGACCCATCCCGGCGATCCGGAAAGTGCTGAAGAAGACGGGCCGTTCCATTGAAGATATCGATATCATCGAGCTCAACGAGGCGTTTGCCTCCCAGGCGCTTGCCTGCATGAAGGATCTGAACATTCCGGTGGAAAAGCCCAACCAGGCGGGCTCCGGCATTTCGCTGGGACATCCCATCGGCTGCACGGGTACCCGGCAGACCGTAAGCGCTCTTTACCAGATGGAAAAAAGCCGGGCGCAGACCGCCCTGATTTCCATGTGCATCGGCGGCGGAATGGGAATGGCCATGATGATGGAGGCCGTATAATCGGATGGACGCTAAAGATGCATTTTGTAAGGCGACACTATTGATGCACCCGTAAAAAGTCGTGATCCGACGGTTTTGTAAAAAGTTCAAGTTCAAGGCTTGCGCAATTTCGAAGAATGCAGCATGGCTGGCGTACGTGTATGTTTACAAGGCGTAAGCCGCAAATTCTGAGAAATTGCGCGTAACGCAGGTATTGGACTTTTTACGAAGCCGTCAGTGTTGGATATAGAAAATTATCACTATTTATAGCGTGTAAGGAGTCAGTCATGTCGATCACCAGATCTCTGGGCATCCTGGTAACTTTTGGCATTCCCGCAATCATCGTACCCGGTGTGGTCTGGGAGTTTACAGCCAGTTGGCCGGCTGTATACGTGTCTCTGGTCATACTCGGACTCGTTGCGATAGGTTTTATCGATTCGAGACTGAGGTAACGGCCTTCGCCCTCGAGCGCAATTCGCAATTATTGATTGATTTTGACCACATTGCGGCAATCATATAGCATGCCGTAATCGTCGGTCTGTCCAGAAAATGCATCCCCCTGTTCCGCAACCGGCGACAGCGATGGATTCGGGAACAGGGGAATTGCGTTAACCGTCCGGCCGATTGTCCGGCGAATTGCCGGGCCGATGCGTTAATGGAGCGGCGGTTTGCCGCCGCGAGTTATCGTATTGTCCGGCGGAACTGTTCGGTGAAACCGAACCAAACCAAGCGTATTGTTTATCACCAGGAGTTATAATGGCCGATATCGAGCAGCAGATATCCGAAATCAGCATTGTACATGAAATGCGCCAGTCCTATCTCGATTATGCCATGAGCGTGATTATCGGCAGGGCGCTGCCGGATGTGCGCGATGGGATGAAACCGGTCCATCGCCGGATTCTGTTTGCCATGCGGGAACTGAGAAACGACTGGAACAAGCCCTACAAGAAGTCCGCCCGTATCGTCGGCGATGTCATCGGTAAATACCATCCGCATGGAGACAGCGCCGTTTACGACGCCATCGCGCGCATGGCCCAGGACTTCAGCCTCCGCTATCCGCTCGTGGACGGGCAGGGAAACTTCGGATCCGTGGATGGGGATCCGCCCGCGGCCATGCGGTATACCGAGGTCCGGATGGCCCGGCTGGCGCACCAGATGCTCGAAGACATCGACAAGGAAACCGTGGACTGGCAGCTGAACTACGATGAAACGCTTCATGAGCCCATGGTGCTGCCCGCCCGGATACCCTCCCTGCTGCTCAACGGATCTTCCGGCATCGCCGTGGGCATGACCACCAATATTCCGCCGCACAACCTCAACGAGCTAAGCGGGGCGATCAAGGCACTCATTGATAACCCCTCCATGTCCATCGAGGATTTGATGGGCTATCTTTCCGGGCCGGACTTTCCCACCGGCGGGATCCTTTACGGTACCGAAGGGATCCGGAAAGCTTACCAGACCGGTCGCGGCAAGCTGCGTATCCGGGCCCTGGTCGATATCGAAAAGGACAAAAAGGAAAAGTCCGAAATCATCGTCGTCAGGGAACTGCCATACCAGGTCAACAAGGCGTCCTTGGTTGAGAAAATCGCCGAGATGGTGAAAACCAAGCAGTTGGAAGGCGTCCGCTACGTCCGCGATGAATCGGACAAGGACGGCATCCGGGTGGCCATTGCCCTAAAAAGGGACGAGGTGGCAGAGGTGGTGCTCAACAAGCTCTACAAACACACGCAGCTCGAGCACAACTTCGGCATCATCTTTCTGGCCGTGGTCAACCGGCGGCCGGAGTTGCTGAATATCAAGGAGATCCTCGAGCACTTCATCATCCACCGCAAGGAAGTCATTATCCGCCGGACCCGCTACGACCTGAAAAAGGCCGAAGCACGGGCCCACATTCTCGAAGGACTGATCGTGGCGCTGGACAACCTGGACGACGTGGTGGCGTTGATCCGGGCCGCCGCGTCGCCTGGGGAAGCCAAAAGCCAGCTCATGGAGCGCTTCGGGCTGACCGACCTCCAGGCCCAGGCCATCCTGGATATGCGCCTGCAGCGCCTTACCGGTCTGGAGCGGGACAAGATCAAGCAGGAGCATGTGGAAATCCAGCAGGCGATTGCGAGATACAAGGAAATATTGTCTTCCGAGCGGTTGGTGCTGAATATCATAAAGGATGAAATGGCCGAGGTTCAGGAGTCCTTCGGGGACGAGCGCAGAACCCGGATCGTATCCGATACCCGGGAGATCAGCATCGAGGACATGATCGCCGAGGAAGACATGGTGGTGACCATATCCAAAAGCGGCTATATCAAGAGAAATCCCGTCACCCTTTACCAGCAGCAGAACCGCGGCGGCAAGGGCAAGACCGGTATGGGAACCAAAGACGAGGATTTCGTGGAGCATTTGTTCGTCGCCTCCACGCACCACACGTTTTTGTTTTTTACCAACCAGGGCAGGGTTTATTGGTGCAAGGTCTACGACATTCCCCAGAGCGGGCGGTCTTCCAAGGGGAAGGCCATCGTGAACCTGCTCAATTTTCTTCCCGACGAGCATCTGACCACGGTGCTGGCGGTACCGCAGTTCGATCCGGGGCAGACCATTATCATGTGCACCCGAAAGGGTCTGGTCAAAAAGACGGATATCATGGCCTTTTCCCGGCCGCGTTCCGGCGGGATCATCGCATTGAAGCTCAACGAGGAAGATGAGCTGATTGCCGCCCGCCTTTCCGACGGTACGCGCAACGTCTTTTTATGCTCGGCCTTCGGCAAGTCGATCCGCTTCCATGAAACCGACGTTCGTCCCAGCAGCCGTATATCCCGCGGTGTGCGGGGCATGAGGCTTTCCAAAGGGGACGAGCTGGTCGGCATGGAGGTGATGACCTACGGCGAGACCCTGTTTACGGCCACCGAAAACGGATATGGCAAGCGCACCGCCATCGACGAGTACCCGGTACGGAATCGGGGAGGAAAAGGCGTCATCACCATCAAGACCAGCGAGCGCAACGGCAAGGTGGTCACGATTTTGCTGGTATCGGACAAGGATGATGTGATGCTGATCACCAGTTCCGGAAAGATCATCCGCATCGCGATAGAAAATATTTCCGTTATCAGCCGGAATACCCAGGGCGTCCGTCTGATCCATATGGAACCGGGGGAACGTCTTGTGGGCGCGGCACGGCTTGCCGACCCCGGGGATGCCGTTGCAGAGATCGGAAGCGTTGATGATGGGGGAAATGTCGATGACGCCGGTTTCGATTCCGCGGTCTCTGGTGACATCCACGACGATCTGGAACCCGGTGAGTCTTTCGATGATTCTTTTGATCAGGAATCCGGCGGGGACGTTTGAAAGCGGTTGACTTAACGCCCCGGCAACAGGCGGTTCCCGGTTTTTCCTATCTTCGGCCGGTTGAAACGCGGATGCGCCATGATTATTGAATTTCGGTAACGGGAAGCTTGATGATCTCGTACAAAGTCGCGACCCGACAGCTTTGTAAAAAGTTCAAGATCAAGGCTTGCGCGATTTCGAAGAATGCAGAGTACTTGGCTTACGTGAAATTCTGAGAAATCGCGCGTAACGCAGATATTGCACTTTTTACGAAGCCGTCAAGCTTCCGGTAAAAAAACAGGTGAGTCAATAAATGATCGATACGGAAAATCCAAAAATCGGAGTGGTGGGAGCCGGGTCCTGGGGTACGGCCCTGGCGGATCTGCTTGCAGGAAATGGATACGCCGTTGACCTGTGGGCTTACGAGAAAGAGGTGGTTGAAAGCATCACGGCGGATCGGGAAAACCGGTTTTTTTTGCCCGAAATCATACTGGAAAAAAATCTCCGGGCATCCGGTGACATAGCGGAGGTCGTCTCAGGCAAGGACCTGGTTCTGATGGTAACGCCTTCCCACGAAATGCGCCGGGTAGCCGGTCTTGCGGCAGCACACATACCGGACGATGCCATAGTGGTCAGCGCGTCCAAGGGGATTGAGAACCAGTCTCACCTGACGATGACGGGCATCCTCGAATCGCTTCTGCCCCATAAAAACCGGCTGGCGGTTTTATCCGGACCGAGCTTCGCCATGGAGGTGGCCCAGAAGATGCCGACCGTGGTGACGGCCGCCGCATCCGATATCGGCGTGGCAAACGATGTACAGGCCATATTCGCAGCACCCCATTTCAGGGTCTACACCAACACCGACGCGATCGGGGTGGAGTTGGGCGGCGCCGTGAAAAACGTCATCGCCATCGCATCCGGGATTGTGGACGGGATGCAGCTGGGCCTGAACAGCCGGGCCGCGCTCATCACGCGCGGGCTGGTGGAAATCCGCCGCCTGGGAATCCGGCTCGGTGCCAATCCCCACACATTTGCGGGCCTTGCCGGGGTGGGCGATCTGATCCTGACCTGTACGGGATCGCTTTCGAGGAATCACACGGTGGGCAAGATGATCGGCGAGGGGATGAAGTTGGACGACATTCTCAAAGCGATGCGGATGGTGGCCGAAGGCGTCAAAACGGCGAAATCGGTTTACAATCTTTCACGAAAGCTCGGTGTGGAAATGCCCATCGCTCAATCGGTCTATGCGGTTCTCTATGAGGATTTGCCCCCCCGAAACGCGCTTCACCGGCTGATGACACGGGATCTTAAGAGCGAACTCGAAGACGTGGAATAGGGCGCTGCCGCGGATTTCACAAGCGGCTGGCCTGCTTGCCAAACCCGAATACAACAATACAAATACCATCGTCCCATGACGAATAGCAAAAACGGGCAGAAATCGGCGGGCCACCGGCAGCGCCTGCGGGATCGCTTCCTTGCCGGGGGGTTGGACGGATTTCACGACTATGAAATCATCGAGTTGCTCCTTACCCTTTTTACCCCCCGGAAAGACTGCAAGGAACCCGCGAAAGAACTCATGAGACGGTTCAAAACCCTCCAGGGGGTTTTTGAAGCGCCGGTCAGTGCGTTGTGCGAAATCGATGGAATCGGTCCTAAAAACGTATTCGGGATCAAGCTGATTCCGGCCGTATCCAGGCGATACCTGGAAACCAAGGTGATAAAGGCAGATGCCATTAACAACGCGGAAGCGCTTTTTGACTACCTCTACCATTCCATGGGCGCCCGCCCGAGAGAATGCTTTGCGGTGCTGTTTCTGGATGCGAAAAACCGCGTTTTAAGCGTGGAAACGCTTTTCGAGGGGACGCTGACCGCCAGTTCGGTCTATCCCCGGGAGGTGGTTCAGGCGGCGCTCCGGCACCATGCGGCTGCCCTGATATTTGCCCACAACCATCCATCCGGAGATCCGGAGCCGTCCACCGCAGACATGGAAATCACCCGGCGGTTGGTATTCGCCTGCATGACCGTGGGCATTACCGTCCATGAGCATCTGGTCATAGGAAGCGGGCGGTATTATTCTTTTGCCGATCAGGGCCATATCGCCCGCATGCGCCGGGAGTTCGAACAGTTCGGCCATGACCGGGCCGCAGGAGGATAGTTCATGGAAAATGACAAACCCGAATGTTTCGGAGATCTTGAACAGGTATTCCCCATGGCCGACGACGGGCTGCGTCATTCCCCGGAGCACTGCATTGCGTGCGCAGAAAAAACCGCGTGCCTGAGGACCGCCATATCGGGGAAAAACCAGGCGGTGGTAGAGGAGGAAAAGATTGACCGTGCCTACACCGCCGGCCGGATTCCTTTTCTTGAGCGCTGGGCCCGGAAAAAATCTCTGCACAACCGCCGCCGGAAACCGCAAAAATAAAAATAGGGATGTCCCCTGAAACAATCGAAGGAGGATATAGCCATGAAAAGCATCAAGGGGCTGGATCTGGAAGGAAGGCGGGTGCTGGTGCGGGTCGACTTCAATGTCCCGCTCGACGATCAGCAGAATATCACCGACGATACGCGTATCCGGGAGGTGCTGCAAACGCTGAAATATGTGCTGGACCATCGCGGCAAGCTCATCATCATGTCCCACATGGGGCGCCCCAAGGGGAAATTCGTGGAGAAGTATTCCCTGAATCCAGTGGCCAAACGGCTTGGACGTCTTTTGGGACAGGAGGTTGCCCTTGCACCGGACTGCATCGGTCCGGAAGTGGAAACAATGGTGTCGGATATGAAACCGGAGGACGTTTTGCTCCTGGAAAACCTGCGCTTCCACGAGGGGGAGGAGAAAAACGACCCGGCGTTCGCCGCAGCGCTTGCCGCTTTGTGCGATGTCTACATCAACGACGCATTTGCGGTCTGCCACCGCAAGCACGCTTCCGTGTGCGCCATTGCGGAGCAGAAGGAGGAAAAAGGGGCCGGTTTTCTTCTGATCAAGGAGATCAAGTATTTCCAGGATGCCATGGAGAATCCGCGGCGCCCGCTGGTGGCCATCGTGGGGGGTGCAAAGGTTTCAAGCAAGTTTTCGGCCCTGGAGAACATGATGTCAAAGGTCAACAAGGTTATCATCGGCGGGGCCATGGCAAACACGTTTCTGAAAAGCATGGGCTACAGTATCGGAAAATCCATGGTCGAAGACGACCTGGTTGCGGCCGCGGGCCGCCTTCGGCAGCGCGCCCTGGAGGAAGGAATCAAATTCTACCTTCCGGTTGACGCGGTTGTGGCGCAGGAACTCGATCCCAAGGCGGAAACAAAGATCGTTCCCTTCCAGGAGATTCCCGATGACTGGATGGCGCTTGATATCGGGCCGGCGACATCGATGCTCTTCGACGAGGCGCTCTACAACGCCAAGACCATCGTATGGAACGGCCCCATGGGCGTATTCGAGGTGGATGCCTTCAGTCGCGGAACGCTTTCCATGGTCCACTCCGTGGCGGACTCCTTTGCGCTTTCCATTGTTGGGGGCGGGGATACGGACGTGGCCGTTCACAGCAGCGGGCAGAAAGAGCGGATTTCCTATATTTCCACGGGCGGCGGGGCTTTTTTGAAGCTTTTGGAAGGCAAATCCCTGCCCGGCGTGGATGCCCTGGGCGGATCGGAGCTTGCCGAATAGGCGCTTGACGCCGGTTTCCGAGGTGGGGAAATATAATCCTTTGACAATTCACTGGAAATAAAGTACTATAAATACAAATGTTTCAAACTGTTGCTTCGAAGCCCGGCGTCATCCGCCGGTTTCGGAAGCAAATATGACGATTCCGAAGAAAACAGAGTACTTAGCGTACGTGAAATTCTGAGGGGTCGCGCGTAACGCAGATATTGGGTTTTTTACGAAGCCGTCAACCATGAATGGCCGCATTCATTTCCCCCGGTTTTCAGGCAGTCGGTTCAATCACTGTAAACAGAAAATCAAGGCCCCGGCAGGAGGACTATTATTGTACTGGCGTCCCAGGGAAGCACTCAGTCTGGAAAATCGGCAAAGGCGCTCCTACTATGAGTTGTTGCGCGACGACCTCGATCAGTTCGTCTTGGCGCATGCGCTTAGCGATACCTATGAAAATTTCAAGGAAAACGATACGCCCTACCCGTTTGTCGAAAGGAAGGAACTGAAGCCCCGAGCCAGGATTCCCAAGCTGGAACACGACTTTCATAATGCGTTTCTCGTGATTTTCGTTGAAGAGACCATCCCCCAGGAGCACAAGAAATATATCCGGTTTTTCGATGCCAACCGGACCACCAAGACCAACCTGGTCCGTTCCAGGACCCTTTCACTGGGGCCCGATTACGACCGGAGCCAGAAATACCTGGACAACATTCATTTCTACAATTTTCTTACGGAACTACTCCCGGTCGATTATGCGCTTTTGATCCAGCGGGACAAGAGCCAACCCAGCAACCGGCACCGCTACTATCTTTCTCACTTTCACGTCCGAATCGACTGGCCCATCACCGAGGCAGCCGAGGATCTTGGACGTTTTCTGCGCTACGTATCCAAGGATATCTACGAAAAGGGTGAAAAATATGCCCAGGATGTCCAGAAAAAATTTTTCGAGTTCTACGCACTGCCCGAGATGATCGGCGGGCGCCGGACCGCCGCGGCCGTGGCGGCCCAGTATCTCAGGAGACTGCCGTTTATTTCCACGGTCTATGTATCCAGCAGCGAGTCCCGCTCCCTGTACCGGTACTCCGAGCAGGGAATTTCCAAAAGCGTCCTGATGCAGCTCGCCAGCCATGAAATGGAAGAATTGGCGGAGATGTACGGGCTGACGTTAAAGGAGCTGAAAAATTATTACATGCTGGATAAGCACGGCAAGAACGGCGGGGTTTTCCTGTTCAAGGTGATCTACGAGCAGACATCGGCCGCGAGGCGGCCCGAAGACAAGAAGCTCAGGGAGCTGAAGCCAGAGCTGTATTGGCTTACGGTCAAAAACCAGTACATACTCCCCCTGCCGGGCGTATGGGAACATCCTCCACTAAAGTACAATCTCATCTATTCCTGACGAATTGGTCCTGACGAATCGGATGCCGTTCATTAGGCCTCGCACGGGCCAATAATTGCCGATGTGAGTCCTGGCGCATCGCCCTGTGCCGAAGGTTTCAGCCCGGAAGCTTCAGCCCAGAAGCTTCAGCATGGCGGTTTCGTCGCAGTCCGGAAATTTGATGCAGTGGATGCAGTCGGACCAGATTTTGATGGGCAGTTCGGCCTTGTCGATTTCGATAAAACCAAACCGTTTGAAAAAATCCGGTTGGTAGGTAAGGGTGAACAGCTTTTTGATCTTGAACTCCCTGGCTTCCTTAAACGACGCGTCAAGAAGCTTCGTTCCAATTGTTTGTCCCAGATGGGCCTGGCTCACAGCAAGTGACCGGATTTCCGCAAGATCCTCCCAGCAAAACTGAAGGGCGCAGCACCCCTGAATACCCTCCCGGCCGGGTGTTTCGTAGACCATGAAATCCCGTACCTGGTCGTAGAGTTGGCTCAGGGGCCTGGCAAGAAGCTCTCCACGGTCGCCGTAATATTTCAGCAAAGCGTGGATCTGCCGGATATCTTCTATGGTGGCCTTTCGGATCATAGGGCTTGGTTTTAGCCGGAGACGCTTTTGAAATCAAGTTAATATTGATGCACTCGTAAAAAGTCTCGATCCGACGGCTTTGTAAAAAGTTCAAGATCAAGGCTTGCGCAATTTCGAAGAATGCAGCGTACCTGGCATACGTGTATGTTTACAAGGCGTAAGCCGCAAATTCTGAGAAATCGCGCGTAACGCAGATATTGGACTTTTACGAAGTCGTCAATATTGTATACCGGCGCGTCTTTGTTCAGGTATTTTATCACTTCGAAAAATTGCGGATACGCCGCCGCTCCCCGCTGTCCGGTCTCCTGTCACCGGGTCGATCCGGATTTCAATGACGTTTTCCGGCTGGTCGAAAAACGTCGCCGGCTGTCCGTCCATTGCATCCCTCATGAATTGAACCCATATTGGAAGGGCGGCACGCGATCCGGTTTCAAAGGGACCCATCGGCACGGCGTCATCCCGCCCGGTCCAGACCCCTGCAGCGATGGTCGGGGAGAATCCGATGAACAGGGCGTCCCGAAAGGCGCTGGTTGTTCCGGTCTTTCCGGCGACTGGTCGACCCACATCCCGTGCCGCCGTACCTGTTCCTTCGTTCACGGCCGCGCGCAGCATGTCGGTGATGACAGCGGCTCCTTCACGGGTCATGGAGAGGTTTTTACCGCTCCGGTGGAACCACTCCACCCTGCCGCTCCGCCCGGCAACGCTTTCTACGCCGTACGGCCTGGCATGAACGCCCTGGTTGGCGAACACGGTGTAGGCGGAGGTCAGCTCCAGCAGGGAAACCTCGAAGGCTCCCAGGGCAAGCGCCGGATACGGGGCCAGGGGGGACGTGATGCCGCATGTCCTTGCAAAATCGACGACTGCCGATGGCCCTGCTGTCTGGAGAAGACGCGCCGCTGGAATGTTTCTGGAGTCCGCAAGCGCCTTGCGCAGGGTGATTTCTCCCTGATACGATCCGTCGAAGTTTTTTGGCTCCCAGCCGTCGTAGGATACCGGCGCATCGAGAAGCAATGCAGCCTGGCTGAATCCCTGCTCCACGGCAAGGGCATAGACGATTGGCTTGAACGCGGAGCCCGGCTGGCGGCGCGCGTCCACGGCCCGGTTAAACGGACTTTCCGCGTAACTTCCGCCCCCGGCCATGGCAAGGATGGCTCCGCTTTCGACGTCCAGGGCGACGATGGCCCCCTGGGGCCTTGAGCCGTCCTGTTTTCTTGCCGTCATCCGTTCGGCTATGCGTTTCAAACCGTTTTCCAGGGCGGCTTCGGCCGCCTGCTGCAAGGTGTAGTCGAGGGTGGTGTGAATCGTGAGCCCGCTCTTGTAAAGGGCCGTCGAGCCGATGGTTTTTTCCAGATCCCGTACAATGTAATCAATGAAATACGGGGCCTTTCTGCCGCGCTGTCCTCCGGAGGGGCGGCTGTATGAAACCGCTGCTGCCGATTCATATTCCGCGTCGCTGATGGCGCCCGTGTCGCGCATCTGCATCAGCACGATATTGCGTCGCCGGACGGCCGTGTCCGGGTTGGCCAAGGGAGAGTACACGGAAGGCGCCCGCGGCATGGCGGCGATCATGGCTGCCTCGTCAAGGGTGACATCCTGGATGGATTTGCCGAAATACCGTCTTGCGGCCATTTCCACCCCATATGCACCGGATCCGAAATAGACCTGGTTGAGGTAGAGTTCCAGGATTTCGTCTTTTGTATAGCGGCGCTCCAGTTGAAAGGCCAGGATCGCTTCTCTGATTTTTCTGCGCAGAGATTTTTCCGGGGTCAGAAACAGGGTTTTTGATAGCTGTTGCGTGAGGGTGGACGCTCCTTCGGCATACCTGCCGGAGCGGATGTTGTTTACGACGGCCCGGGCTACTCCCCGCAGATCGACGCCGTTGTGCCGATAAAACTGCCTGTCCTCGGTGGTGATCAGGGCCGTGAGCAGGACATCCGGCATCTGGTGGATGGATACCGGATCCCGCCTTTGGGCGAAAAGCTCCGCCAGCACAACGCCATCCGAAGAATAGATCCGTGAAAC
>SL_3KL_010_SEDDRAFT_10003084_pt1 | contig 15169 bp, 13 predicted proteins | sample SodLakKL_010_SED_2_FD_10381 | JGI IMG/M metagenome (IMG submission 10381)
AAGCAGCTCATTTACCAGCTTGGGGTTAGCCTTGCCTTTAGTTTCTTTCATAACCTGCCCAACCAGGAAACCGATAACCTTGGTTGTGCCACCGCGATATTTTTCCACGCTGTCAGGATTGGCCGCAATAACCTTATCTACAATCTCTTCCAGTTCTCCCTGGTCGGAAATTTGGAGAAGACCTTCTTCTTCAACCACGGCTCGGGGGGACTGGCCACTTTCAAAAGCCTTTTCTAAAACTTCCTTGCCGATCTTACCGCTGATTAAATTCTCATCGATCATCTGCAGTAATTCAGCCAGGTGCTCCGGAAGAAAACTGCTTTGATCCGCTTCCAGGCCGGCAGCGTTAAGACGGGCCAGGAGTTCACCCATAATCCAGTTACTGACCTCTTTCGGATTATTATAGCTTTCAAGGCATGCTTCAAAATAATCGGCCAGGCAGCGTGATGCGGTCAATACCCCGGCATCATATTCAGGCAGGTTGTAACCATTGACAAAGCGGGCAGCCCTGGCTTCTGCCATTTCAGGCAGGGTGGCCCTGACCTTTTCAACCGCTTCGTCAGTTAATACCAGCGGAGCCAGTTCCGGATCGGTAAAGCAGCGGTAATCATGCGCTTCAAGCTTGCTGCGCATCATAATTGTTTCCTGTTTATCTTCTTCCCAGCGCAGGGTCTGGGAGATAACCTCTTCGCCGCTCTTTAAAATATCACTTTGTCTCTGGATTTCGTGTTCAAGCGACTTTTCAACTGCCTTAAATGAGTTCATATTTTTTAGTTCAGTTTTGCTGCCATAAGTTTTACTGCCTTTAGGTCGCAGTGAAATATTTGCATCACAGCGCAGGCTGCCTTCTTCCATTTTACAATCAGAAACCCCGGCATATTGTAAGATGCTTTTTAACTGCTCCAGGTAACGTTTTGATTCTCCGGGAGAACGAAGATCCGGTTCAGTTACTATTTCAACCAGGGGCACCCCGGCCCGGTTGTAATCAACCATGGAAGCATTGCCCCCGGCAGCATGCACCAGTTTGCCGGCATCCTCTTCCATGTGGACACGGCCAATGCGAATTTTTTTTATGCCGCCATGATCATCTTCAATGGTCAGGTGGCCATTACTGCCAATCGGTTCGTAGTACTGGGAAATCTGATACCCTTTCGGCATATCCGGATAAAAATAGTTCTTACGGTCAAAGTAACTTGAAAGGGCAATATCACAGTTTAAAGCCAGCGAAGCAGTCAGGGCCTGCTGCACGGCTTCGCTGTTCAGCCGGGGAAAAGCACCGGGAAAACCGAGGCAGACAGGGCAGGTGTGAACATTAGGTTCGGACACAAAATGATTGGGGCATGAGCAGAAGAGTTTGCTCTCTGTCATTAATTCAACATGAACTTCAAGGCCGATAACTACTTCGTATTCCATTAAAATCTTCCTTTCTCTTCTTTAGGCTTTTCCGTGAGGGAATAGCTGTTTATCACGAACCACAATATCACTGACTGCCGTCAGGGTTTTTTCGCTAAATGGGGGACCGACCAGCTGCAGTCCAACAGGCAATTCACCGATCATTCCTGCCGGGAAGCTAAGGGCGGGAAGGCCCGACAAACTAACCGGGGCACAAAATATATCTTCTTCCCAGGATGAGATCAGATCCTTTTCTTCTCTTAAAAGGGGAGGAAGATTCTTAACTACCGGCATTAACAATAGATCGCAGCCGGTCAAAGCCAGGGCAAATTCACGGCGAACCAGGTTCCATACTTTAAGAGCCTGTCGGTAGTATAAATCAAAATTGCCCTTGCCGAGTAGATATGTTCCATATATACTGCGCTGCCGCCCTTCCCGGCCCAGGAGATTGCTGCGTGATTTCAAGTACAGCTCCTCCAGGTTATCCGCCTCTGATGCTGTTCCAAAACGAATACCATCAAAACGGGCATGATTGGAAGAAGCTTCCGCCTGGGCAATGACATAGTAGGCCCGCAGCGCTTCCGGCAGCATTCTTAAACTTACATCTGTTATTTCAAAACCTTGCTCTTTAAATAAATTAATAGTCTCCTGGCAGGCAGTTTTTAACTCCGGTTCAAGGCCCTCTACCAGTGACTGCGGAAACCCAATTTTTAGATTATCTATCGCGGCAGGCTCTATTTCCGGGATAAATTCATCCTTGCTAATTAGAGTAGAGGCATCATATTGATCATAACCGGCAATAACCTGTAAGACAGCATCAATATTCTTTCCGGTAAGGGCGGTAACACCAACCTGGCCAAAAGAACTGCTGTGCAGGTTTAATCCATGCCTGGAAACAAGGCCGCTTGTAGGCCGCAAACCGGTAACTCCGCAGCTGGAAGCTCCCTGGCGCAGAGCCCCTCCGCTGTCACTTTCAAGCGCTACCATGGCCGCACCGGTAATGACAGCCGCAGCCCCGGCACTACCTGCAGCACGGCTGTTATCCCAGGGGTTAATGGTTGCCCCTTTTGGAGAAGAAGTTGTTGAGGAACCAAGGCTCATATTGTCCAGGTTTGTTTTACCGACTACTATAGCTCCGGCTTCCATCAATTTCTCAACTGCTGTTGCCGTATAGGGAGAATAAAAATCGCTAAAACCGCCTGAGCCAAATGATGTAGGTAATACCCCGTAACAAATATCATCTTTTACTGCCACGGGTATACCGGCCAGGGGCAATTTTTCACCTTTTTCAATGCGCAGGTCAATTGCCTTGGCCTGCTCCAGCGCATCAATCCCGGCCTGGTGAATAAAAATGTTGAGACTTTCATTTAATAAAGTACAGTTTTCAAGGGTTTTTTCTATCAGATCATGAGCGGTATATTCTCCACTGTGTATATCTTCTACTGCCTGACAAACAGATAAATTCCTTAAGTCCAAAGTTATCCTCCTATCCGAACGCTCGCTATTATTCAATAATGGGGGGAACCCGGTAAAATCCCTGATCAAATTCAGGCGCTGCTTCCTGTAACTCGGCCATCACGCCTTTACGGGCGCAATCTTCCCTGAGCACGTTTACAGAATTATGCCCTAATAGTATTGGTTCAATTCCTGCCGTATCAACTTCAAGCAGCGGATTGAGCCAATTTAAAAATACACCCAGCTGCTGGTATAAGCGATCATGTTCATCTTCAGACAGGCCAAGCTTGGCAGTTTTTACCGCTTTATCAAACCTTTTTTCAATATCGCTCACTTCTATCACCTGCTTACTATATACTGTAAAATGAAAAACTATTGCCATTAATTCTGGAAAAGTAGGCGGAACCCTGCCCTTCAATTAAAAATCTTTGAAAACATAATAGTTGCGAAGTTTTAAATAGTTGGAGGTACTTCCTCCACAAACATAAACACAAGAAATGCTATTATATAAAGATAAATTGCAAAGTATAAAAGCCTGCCTTTTTTCAAGAAGTCAATCAACCAAATAATGCTTACTATCGAAAAAACGAATGAAGCCAGAAAAGAAGCAGCCAGCGGACCCACTCCGATTTCACTCCAAATTGCACCTGGAATATCACCTGCAGCCAGGACAGTTGAGCCTAATATGGCTGGAATAACCAGTAGAAAGGAATACCTTACTGCTGTATCGCGTTCCAGGCCGGCCCAAAGGGCGGCAATCAGGGTAGACCCGGAGCGGGATATGCCCGGCAGGACAGCAATAGTTTGCCCCAATCCAACGATAACAGCATCCAACCAGGTCATCCTGTCTTCTTTACGGTTACCGTAATGCTTAAATCGTTCTATCAAAATAAGGGCTGTACCCGTCACAGCCAGCGCCGCTGCAATAAATGGCGGTGTTTTCATGATATCTACAACCAGGTTTTTTAAAATCAGACCAAGGCTGCCGGTTATAACCGTGGCTATGATGATGTAAATCCCGAACATAAAATGGATTTTGTTTGTATCGCTTTTTTCAATAAAGTATGAAAAGAACCCCCTGATTACAGACCACAAATCCCGCCGGAAATAAATTATTACAGCAAATACTGATGCGATATGCAGGAATATTTCATAAGCCAGGCCGGGAAAATTATAACCGAAAAGTAGTTCGGTAATAATAATATGGGCTGTGCTGGATATGGGCAGAAATTCACTGATTCCCTGGACAATGCCGAAGATAATTGCTTCAAATAATGACATTTATAAACCCTGCTTCCTAAAAATTGGGGTTCGCTTTTTCAATCTAGTACTTCTTCCATTTTCTGCTGATGAACCGCCAGTGCATCTTCCCCGAATAAAACAAAGCGTATCAGCCTGACCTGCTTTAAATTGGTAGTAACTTCCTTTACTGTCTGAAAGGCTACTTTAGCCGCGTCTTCCATGGGATAGCCAAAAGCACCGGTAGAAATGGACGGAAAGGCCACTGAATCAATCTTGCTGTCTTCTGCAAGCTGCAGGGTATTTCTATAACAGTCTGCAAGAAATTTGTCTTCGGGCTTGTCAGCACCATAGACAGGACCGAGACAGTGAATCACGTAATCATTGGGCAAGTTATGCGCTCCCGTTATAACCGCCTCACCCGGCTTAATCGGGGCAAGCGGCCTGCACTCTTCTTCCAGGCCTGGCCCGGCAGCACGGTGCAGCGCTCCTGCCACTCCCCCGCCGATTCTAAGCTGGGCATTGGCAGCATTAACTACCGCTACCATATCCTTCTGGGCGACAATATCTCCCGAAACACATTCAACGGTAACATTATTCACTATTTTTTTCATTTTAATTACTCCTCCTTCCCTTCTCTATTATGACAAAAAGGTCCGGGAGAATCAATCTCCCGGACCTGATAATTATAGTAATTGATTAAGTACAAAACCTCCGTCCCTGTGTACTTAATCGCCGATTTTCCAGGTTTCCCAGACCTTGCCAACAAGGTCGGGGCCGGGTTTAAGGGTCTTCTTACCGGGCTGCCAGCCCGCTGGTGTTGGTTCGCCGGTTTCGCGGACATGCTGGAATGCCTGAACCTGGCGAATCAGCTCAGTGAAGTTACGCCCGACCGGAGGGGTCAGTACTTCCATCGCCTGGACAACTCCGTCCGGGTCGATTATAAAGCGGCCCCTGATATTAACTCCGCCTTCTTCATCATAGACACCATAGAGATTACCAATTTTTCCGCCTGTATCGGAAAGCATGGGGAACTGCACTCCACCATCAACCATCTTGGAGAGTTCAACTTCCTGCCAGATTTTATGGGTAAACTGGCTATCAACGCTGCAGGACAGCACTTCTACTCCGAGATCCTGCAGTTCTTTATACCTGGCGGCAACTGACGCCAATTCTGTCGGTCAGACGAAAGTAAAATCGCCGGGATAGAAGCAAAGCACTACCCACTTGTCCTTGTAATCTGACAGCTTTACCTTCTTGAAACCTCCATCTACAAAGGCATTTGCTTCAAATTCGGGAGCTTTTTGGCCCACTTTTACACTCATAGTAAAACCTCCTATTTTTATTCATAATTACTCTGTTTATATATTCTATATTTTAATAACCGTTCCTGCCTTTATTAATAATTTTTATTCATAACTAAAAAAGCCCGCACTGCAGCCTTTTTTAATAAAAAGCTTCTACGGACTGAAAAGGTTTTAATGTTTATCGCTACTTAACCTACGTCGTCTGGGACTGCCCGGCCTGCTTAAGAAAACTGAAGCGAGCATAAAGTGCCGGCATGGTAACTATTTCCAATACCCAAGTACACAACCCCCGTCCCCGTGTAATTACTTGCCTGTCAGCAGTATCCGCTGCTCTTCTGCCAACTCAGCCAAGGTTGTCGATTGAAGTTCCTTAAGGATAGCCTGGTGCATTCTGACCCAAACATCCCTCGTTACACAGGAACCGACCCTATCACATGTTTCGGGATTGTCAACACATTCTACCGGGGCCAGGGTACCCTCGACAGCGTATATAAGATCATAGAGAGTGATCTGGTCGGGAATCTTAACCAGCCTGTACCCACCACGGCTGCCTTTCTGGGTGCTGACAAAACCGCTGACTCGAAGCGGATTCATAACCTGCTCTAGATATTTTATTGAAAGATCCTGTTTTTCAGCAATTGTTTTTAACTTTACAGGCTCTCCATCATAGCTTAAAGCCAGTTCAACCATGGCCCGCACAGCGTAACGTGCTTTTGTAGATAATCGCACTTTTTTCCTCCTTAAAGCGGATTCTTTTTCAGCCGCAGTGAATTAAATACCACATTCAAAGAGCTTAAAGCCATCGCCCCTGCCCCGATAATCGGGTGCAGCANGCCAAAAAAAGCAACCGGTATAGCTACAGCATTATAGAACCAGGCCCAAAAATAGTTTTGCTTTATTTTCCCGAAAGTCGCCCGTGAAAGCTTAATTGAAGAAACTACCGAACCAAGGTCGCCACGAACCAGGGTAATATCAGCTGCTTCAATGGCAATATCCGTTCCTGTGCCAATCGCTATACCTACATTAGCCTGCTTAAGGGCTGGAGCATCATTTATACCGTCACCAACCATGGCCACCAGTCCAAATTCATTTTGCAACCTTTTTACTTCTTCAACTTTTCCTTCCGGCAGCACTTCTGCCAGAACCTTGCTGATACCAATTTGACCAGCAATTGCTGAAGCAGTATTCCAGTTATCACCGGTAATCATTGCAGTTTTAAAGCCCATTTTTTCCAACTCGGCTATTGCCTCTACCGCTTCTTCCTTGATTGTGTCCGCTACAGCAATAATACCAGCCAATTTGCCGTCAACTGCAGTTAAAATTGCCGTCTTACCTGCTCCTTCCAGCCTTTTCATTTCTTCATCTGCACCATCAATGGCAATCTGCTTTGTTTCCATCAGGCGCCTGCTGCCAACTACAACTCTGCTGCCATCAATAGTCCCTTCAACTCCCTGGCCGGTAATGGAGTTAAAGTCTTTGACTTTCTTAAGAGTTAACCCTTCATTTCTTGCTTTTTCTACCAGGGCAGCCCCCAGTGGATGTTCCGATACCGCTTCAATCCCGGCGGCATAACCAAGCAGATCAGCCTGCTCGTAACCATTTAAAGATACCTGGTCGGTTACCTGTGGCTTACCCCTGGTCAGGGTCCCTGTCTTATCGAAAGCGATAGCCCTGATATCTTTCATGGTTTGAATCGCTTCCCCGCTCCTGATCAAGATTCCCTTTTCCGCACCCAGTCCGCTGCCAACCATTAAAGCTGTCGGNGTAGCCAGACCGAGGGCACAGGGACAGGATATAACTAAAACAGCGGTGGCCGCCATAAAGGCCAGGGTCAGGTTAGGAACTTCAAGATTAGCCCAGGGTGGGTTGACATAGGCAACAATGGAACTGTGAAACTCTGGAAAGATCAGCCAGGAAATAAATGAAGACAGGGCAATCAGCAGGACTGCAGGAACAAAGTAACCTGTTACTTTATCAGCAAATTCCTGGATAGGCACCTTTGAGCCCTGGGCTTCTTCCACCATTTTGATAACCTGTGACAAAAATGTATCTTTGCCTACCTTACTTGCTCTAACCTGAAGAGCGCCCTGGCGGTTAATTGTAGCGCCGATTACTTCATCACCGGTTTGCTTTTCAACCGGCAGGGATTCACCGGTGGCCATAGACTCATCGATACTGCTCTGACCGCTGATAACTACACCATCCGTGGGAATTTTTTCACCGGGCTTTACCAGCATTACCTGTCCTGTCTGCAGTTCATCAACCGGGATTTCCCGTTCTGAGCCATTTTCAATAATGCGTGCTGTTTTTGCTTCCATGGCCAGCAATTTTTTTATCGCCTGTGAGGCCCTGCCTTTAGCCTTGGTTTCCAGGAAGCGGCCAACCAGGTGCAGGGCCATAATGCTTGCAGCCATTTCCACAAAAGTTGTTAAAGGGAACCAAAACTGGAGAAAGCTCAGCAGGTATGGCAGGGCAGAGCCTAGAGTCACAAGGGTATCCATATTCGCACTTCCCCGCTTTAAGGCACGCAGCGTACCCATATGGGTATCTTTACCAGCGATAAATATAGCCGGAAAGGCCAGGATTACACTGATTAAAAAGTACCCGGGAATAGTGACGACAAACATATTAATCATCATTAAAACCATGATTACGCCGGCAAATACAGCGGCCAGCCACATTTTTCCTGCCGCTCGCCTGATAGTGTCTTCATCTCTGTCGGGCTCTAAATGATCATCTTCTGTTTGTTCACTTTTTTTTTCTTCTTCTACCACCCGGTAACCGGCACTGGCCACCAGTTCAACCAAGTCATCCCGGTTTACCTTAGTTTTATCATATTTAACTGTCGCTTTTTCTGCAGCGAAGTTTACTGCTGCCTCTAAAACACCCGGCTGATTATGCAGTGTTCCTTCTAAACCCCGGGCGCAGGAAGCACAGCTCATACCGTCTATTTTTAAAACAGTGTCAATCATTGAACTTTTTTCCTGTTCGATCGTCCCGCTGTACCCGGCATCCTTAACTCTCTGCAAAACTGCTTCCTCTGACAGAATATCCGGATCATACTCGAGGTGTGCTTTTGCTGAAGCAAAGTTAACTGCAGCGCTTTTTATGCCTTCTGTCTCCTGCAGACCCTTTTCAAGGCCCATAGCACAGGAAGCGCAGCTCATACCATCAATTTGCAGGGTTATTTTTTTCATTTTTATCAACCTCTTTAACAGATAATATTTACTAATTACTCACTCGTATTTAAAACTATTACTGGCTATTTAAAATAATTTATCAGAACGATTTTCTTTTCACTCTTCCTCAAACAGGGCTGTTGAAATATAGCGATCAGCCAAGTCAGGGAAAATGGTAACGACCATTTTGCCTTCGTTTTCGGCACGCCCTGCAACTTGCAGGGCTGCTGCACATGCGGCGCCGGAAGATATCCCAACTAACAATCCTTCAGATCTTATTAATGAACGTGCAGCCTCAAGTGCAGACTGGCTTGATACCTGAATAATCTCGTCAATCAAGTTCTGCTTTAACACATTCGGAATAAATCCGGCCCCAATCCCCTGTATTTTATGCGGACTCGGGCTCCCCCCGGAAAGAAGGGGTGACTCTTCCGGTTCAACAGCTATAGTTTGCAGTCCGGGTTTAAGTTTTTTTAATGTTTCTGAGACCCCGGTAATTGTTCCGCCGGTTCCCACACCGCAAACCAGGATGTCTACCTTCCCTTCGGTATCGGCCCAGATTTCCTCTGCAGTAGTCCGCCGATGGATCTCGGGATTTGCTTCATTGTTAAACTGCTGTGGTATATAGTACTGGCTGCTGTCCCGGACCATTTCTTCAGCTTTTTGAACAGCACCGTTCATACCTTGTTCGCCGGGAGTTAGAATTAGCTCGGCTCCAAGGGCTTTGAGCATGCTGCGCCTTTCACTGCTCATAGTGTCGGGCATAACCAGGATGCACTTATATCCTTTGGCGGCAGCTACCAGGGCCAGACCTATCCCTGTATTTCCGCTGGTTGGCTCTAAAATTACCTTACCATCACCAAGCAGTCCTTTTTTCTCTGCATCCTCAATCATGCTGAGAGCAATGCGATCCTTTATGCTCCACCCGGGATTAAAAGCTTCAAACTTTGCAACGACCAGGGCCTTACAATCTTTGGCAACCTTGTTCAACTTGACAAGCGGGGTTCCGCCAATTAGTCCGGTAACATCGTTTGCAATTCTCATAACCAGCCTCCATTAGATCCCAAAAAAATCCCTACTATTATAATAGGTAATATATTAATTACAGTTTAACCAATTATAGTAGGGCTGTCAACCTTTTACATAAGTTTAAGAAGGTATTAAAAAGGAGACTTTTAACCGTCTTCAGGGCCATACCAGACAACTCTTTGCGGGAAGGGGATCTGGATGCCTTCAGCTTCAATCGCTATTTTTATTTTCCAGAGAAGTTCTCTTTGCACGGCATACCATTCGGAAGTAGGGGTCCAGATGCGGGCAACAATATCAACACTGCTATCTCCGAGATTATCAACGAAAACAAAAGACGGAGGATTAACCATGGTCAGGGGATGTTCTTCCAGCAGGTTTTCAATTATCCTGACAGCCTTATCAGCATCATCAGAATAGCGAATCCCGATATCCAGATCGAGCCGGCGAACAGGATTTAACGAAAAATTTGTAATGCTCGATGTGAAAACAGTTTCGTTGGGAATCCTAACATATAGGCCGTCAAGGGTGCGGATTGCCATAGATATTATATTTATGTCTTCAACAAAACCGCGGTGATCGCCTATCATTATCTGATCTCCAAGCTTGACTGGCCGTTCCCCCATCAGAAAGAGTCCGGATATTAAATTCCCGATAATACTTTGACTGGCAAAACCGACAGCCAGGCCAACAATACCCCCTGCTACCATTAAACCGGATGGCTCCAGTCCCAGGGTGGGCATAATCCAAAGCACAGCCATAACCAGGATGCCATAAGAAACTATTTTAGCCAGCAGTTCAAGGTTTTCCTGGCCCATTTTTTCTTTAAAAGTTCTGCGCAGCTGCACTACCATAACTTTTGAGAGAACTATAGCAGTAAAAAAAATAAATGCCGCTATTATCAGGCTAAGCCAGGTAACATCGCCATATAAAGGTTTATTCAGCCATTCAAGCAATCAATAGCCCTCCTCCATAGCTGTCCGTCCCGGCAGCTTAAGAAACCTGGTGCTAAATAGCTCCGGGGCTTTACTCATTCCTCCCTGCAGGGGTTGATCAATAAAGCCGGTTTCCGCATTTATCTCACTGGAAATCTTCACTGTAGCCCTTAATGAGACAAGATATGGACTGTAATAGATTTTCATGCCCTGGGCGTTGAAAACCACCTTTTGCACTTCCACCCATTTAGCCATTTGATTATTAAAATCAATTTTCATCACACCCTGCCGGAGAGGATTGACAGCAGGAACATCCTTGTAAACAGGGCTTTTCCAGTATTTACAGACAACCCCGGTCCTGATAGAACCATAAAGGGTAAATTTTGAGCGACTCAGGGTAAATATATCGAACACATCACTTCCTCCAGGCTTACCACTTGAAAATGCAACCGCCAGCTCCAGGGGAAAAGTAACCATCAGGCTGTGAGTTGTTCGCGGTTTTAACATAACCGGATGTTCAAGTTCTATAAAGAGGTGATTGCTAAGAGCTACCGGAGTATGAAAAGGTTCCACCGGACTAAACATTAGTTTGCCCCGTTCTACTATAATTGTTTTTTCCGTTGCCCCGAAAGAATCTTCCCTGCGATAAGACAGCCCTTCCCTGCACTTTTCAAAGCTAATCGAAATTCCTTCAAAATCAAGATAGACAGGTACTTTATGCGGACCCCAGGGAAACCCTTCAACCTTCTGCCCGGGCTCTTCATTATATTGCCAGTTTAGATGATCAGGTTTTCCAACTGACTTTTCTTGTTTTTTATTCATCGCTGCCCTTTCTTTACTTTAGTCGTAGTCCTCCATCAATTCTTCCACTGTTATATCCTTTCGAAAAGGGTTTTTCCTAATCCTTTTAATCCTTTTCTCCCGGTACATCCTGGAATCAGCAGTATATATTAAGTGATCAAGGTCTGTACCGTCTTTTGGATAAGTAGCATAGCCTATACTTAAACCTGATTTAATTTTTTCTCCATTTACAACAAAATCCTTTTTAAAAAGCTTTTCAAGTTGATCTATATAAAAATGCATAGGTGATACGTAGGGATCATTGACAATGGCCATAAATTCATCTCCACCAACCCGGCACAATTCCATTTGTCCCGCAAAATAAGTGCTAATTCTTTCGGCAATTTTGATCAGCAAGAGATCGCCAAAAGAATGGCCCCTGGCATCATTTACTTTTTTAAAACTTTCCAGATCGAAGTAAAGAAATGATACTATGCCTTTCTCTTTTTTTGCTTTATGCAGTTTTTTATCAAGATTTTCATAGGCGTACTTCCTGTTATAAACGCCGGTTAAAGAATCTCTGTAGATAAGTTCCCTGATTTCCCGCTCCTTGTTTTTCCGATCCGAGATGTCACGGTAAAAGGCATAAGCCCCCAGCCGATCTTCGTCAAGATAAATTGGATAAGCCAACAGCTCCACTTCAACATTTCTGCCGACTTTAGTAGTTCTAACCGTTTCTGTTTTGATTGTTTTTCCTTCATTGATCAGGGCCCGGGCAAACTCCTGAACTTCTTGCACATAGCCTTCCCCGGCAATGATTTCGTCTATGCATGCTCCCCTGACCTCTTCCAGTTTATAGCCGAACAACTTTTCAAAGGATTTATTAAAATCTATGATCCTATCCCGGTCATCAAGCAGTGCAATTGAATCAGGTGAGTTTTCAAAGAGCTGCCGAAAATAAGCGCGTTCCCGCCTCAAGTCTTTTAAAGCCTTTTCTTCCACCCGCCTATCGCGGTACATGGCATATAAACCGATAAACTCTCCTTCCAGTATAATCGGACTTCCGACGGCCTCAACTTCTATTAATTCTCCACTTTTGCTTCGACGGAGGGTGTTGGAAAAGTGAGTTTTGCTATGCGTGACGATCCCCATAAACTGATCGGCTTCACCCTTAAGTTCTTCGGGGACTATAAAATCATTAATAGATTTGCCAAGCATTTCTTCCCTGCTATAGCCAAAAACCTTTTCAAACTCTTCATTAATATCAAGGACGTGCTCTTCTCTATCCAGAAAGGCTATTGGGTGAAGCGATTTATTAAAGAGTTCAAGGTAAAAATTTGAAAGCTTCAACTGTTCAAGATTATTTTCTTGATAAGGCTGCGGCACCCTTGATCACACCCCTCTTGTTTATATTAGTATATAACATTTAAAAAATTACACAATAAACATTATTTCTTTTTTAAAGCCCGTTCTCTGATACTGCGATCCAGAATTTTTTTCCGCATACGGATAGCCGTAGGTGTAACCTCAACCAGCTCGTCGTCAGCAATAAATTCCATCGCCTGTTCAAGTGCAAAAATCCTTGGCGGAACCGGTTTAATTGCATCATCAGCCGCACTGGCCCTGATATTGGTTAAATGTTTTTTCTTGCAAACATTGATCTCCAAATCGTTTTCACGGGCATGCTCGCCAACGATCATACCGGCATAGACTTTCTGGCCTGGCTTAACGAATAATGTGCCGCGATCCTCCATGCTAACAAGTCCGTAGGGAGTTGCATCCCCACTTTCAAAGGCAATCAGCACTCCCCGGCGCCGACCGGGAAGATCGCCTTTATAGCTACCATAATGACTAAAAAGGTGATGCATAATTCCTTCTCCCCTGGTATCAGTTAAAAGCTCTGAGCGAAAACCAATCAGGCAGCGGGCAGGAATAATGAATTCCATCTTTATATTCTTTTCACCGGCCGGCTCAAGACTCTGCATCTCTCCGAGCCTTTCACCAAGGTTTTCTATGATTCTTCCGGAATAAACTTCCGGGACATTTAAGTATAATTTTTCATAAGGCTCACATGTAACCCCGTCGATAACTTTTAAGATTGGCTTAGGTTTAGATATTTGCAGCTCATAGCCCTCTCGCCTCATCGTCTCAATTAATATGCCCAGATGCAGTTCGCCCCTGCCGGCAACTTCAAATACTTCCGGAGAATCTGTCTCCGAAACTTTAAGGCTAACGTTGGTTTCAGCTTCTTTCCAAAGTCTGCTGCGCAGCTGGCGAGAGGTAATATATTTGCCCTCCCGGCCGGCAAATGGGCTATCGTTAACCATGAAATTCATAGTCAGGGTTGGTTCATCTATATTAAGCAAAGGAAGCGGAGCCGGCTTGACTGGATCACTAATTGTTTCACCAATATTTACCTGGCCAAGACCTGCCACTGCAACTATATCTCCGGCTTCAGCTACAGCAGTTTCACTGCGCTTCAAGCCCTCGAAGGTCCACAGCTTTCCTATCTTAACTGTTTCGACCTGGCCGTCTTGTTTACAGATAGCAACAATTTGCCCACTGTCCAGTCGGCCATTCCGGATCCTTCCAATACCGATACGTCCAACATAGTCGTCATAATCAAGGGTATTGATTTGCAACTGCAGAACTTGCCCGGCATCGGCCCGGGGCGGTGGTATTTCCTCTAGGATCATATCGAAAAGCGGCTGCAGACTTTTGCCTTCATCTCCAGGGTTTAATGTAGCTGCACCCCGGCGTGAATCTGCATAAATAACGGGAAAATCAAGCTGCCAGTCTTCTGCTTCCAGTTCAACAAATAGATCGAATACTTCATTTACAACCTCTTCTGGCCTGGCATCGGAACGATCTATCTTATTAATAACTACAATTATGCGCAGACCGACATCCAGAGCTTTGCGCAGCACAAATTTTGTCTGCGCCATCGGGCCTTCAAATGCATCAACCAACAATAATGCCCCATCAACCATTTTTAAGACCCTTTCAACTTCCCCACCGAAATCAGCATGTCCTGGCGTATCAACAATATTAATTTTTGTACTGCCGTAATGAACGGCCGTGTTTTTTGATAATATGGTGATTCCTCTTTCTTTCTCAAGGTCACTCGAATCCATTATTCTTTCCACAACCTGCTCATTTTCTCGGAATATCCCCCCCTGGCGTAGCAAGCCGTCTACCAGGGTTGTTTTTCCATGATCAACATGGGCGATAATAGCTATGTTACGGATGCTGTTTTCTGTCTGTAAGTCCAAGCAAGCTCACCTGTCTTATTTATATTTTTTCGTACATCATTAATTAACATGGCTATTTATTTAAACATTTTTAACAAAAAAATGCAATCTCAGGTCTATCAAGAAAGCAATGGCTGGATCGCTTCACGGTAAACAGGAATGCCCTGGGGACAATAGCAACCCTGACAGCTTAAACATTTTTCTATCCCGAGCCTGCGGGCCTGAGCTTTTCTATCCACATGATCACGGGGGTCTAAATGCAGCTGGGCCAGTTTAAGAAAAATAAATGGGCCGGCAAAACCCTCTAAATTAGCTCCTTTAGGATCAAGGTTGGAACAGGCAGAATGGCAACAAAGGCATTCCAGGCAGCTCGATAGCTTAACCAGCCCACCGGGTATCCTAACAGGATCGAAATGCGGGCTGACATTAACCAGCCCAAACCCGGCAGCCGCTTCACCTCTATTTGCTGCGTAATATATACTTTGTTCCTTTAAAAAAGCATCTAGGGGGTTTCGATCTACAACCAGATCCCGCACCAACGGCAAATTTGCCAAAGGCTTTATATTTATTTCTTCTGCCCTGATAAAGGCAGTGCAGGCCAGGAC
>SL_3KL_010_SEDDRAFT_10003085_pt1 | contig 15168 bp, 16 predicted proteins | sample SodLakKL_010_SED_2_FD_10381 | JGI IMG/M metagenome (IMG submission 10381)
GCCATAGGCCGGGCCCGTATCCAGGCTGTAGGGCACCTCGAACTCGACCTTGAACGGGTTGTCGGCCGCGTCCGGGCCGACCAGCGGCTGGCCGCCCGACTGGGTCACGAACGCCGCCGTGCCGGTCCACTCCACATCGATGCGGGTGGCACCGGTGTTGCCCTGATCGAGGCTGAAGTCGAGCCCAATGACGCCGGCTTCGAAGGTCACGCTCAGCGAGTCGCTGCTCCCGTTGATCAGGACCTGGCTCCAGTCCGCATCGAGCGCGGCCGCTGGAACCAGCGTGGGAATGCCGCCGATGCTGACCCGGATTTCGAAGAACTCGTCCAGGAAAGCCTGCTTGTCGGCGTCGGTGACAATTCCGGCGGCAATGGATTCCGGGGTCTGACCGTCATAGGCGCCCCCGGAAGCCACCACATCGGTTGAAAACTCGACGCTCAGGGTATCGCTACCGAAGCCCTCCAGCGACACGGTCGAGACATCGCCGACGATGACCTCGATTTCGGTGCGCGCGACCAACACACCACCTTCGCGGGCCTCGATGGCCAGGGTATAGATTCCGGGCAAGTTCGGATCGAAACCAGCCAAAGGCCCCTGATCCAGGCGCGGGCAATCGTAGTCACAACTGCTTTGCTTCACATTGTTGTTGTTACGCAGCTGCACGATCTGCTGAGTGGTGCAACCGGGGCCGGCCGCCACTCCCCCACCCAAGCCGGTGTTGTTGTTGCCGAAAGCAATCAGGCAGCGGATATCGAAGGCCACACCCACGGGCGGCGCTCCCAAGGGATCGAAGCTCAGGAAGTCGGTGCCGGGACCGGGATCGCCGTCGACGAAGATCTCGTAGGTCAGCGCGTTGAGGTTGCGCCCCTGGTCCGAGTCCGGATCGGCGTTGATCGACCAGTCAAACACCCAAGTCGGCACGCGGCCGGTTTCGCCCGGCGCGTTGCCGGCAGGAAAGAAGTAGCGGTTGTCGCCGGCCAGCAGGGCGTCCTGTACGGTCGATGCATCACCGCCGTTGAAGCGCGCACGCAGACCGAGTTCGACGCCGTTGCGGCGATCCACCGTGTAACCGCCATTACCAGCGACATCCCCGTCAATGACCCGCCCTTCGCGCGCCAGCGGCGCGGTTGCGATGACATCCGGCGTGACATTCTGATTGAACAGCAGATCCTGCGCGAAGCCCGGACCCGCAACGCTCAGCATGCAGGCAACGGCCGCTGAGGCGACCGCGAATCTCTTGAGCATGGATTACCCTTCCCTTGTTATTGGACTTTATGCCCCTGGCGGCTACGGCAGCCGCTGGCGCGAAGCGCGCTGTGGCCGAGGCAAGATAATCAAGGCTGGGAATCGAGTCAAGTCACAGGGAGGCAGCCTTTTCGAGAACCTCAACGCAATTGCCGTTGAGTTTGAAGCTCAGCAGTTCATCAGCGCGCGTCCGGCCCTGGTTGACCGCCACGACCGGCAGCCCGGCCCGCGCCGCTTCGCGCACGATCCGATAGCCCGACATCACGACCAGCGAAGAGCCCAGGACCAGCACGGCGTCGCTGCCGGCCAGCGCCGAGCGTACGCGCTGGACGCGGTCGGCCGGAACCGGCTCGCCAAAAAACACCACCTCGGGTTTCAGCGCGCCGCCGCAACGGCCGCAGGCCGGCGGGCGAAAGCCCGGGTATGCGCTGGCGTCCAGTTCGGCGTCGCCATCAGGGTTGTAGCCCAGCACCTCGGGCTGCCAGTCCGGGTTCAGGTCCTCGAGCTGGCGCTGCAGATCATCGCGCCGGATCGCCGTCTTGCAGTCCAGGCAAGCCACCCGGTTCAGGCAACCGTGCAGCTCGACCAGTCGACGCGAGCCGGCGCGTGCATGCAGTCCGTCGACGTTCTGGGTCACCAGCAGCGAGACGCGCCCGGCCCGTTCGAGACTCACCAGCGCCAGATGCCCGGCATTGGGACGGGCTTCCCGCATCACCTGCCAACCGAAGAAGCTGCGCGCCCAGTAGCGACGCCGCATGCGTTCCGAGGCGATGAAATCCTGGTACAGGATCGGGTCACGCCGCAGCCAGCGACCGTCGCCGTCGCGGTAGGCCGGAATGCCGGAACTGGTGCTCAAGCCGGCACCGGTCAGCACCAGCAGCCGGGGATGCGCGTGCAGGAACTCCCGAAGCTCGGCCGGGCCGGCAACCGGCGCCTCGACGCCGGCAACGGCTCTCATCTGCGGAATCCGGATCAGGGGTCGGCTGGCCATGACGCCAGAGTCTAGAGCGCGACGGGTGAGCCCGGGATCACCAAACCGGGCAGCGCAGTCTCACTCCGACTGTCCCAGCCAGCCCCGGCGCCGGAACCAGAACAACAGCCCCACTGCGATCAGCAGCATGAGCGCCAGCACCAGCGGATAACCCCAGGCCCAGGCCAGTTCCGGCATGCGCTCGAAGTTCATCCCGTAGACGCCGGCGACGAACGTGAGCGGGATGAAGATGCTGGCCATGATGGTCAGGGTCTTCATGATCTGATTGGAGCGGTTGGCGCTGATCGAAAGGTGGATCTCGACCAGGCTGGCGGCCAGTTCGCGGGTGGTCTCGATCATGTCCAGCAGTTGCACGGTGCGATCGTAGACATCACGCAGGTAGATCTGGGTCTCGCGTCGAAACAGGGTCTCGTCGCGCAACAGCCGCCCCATCAGATCGCGCTGCCGCCAGAGCAGGCGACCCAGCGTGATCAGCGCGCGGCGCTGGCCGTGGATCTCGATCATCACATCGTGACCGTGACCAACCATGACGCGGTCCTCGATCTCGTCAATCCGCTCCGCCATGGCTTCCACCACCGGGAAGGCCGCATCGACCGCCACGTCCAGCAGGGCCTGGGCCAGGTAGTCCACCGGCTCGGTTCGCAGGCGGCTGGTCGGCCGTTCCAGCCGCTCCATAACCGGCTGAAACAGCGGGCCGGGCCGCTCGCGGAAGCTCAACAGCACCTGGTCGCTCATCACCAGTCCGAGTTGAACGATGTCCGAGGGATGCTCGTCGGTACCCAGCTGCAGGATCTGGGTGATGATCAGGCCGCGCTCGTCAAGGGTCTCGACGGTGGTGCGGCGGTTGACATTGACCAGGTCGGCCAGGGTCATCGGGTGCAGATCGAACAGGCGTGCCAGCTCCTCGAGCCGCGCATCGTCGGCGAAACCGACCACATCCACCCACAGTCGCCCGCCCGAGCGCAGTGCCTGCTGCAGCGCCTGCACATCGGGCTCATCGATGCGCTCCAGGCCCTGGTCATCGATTCGAACCAGGCTGACGGTGGTCGCCGCCGCGTCCGGCGCGATGAACAGCGTGCCCGGACCCGCTCCAGGACGATGGCGCGCGGGATGCTGACGGCCAAGGAGTCGCTGCAAGGGCATGTCGATCACGCCGTGCAGAAAGCGCCGACCCAGCTCACGCCATTGTCGCAGCGGCCCTGATGTGCTCATTCACTGCCCTCGGTCAAGACCTGGTGCAACCACAGCTTGGCCAGTTCCCAGTCGCGCCGGACCGTGCTCAGCGAAACATCCATCAACTCGCCGATTTCGGCAAAGGACAATCCGCCGAAGAAATGGAGTTCGACCACCCGCTCCTGGCGTGGATGGGTCAGGCGCAAGCGCTCCAGAGTTTCATGCAGCGCCAGCAGTTCCGCGGCCGCTTCGGCCGACAGGCCATCGACATCTTCCATGGTCTGGCCTGATTCGACGCTCACCCAGTTGCCGCCGCGTTTCAGTGCCTGTCGACTGCGGGCGGCATCGACCAGGATCTGGCGCATTGCCCGCGCCGCGACGGCAAAGAAATGCTGCTGGTTCTGCCAGTTGCGCTTCGACCCATCGGAAATCTTGATCCAGGCCTCGTTGACCAGCGCCGTCGCGTTGAGCGTGGCATCCTTGCTTGACTGGAATTGCTGAAACCTGGCCAGCTGCCGGAGCTGTTCGTAAACTGCATCAAAGGCCTGCTGCCCGGCTTCGAGGTCTCCGGATTCGGCCTTTTGCAACAGTAGCGTGATGTCCGGACTGGACAAGCGGCAGCCTCCCCAAAACAGCATGATTCCCCGGCAAATCTTACATCAAGGGAATAGGCCCTGATCAGCGGCGGCTTGCGCCCTTGCGCATGCGGCGGCATTCTTGCTCTTTCAGGCATGAAGAACCACGACCGGCTCCGAGCATGACGGACAGCGATGTCAACAGCGTAGCCTCACCGATCGCCCGCCTGGCCCACTGGCGCAGGCTGCGCCGACTCTTGTTGAGCCCCGGGGCGGATCCGGCAGAACTCGAGCGGGCACTGGCCAAGGCTGGGCGCCTGGCCGACGTGCCCGTACTGTGGCTGCTGGGTACGGCACAGTCCGGCAAGACCTCCATCGTGCGCGCTCTGACCGGCAGCAGCCGCGCCGAGATCGGCAATGGTTTTCAGCCCTGCACGCGGACCGCCTCACTCTACGATTTCCCGCCCGAGGCGCCGGTCATACGTTTTCTCGATACCCGCGGACTGGGTGAAGTCGGATACGAGCCCGGCGAGGACCTTGCGGTCTGCGAAGACCGCGCCCATCAGCTGCTGGTCGTGCTCAGGGTCACCGAAACCCGCTCCACGGATGTGCTCGAAGTGGTGCGCAAGATCCGGCGACGCCATCCCGACTGGCCGCTGGTCATCGCGCAAACCTGTCTGCATGATGGCTATCCGGACTCCCGGCAGCACCACGTGCTGCCCTACCCCTTCGAACAATCCGGCTGGGACGACCAGATTCCGGTCGAGCTGGCGCGCCTGATCAATGCCCAGCGCGCCGCTTTCGCCGATCTGCCCGGCCGCGGCCCGGTCAGCTGGGTGCCGATCGACTTCACCCTGCCTGAAGACGGCTTCGAGCCGGTGCACTACGGACTTGAAGCGCTGTGGCGAGCGCTGGAGGATTCGGCCCTGGCCGGATTGCGCGCCAGGCTGTCCGCGGATCCGGGCGTGCGCAGCGCCTACGACCGGGTCGCCCATCCGCAGATCGTCGGCTACAGCCTGGCGGCCGCGGCCCTCGGCACGGTGCCGCTGGTCGACCTGGCCGCCCTGCCCGCGCTACAGGCCCGCCTGCTCCAGGTCCTGGCCGGCATCTACGGACTGCGCTGGACGCGCCGCAGCATCACCGAGTTCTCCAGCCTGCTCGGCGCCGGCATCGCCTTCGGCCTAGGTGTGCGCATGGCCGGGCGCAGCCTGGCCAAGCTGATTCCCGGCTGGGGCCAGACCGCCGGCGCGGTGTGGGCGGCCGGGGCAAACGGCGCCACGACCTATGCCCTGGGCAAGGCCGCCTGCCTGTATCTGCACCGTCGACGCGAGGGACAAGACGTCGATGCCGAAGCCCTGCGCCGCACCTTCCGCGAGGCGCTGGGCCAGGCTCGAGGCCTGCTCAATCGACAGGAACGGCAGTGATCAAAGGCGACTGGATCACGCGCTTCGGCCGGCTGCGCACGGCGGCACTGGCCTTGAGCCTGATCCCGCTGGCCCTGCTGCCGCTGCTGGGCCTGGCCTGGCTGTGGCAGAACGCCCAGTTGCTGAGCTGGGTCGCCGTCACCATCCTGCTGGCGCTCCTGGCCATGGGTCTGAACCAGATTGCCGTCAAGCGCGAGCAGGCCGCCCTGCCGCAGGCGCAAACCCAGGCCGCCGAGCACTGGCCGCCCGCGGCCGAGGCCTGCTGGGCACGGGTCGAGGGGCTGGCCGGTTCGGTCACGCCGGACGACTACCCCTTGAACGATGGCCCAGCGCTGATGCGCCTGGCGCGTGAGGTGCTGAACCTGAGCGCGGCGCATTTCCATCCCGGCGTAGAGCAGCCGTTGCTGGAAATGACGCTGCCGCACACGCTGGCCGTGATCGAGCGCGCCGCCCGCGAGCTGCGCCAGGACATCGTGGAAAACGTGCCGTTCAGCCACCGCCTGAGCCTGGGCGACCTGGCCCGGGCGCGGCGCTGGCAGCAGTGGTACAAGCGCCATGAAAGCTGGATCCGGGCCGCCCGCGTCGTGCTGGCCCCGCAATCGGCGGCGGCCTCCGAGCTGCGTCGCCTGGCCGGCAGCCAGGTCTTCCAGCACGGCTCGAAGAGCGTGCAGACCTGGCTGCTGCGCGAATACGTGCGCAAGCTCGGTTTTCATGCCATCGAGCTCTACGGCGGCTATGCGCGGCTGGAAACCAACGCGCCCCTGGAACTGCTGACCGATGACTCCGGCCGCAGTCTGCGCGAGACGCAAGCGCCGGTCAGCGGCGAACCCCTGCGCTGGGTGATCGCCGGGCGCGCCAACGCCGGCAAGTCCAGCCTGGTCAACGCGCTCGTCCAGGACCTGGTGGCCGCCGTCGACGTGCTGCCGGACCAGCGCTCGGGCGCGGAAATCCATCGCCTGCAGCGCGAAGGCCTGGACGAGATTCTTCTTTTCGACACCCCCGGATTCGACCAGACGCCCGAAGACGCGCTGAGCGAACTGCTGCCCACGGCTGACCTGGTGCTTTGGGTCAGCGCCGCCAATCGCGCCGACCGCCAGGACGAGCGGCGCGCCCTCGATGAACTGCGACAACAAATTCATCGTCCCGACCGCATCAGCCCGCCCGTGGTCGTGGTCATGACCCAGATCGACCGCCTGCGCCCGGTGCGCGAATGGAACCCGCCCTACCGCCTCGACCCGCCCGAGGGCGCCAAGGCCGAACAGATCGTGGCCGCCGCCGGCCGGCTGGCCCATGACCTGGCCGTGCCGGTGGCGGACATCGTCCCCGTGTGCCTGCGCGATGGCCACCGTGACAACGTCGACGATGCGTTGTGGGCGACCCTGCTCGAGCGGATGGACGAGGCCCGCCGGGTGCGCCTGCTGCGCTGCCTGAAGGCCAGGAGAAGCGAGGAGAACTGGCGCCTGCTCAAGCGCCAGCTGCGCCGCTCGGGCCGCCTGATCGGTCAGGCCGCGCGCGACACCCTGTCCGGCTGAACCCGGACCCGTCCAAGGGCCAATCTGCGATACTCGAGGCTGCAAACATGCCAGTGAACACGAAGGGAGAGCCCATGAGCAGCCTGCAGATCGGCGAGGAGTCCAAACCGCGTTTCGAGTTCCGCAGCTTCGGCCAGCAGTTCGACGCCGCGCACCAGCGCATGGCGCGCCTGTCGGTGCCCGTGCCCGAGGCGGTCTGGGAGCGCCACTCCGACGAGGTCTACATCCTGTCGCGGACCAACGACGTCAACAACACCAAGATCCGCAACGGCAAGATGGACATCAAGACCTACATCCAGAGCGTGGACGGCCTGGAGCAGTGGAACCCGCTGATGAAAGGCGAGTTTCCCATGGCGCGCGAGATGCTGGTCGATGAAGTCATTCCCGCCTTCCAGGTCGACCTGCGCCTGCCGCAGCAGGACGCCTTCACCCTCGATGAATTCCTGGCCCTGGTGCGCGCCCACGCGGAACTGCAGGCGGTGCGGGTGCACAAGCAGCGCTTCGGCTACATGGTCAACGATACCTTGTGCGAGTACGGCCTGGTCCTGATCAACGGCGCGCGCGTGGCCACGATCAACTCCGAGTCCACCGAGATCGACGACATCAAGAAGACCATCGCCGATGTCGGTCTCGAGGGCGTCGAGAACATCAACTACCTGCAGGCCATCAAGCGCGTGATCGGCATGATCGACCGCCCGCTGGCCAACTGACGGATACCGGAACAGGAAGCGACCATGGCACAGGAAATCGAACGCAAGTTTCTCGTCGACGGCGACTACAAGTCCGAGATCAGCGCCAGCCAGCGCATCGTGCAGGGTTACCTGTCGTCGGTCCCCGAACGCACCGTGCGGGTGCGCATCAAGGGCGAGCGCGGCTACCTGACCATCAAGGGCATCGGCAGCGCTTCCGGCGCCAGCCGCTACGAATGGGAACGCGAGATTCCGGCCGGCGAGGCCGAGGAATTGCTGGCCCTGTGCGAGCCCGGCGTGATCGACAAGACCCGCCACCTGGTCAGCCGCGGCGCGCACACTTTCGAAGTCGACGAGTTCCACGGCGACAACGCCGGCCTGGTGGTGGCCGAAGTGGAACTGGGTTCGGAAGACGAGGAGTTCGAGCGCCCGGAGTGGCTGGGAGAGGAAGTCACCGGCCAGACGCGCTACTACAACTCGCAGCTCATGCAGCATCCGTTTCGCGACTGGAAACCGGCTTGAACCCCGGGTGGAGCGCGTCTCTGGACCCTTGAGCACGCGCCCGGTCGACCCGAGCTTGGGCGAACTTATCGCTCAGGCCGCGGCGAACGCGGCCAGGAAGGCCAGTATCCCGAAGCCAAAGATCAGCGCCAGGGCCAGGCCCAGCAGGATCAGGCCAATACTCAGATAGCCCAGAATCAGGCCGGCCAGGGCGAGGCCGTCGCCCTGAAGTTCCCCGCGCGAGTCGCGAATCTGTCCGCGCGCCACATGCCCGGCAATGATGGCAATCAAAGCGCCAATGATCGGCAGCGCCACCCAGCTCAGAATCCCGAACACCAGGCTGATGATGGCCAGAGGTGAAGTCTCTGCCTGCGCTGCTCTCATCGCTGCCCTGCCAGGACGGGTTGCCAGCGCAGATGATAGAACAACGGGAGCCGGCACAACGGCTGATGCCGCTACCAGCTATAATATTTATGCGGTGTTCAGGGGAGTTGACCATGCGCCAGGCCGCGCGTCAACAAGGCCAATTCGCTGTCGCTGAAAAGATGCAGACAGCCGGCATGCCCGATCTTGCCGTGCGCACGTTCCAACATTACTACCAGCAGCTGCTCGAGGGCAGATCCGGCCTGCTGGGCGAGGATCGCATCGGGCCGGTCGAGACCGTGGCGAGCCTGGGCGACTGGGCCGGGCAGGCCGAAAAAGGCCGCGACGCCCTGGCGCAAACGGTCATCATCAAGCTGAACGGCGGCCTGGGCACCAGCATGGGCCTGAACCAGGCCAAGTCGCTGCTGCCGGCGCGCGAAAACTTAAGCTTCCTGGAGCTGATTGCGCACCAGGTACTACAGCTGCGCAGCGTCAGCGGCCATCCGGTGCCGCTGCTGCTGATGAACAGCTTCAACACCGAGACCGACTCGCTGAACCACTTGAGCACCCTGCCGCAGCTGGCCACGGACCAGGCGCCGCTGCCGCTGTCGTTCGTGCAGCACCAGGTGCCGCGGCTGCATGCAGAGAATCTGGAGCCGATCGCCTGGCCGGCCGAGCCGCAGCGCGAGTGGTGCCCGCCGGGACACGGCGATCTCTACACCGTGCTTCACGCCTCCGGCCTGCTGCAGGATCTGCTGACCCGCGGCTATCGCTACGCCTTCGTGTCCAACGCCGACAACCTGGGCGCCACCCTGAACCTGGACATCCTCGGGCAGTTCGCGGCCAAGGATATCCCGTTCCTGATGGAAGTCACCGAACGCAGCCCGGCCGACCGCAAGGGCGGTCACCTGGCCCGGGATCGCGACGGTCGCCTGGTCCTGCGCGAATCGGCCCAGTGCCCGCCGGAAGAGCAAGAGCAATTCCAGGACACCGAGCGCTATCGCTATTTCAACACCAACAACCTGTGGCTGAACCTGGCCGCGCTGGCCCGGGAGCTGGAGGCGCGCAACGGCATCCTCGGCCTGCCGATGATCCGCAACGACAAGCACGTGGTGCCGGAAGACTCCAGCACGCCGAAGGTGATCCAGCTCGAGACCGCCATGGGTGCGGCGATCGAGGTCTTCGCCGGCGCCCGCATCCTGAAGGTGCCGCGCACGCGCTTCGCGCCGGTCAAGACCACCTGCGACCTCCTGGCACTGTGGTCCGACCGCTACCGGGTCGACCCCGACGGCAGCGTCGTGGCCGTGACCGACAGTCCGCTGTGCATCGATCTGGACGAACGCCACTTCAAGGCCGTCGAAGGCTTCCGCGCCCGCTTTCCGGCCGGAGCCCCGTCGCTGCTGCATGCCGGGTTGTTCACGGTCGAGGGCGACATCCTGTTTGAGGGCGGGGTCGTCATACTCGGCCACGTTCGGCTGGTGCATGGCGGCCCGGGCCAGCGCCGGATTGCCGCGGGAACCGTCCTCGAAGACCTCGACGAAACCGCTTGAGCCTGGCCCTCAAGCGCCCAGGCAGGCGCTGACCAGCCGCTCGAAACGCGCGCCCCCGCGCAGCGGGTCCGCACAGGGCAAGCCGTGATCCTGCTCCAGTGCATTCATCAGCCTGTCCGCCCCGGGCTCGGCCAGCCCGGCGGTGTTCAGGCTGATCCCGCCGAAGCGTCCGTCCGGCCGGCGCAGCCGGGCATGGGCCAGGTGCAGATCGATCACGGACTGCATCGGCGGCAGCGGAAAGGCCGGGCCGTAGCCAGAGAAATGCCGCCGGTCGTGGGCATGGCACAGCACCATCACATCGGGCTGGCTGCCGGACAGCAGGCCCAGGGAAACGGCGGCATAGCCCGGATGGGTGAGCGCGCCCTGCCCTTCGATGATGTCCCAGTGCCCGGCATCGGCCGCCGGCGACAGGACCTCGGCCGCGCCGGCCACGAAGTCGGCCTTGACCGCGTCGATCGGTAGGCCCTGCCCGGCAATCAGAATACCGGTCTGGCCGGTGGCGCGGAAATCGGCGTCCAGCCCGCGCGCGCGCAGCGCCCGGGCCAGGGCCAGGGCGGTGTATTTCTTGCCCAGGGCGCAATCGGTACCCACGGTGAGCAGGCGCCTGCCCGGACGCGGTTGGCCGGATGCCACCGGCAGATCGGGCGGCGGAACGCGCACATCGATCAGGCGGCGCCCGCAGCGCTCGGCCGCAGCGGCCAGCTCCGGCACGCCGCTCAACGGGGTATGCAGACCGCTGATCAGGTCGAGACCGGCCTCCAGGGCCTGGACCAGCGCCGGAATCCAGGCACGCTGGATGACCCCGCCGATCGAGGCCACGCCGATGACCAGGGACTGCGCACCCCGCGCCTGGGCCGCGGCCGGATCCAGCACCGGCAGGCCCAGGCGCAGGGCATTGCCCGGCAGCGCCCACTCGCCCACGCACTGCTCCGGCACCCAGTCGCGCAGGCCCAGCGCAGTCTTGGCGTAGCTGGGGTCGTCGACGTCGGCAATGAACAGCAGGTAGGGCTGCGGCAGTTCCAGCGGGGTCATGGTCAGTCCTGCCCAGCGGCATCCCAAAGCCCGGCCGGGCAATCCAGCAGGCCGTCTTCATAGCTCACCGCCGGCTCGATATCCTCGGCCAGGTGCCAGGGTCCGTCCAGATCGACCACCTTGCACAGCTGGCCGACCAGGAAAGCCGGCGCGCACGACAGCGAGGTGCCGATCATGTTGCCGACCATGACCTCGAAACCCATGTCCCGTGCGCGCCGCGCCATGGCCAGCCCCTCGGTCAGACCACCGCACTTGTCAAGCTTGATGTTGACCACGTCGAACAGTCCGCGCATGGCCTCAAGATCGCGTGAGGTCTGCACGCTCTCATCGGCCGCCAGCGGTATCGGCGAATTCAGCCCGCGCAGTTCTTCTTCCGCGCCGATGCGGCAAGGCTGCTCCAGCAGGGACACCCGCTGTTCAACCAGCATCGGCAGCAGCACCTCCACCGCAGCCCGGTCAAAAGCCTGGTTGGCGTCCACACCCAGCCAGACATCGGGCCGGGCGGCCCGCACCTGGCGCACCCTCGGCATCCCGGCCGTCCCCAACCAGCTTGAGCTTGAGCGCGCGCGCGAAATCCGCGTCTTGCGCTCGCTGCGCCACCACTTCCGGCTCATCGCCGCCCAGGGTAAACGTGGTCAGCAAGGACCGCGGTCGCTCCATCCCGGCCAACTGCCACGCCGGCACCCCTCGCTCGCGTGACTCCAGCGCCCACAGCGCGCAGTCCACCGCATTGCGCGCCCCGCCGGCAGGCAACAGCTTCTGCAGGGCATCGCGACCAATCCCCGCCTCGATCTCGGCGCGCACCGATTCGATCTGCGCCTTGAGTACGGCCGCGGTCTCGCCGCGGTAATAGACCCCCGCCGCCTCGCCACGGCCGGTCTGTTCGTTGCGGCTCAGATGGCAGACCACGATGTCCAGGTGCTCCCAGACATGGCCGGTGATCCGGAACGGCACTTTCAGCGGCCACGACTGCACCTCAAGGTCTAGCTGGATTCTGCTGCTTATGCTCACGTGCGGCTCCTTGGCACTCATGCTGTTAACGTGAGCCCCCGCTACAGGTGTCGCTTCACATCCATTCGATAATGCAACACCCGGACGATGAGGATACCGCTATCGGTTACGTGATAGAAAACGATATGCGACCCATGCTCGTACCTCCGGAGCCCGGTCCGCAGGTGCTCTACCCGTCGTCCGACTTCCGGATTTTCCACCAAGTGNTCNAAGCACGACTTGAAATCAGCGAGATAAGACCGGGCCTTTTCGACACCAAATCGCTCGATCGTATAGTCGGCGATGGCTTCCAGGTCGAGCTCCGCCCGTTGCGTGAAGCGGTACTTAGCCATTAGCGGCGCGGGAGCGCGCTTCTGCCTCAGCCCATATCTCGTCCAGGCTCCGAGTCCCGACACCACTAGCCAGGCCCTCGTCAATCGCTGCTTTCAGCGCACTCACCTTTTCCTGCTCGCGACGGATCAAGTCACGCAAATACTCGCTGTCGTTCGTGTAATCACCGCTGGCGACCTGGGCCTTGATCCAGTCATCCTGAGCATCAGTAAGAGTGATCGTCTTGCGCACTGTGGACATGGTGGAAACACCGCCTAGTTATCATACTTTTGGTGTAGTTTAGCGAATCCACTGCGTTTGTAAAGGCCAGCAACCCGGAAATACAACCTGAGCGGTCAAAACCGAGGTCTGGCCTTATTAGTCAGTTGTTCCCGCCGGCTTACTGACGCGCGGCATCCATGTCTGTTGCGGAGAAGAATTTCCGACCCGTGCTGATCTTTTGCTTTCGCGCTGAACGAAACACACCAACCAACTGCCATACATAAACCGGCACAAGCGCAATCCCCAAGCCAATCGACAATGCCGCAAACAAATCCGGCCTCAAGCGAAACGACTGGCTGATACCCAAACCCCAAGGCACAAAGAGCACCGCAGTGAGCAGTACGCAGTTGACCCAGAACGCGACGGCCAAGGAAAGCTCGCCGCGCCAGTGTTTGACGATGTAGCTCATCGGATTTGACCCAACAACCGACCGTGACGCCAACGTCTCTATTGTTCTACAAGCTGCAAGCGATCATGCCGCGGCAAATACAGGGCGGCTCGGATTTCGGTTTCGCCCATCAGCTCGAACAGCTGACGATAAAGGCCCAACTGCCCGCCATAGCGCTCGGCTTCTTCGCCCAGGAACTCGTCCAACGCTCCGCCGGCGTGATAGCCGGATTTGTAGTCGATGATCCAGCGCACGCCTTGCTCATCGATAAAGGTCCGGTCGATGATGGCGTTGATCAACTCGCCCTTGATCACGCCGCTCAACGGCAATTCGCAAGCCGCGTCGCGGTGATTTCCGCTCAGAATCCAGCGGCCAGTGGGGCTCGCCAAGGTCTGCTGCAGCGCCTGGCGCACGATTTGCTCTGAGTTCCTGAGCTCCTCACCGGCGCTGCCGAGGGCGGCGAGCAGCACCGGAATCCGACCGCCCAGGCGCTCCTGCATCGCCTGACCCAGCGACTCGACGCCGATGCGGCCGACCCGCTCGAGCAGGCGATGCAGCACGGTGCCGATGCGCCGGGCTTCGGTGCCGGCCCAGTTGAATTCGATCTCGACCGGGCGCTCGCGCGGCGGCAGGGCCGGACGCCAGGCGTAGGTCGTCTCAATCTGCGGCGTCCAGCCGGCGGGTGCACGTTTGAGGGACTGATCCGGCAGCGCATCGGCGGCAGGCGCCTCGGCGGCGGGCCCCGCCTGCTCGACGCGGCGCTGCAGATCGGCCCGAAACTCTCCGCCCAGGCTGGGCCACAGGTCGGCCAGCAACGTGTTCTTTGGCACCTTGTCCGGTTTATCCGGATCCAGGCAGGCCGACAGGACCAGCTCACGTCGGGCCCGGGTGCAGGCCACGTAGAGCAGGCGCTGGCGCTCGTAGGCTTCGCGCTGCTGCTGCTCGGCCTGCATGAACTTGACCAACGGCGGATTGGCCGATTCGCGGGCCGAGCGCAGCGGCGCCAGCAGGACCTGCTCGTCGCCCTTTGCGGGCGTCATCGGCAGCCAGTGCAGCAGCTCGCGATTCTGGCCACCGACGCTGCGGTGCAGCTGGGGCAGCACGACCAGGTCCCACTCCAGGCCCTTGGCGCCGTGCATGGTCAGCACTTCCAGGCGCACGGCATCGCTGGGCGGATCGCCCTCGGTGCTGGCGTCGTCGAGCAGTTCGGCAAAGGCATTCCAGTCCGCCAGCAGGCCCTCGTTGTCGGCCTGTTCCAGGGTCTCGAAATACAGGCGGGCGTCGCGCAGGTCGACCTCCGGGCGCTGGCACAGCGACGGACCACCCAGCGCATGCCAGGCGCCTTCGACCAGGTCGCGCACGGAGCGACGGCGCCATAGCTCAGCCGCCCGTCCAAGCACTTCGAACACCCGCGCGGCGCGCTCACGGGCATCACCCGACAGGCGGTCGATGGCGTTCTCATCATCCAGGCGGCGGCCGTCGCCGGCCAGGGCGTGCAGGTCGGCCAGGGTGAGGCCGCAGGCCGGCGAGCGCAGCACGGCAGCACCGAGGCGGTGTCGTCCGGGTCCATGACGGCGCGGGTCAGGGCCAGCAGGTCCTGGACCAGCGGCCGGCGGGTCAGCGGGTCGAGCTTGACCGCACGGTAGGCAATGCCGCGGCGCTGCAGGGCCGGCAGGATGTCCTTCAGGTGCGAGCGGGCGCGCACGATCAGGGCGGCCTTGAAGCCGGGTTCGTCGGCGTGCCGCGCCAGGGCGTCTTCGATGGTGTCGGCCAGCGCCTCGGCTTCGGCCTGGGGATCCGGCGCGCCGATCAGGCGAACCTCGCCGCCCGCCTCCAGCGCCGGTTCGGATTCGGCGTAGGACACCGCACCCGCCGCGATGTCCTCGGTCTCCGGGAAGATGCGCCCCAGGCGCTGGTTGACCCACTGGACGATCTCCCGCCGCGAGCGGAAGTTGCGGGTGAGCTGCAGCGATTCGAGGGTCTGCTCGCCGATGCCGAACTCGCGCGTGCGCATGAACAGGCCGACCTCGGCCTCGCGGAAACGGTAGATCGACTGCATCGGGTCCCCGACCAGGAACAGGCTGCGCGCCTCGTCGGCCTCCC
>SL_3KL_010_SEDDRAFT_10003086_pt1 | contig 15164 bp, 15 predicted proteins | sample SodLakKL_010_SED_2_FD_10381 | JGI IMG/M metagenome (IMG submission 10381)
ATACTATGGACTGGCAGCTCATAGAGCCAATTTCTCTGGCGGCATTGGGGTTTTTAATAATATTTTCTACAGTGATCGCTTTTCTATCCTATAATTATGCCCTATCCAAAATAAAAACTTCTCACGCCGCTGTGTTTATTAATGGAATACCATTGGTGACCGTACTGGCTGCAGGGATTGTCCTGGGTGAGCAGTTGGGTTATCTTCAGCTATTAGGTGGGCTGATTATCATTGCTGGAGTAACTCTTACCAACCTGAGATCTACAAAAATTAAACAACCTGTGGAAATAGAAGTGCCGTAAAGCTCCTTCCTTATTTCTTGGATATTTTGGACTTTCCCAAAATTGTTGCGTTTTAGTAAATTAGAAGACAAGAGTAATTATAGCATTTTTGCTTTAAGGGGAAAGGATTTTCAATATATTTGCTGACAGCCAGACTGCCAGTAAAATATTTGCACCCAACGCAAGTATAAGGATTACGACAGAAAATATCCTCTTTAATGGTTTGGCGCTGATAAGGTCGGTTTGCAGAATATTTCCCACAGCAGCCCCCAGCAGGGCCGGTAGAGGGATGAGAAGAAAGGCAAATATTACGGCCCAAAAGATTGATAAACCTAAAATAAAAGAAGTCACCAGGATGAAGGCGATAAAAGTGCCAGCCAGGGTATTAAATACGGGAGATGAATACTTTTTGATGATGGATACTGCTGAGGCAGCAGTAATTATGATCAGATACGTGGTCAATAGAACTGCTGGAACCGCCAGAAGATAAACAGCAGTGGACCAGCCTGTGGGAAGGTAAATCATATACCAGATGATAAATAATTCAGTGATGGTAACTGCCCCCAGGACAGCCCCAATCCCTGCGTATGAACGGGGCACAATTCTCTCATATAGATTCTGCAGTAATCTTTTTTTAGTATCCGTTTGCTCTGCATGATTACCACTGTATTCCTTCAGGGAATTATTTTTCATGCTTATCCTTCTCCTAAAAAATTATAAAATTTCATCTGTTTCATGCTGCCTGATTACATTCAAAAACTCTTCACCGAAACGGGCCAGTTTATTCTCCCCTACCCCTTTCACCTGAAGCATAGATCCTCCGTCCGTAGGACGGGTGGAACTCAGCTCCCGCAGGGTGCTGTCTGCAAACACCACATAGGGTGGAATATTTTCTCTGTCTGCAATTTCTTTCCGCAGAACCCGCAGTTTCTCAAACAAGGAATCATTTCTGACGGGCTCTTTCTTTTTACGCTTCTTCTGCCAGACCCTTTCTTCTTGTTTCAAAACTGCAGCGGCACCGGAGCCAAGTTTAATTACCGGGTACTTTCCTTCAGTTAAATGAAGGTATCCTTCTGCCGCCAGCAGGTTTATTATATCCTTAATTTCCAGCAGGGTATAATCCTTCATCAAGCCATAGGTGGAAAGCCTATCAAAGCCCAACTGCCTCATCTTTTTGTTTTGAGAACCCTTTAGAACCTCAGCCACCACCGTGGAGCCAAAACGTTCTCTGGTACGATACACACAGGATAATATCTTTTGAGCTTCTATAGTAATGTCCAAAGAGTCGTATTCATCACTGCAGTTGCTGCAGTTATCACAATGATCTTTGACTTTTCCTTCACCGAAATATTCCAGGATATATCTACGCAGGCACCTTGAGGTATGACAGTAGTCCACCATCTGCTGAAGCTTTTTATATTCATTAACACGGCGCTGGGGGGAAAAGACGGTCTGCTCGATTAAATATTTCTGCAGCATGATGTCATGAGCAGAAAAAAGCAAAATACAGTCAGCAGGTTCACCGTCCCGACCTGCTCTTCCCGCTTCTTGATAATATGCTTCCATGTTTTTTGGCATGTTGTAGTGAACTACAAAACGTACGTTGGACTTATCAATCCCCATACCGAAAGCGTTAGTGGCTGCCATGACCCCTATGTCATCCCGCAGGAAAGCCTCCTGGGCCGAGGTCCGCTCCTTTTCTTTCATGCCGGCATGGTATTTTCCGCATTTAATGCCTTCCTTACCCAGGCTTTCAGATAAGTTGTCCACTTCTTTGCGGGTAGCGGCGTAAATAATTCCCGACTTATTCTTATTCTCTATCAGGTAGTCCCGAACAAACCTACTCTTATTCTCACCCCGCAGTACAGCAAAAGAAAGGTTAGCCCGGTCAAAGCCGGTTACAAAGACATTGGGCCTTTTCAGGTTTAGAAACTTTACAATATCTTTTTTAATTCCTTCGGTGGCTGTGGCGGTAAAAGCACCAATCAGCAGGTCTTTAGAAAGATTTTCTGCAAAGGGGCCAATTTTCCTGTAGCTGGGCCTGAAATCATGGCCCCACTGTGATACACAGTGAGCTTCATCCACGGCCAGGAAAGAAACATCTATGCCCTTAAGCAGTTCCACAAAATCCTCGGTTTCCAGGCGCTCCGGGGCCACATAAATAAGTTTGTAATTACCTTTAGCAGCCTGGGCTAATCTATTCCTTACTTCAGAGGCCTTTAACGAACTGTTAATAAATGTAGCCGGCAGCCCCAGGTTGTCCAAAACATCCACCTGGTCCTTCATCAAGGAAATAAGGGGAGAAATTACAATGGTTATTCCATCAAAAACAGCAGCCGGTATCTGGTAACAGACAGATTTCCCCGCCCCGGTAGGCATAACCGCCAGAGTATCCCTGTTCTCCAGCAGCGATCCGATCACATCATCCTGCCCCGATTTAAAGGAATCATAACCGTAATATTTTTTTAGTATTTCCTTTGCCCGTTCTATCATTGAATTTCCTTCCTGGATTCTTAACCTCTATTTTTTTTACCTGGACAATGGCATTATTGCCGGAGGCGGCTTTTCACTGGCAGGCAAAGTTGCCAGTAACGTAATTCATACCGGCTCAACAACCATGACCGGAGGAAGCGGCAATCCAGCAGTTTCTTTTTTTGAGACTGTTTTTACTAGTTTCTCTGCCGCCAGGTTTTTTCCTTCTCGAAGATCTCGTTTTTACCTCCACCTGAATATTTTTTTAGATGTTGGATTAACTATTACTACAGCGAAAAATTGTTGTTTTTGCTTTTAAAGTCATTATCCAATTGTCGTTTAAACTGGTCAATTTTCTGATGATCATTCTTTAGTATTTTAGAAAAGTAACCATAAAATTTATAAGAACTAATTATATTTATTCCCAGTGCCTGCAGGGGTTTTTCCATAGCTTCAATGGCAAAGCCAAAATCATTTTCAGTCAGCTGTTCAGCAATTCCATATATGAAACAACCAATGCCCTTACCTTCCAATCTACTTGAATATGCCCGTGGATGGGTATTGGCAAAATCATAAAAGCAGTAAAGCCTGTCTATAAATCCTTTCATCCATGCCGATACATTGTAATTGTGAACGGGTGTTCCTAAAACCCATATTTGAGATGATAATAGCTCTGCATATATTGGAGTCAGGTCATCCTCTAAGCCTGTACAGATTTTGTCTATCCTGCAATTCTCACAACCTATACAGGATGAGTAGGTCATTTCAGGAAGGCTAATAAACCTGGTACTAAAATTTTGCTGCTGAAGATAATTATCAAAAACTGAAGCAATATAATCTGTATTTCCATTTCTTCTTGGGCTTCCCCCAATTATAATTGCTTTTCGTTCCATAAAGTAAACCTCCCATTATCTACTGCTGAACCCCCCTTTTTTCAGCATGGAAGAATATTCAATGATAAGACTACAACCAGTCAGTTAGGGGCACAGATGATCCCAATGCCTTTAGGTAACACAGTCTTATTTTTTAGCCTTCAACCCCTTTCAGTTTAAATTAAAATGTCCATCTGTTATGCATTAAACTTCATTGGGAGGAAAATCACTACTACAATAATCATGGCAAGTACAACGATGCCCAGGGATATTGCACCTAAAATAATACCCCAAAGGGCTTTCCGCTGATTTAAATCCCCATGGGTAATATCATCCCGGCGGGCAATCACGCCAACAATAATGGCGGCAATAGATAACGGCATCACAATCAAGCGAAAAAGTGACGCTGCCCCTACAGCTTCAATATAAATGGCGACGACAATACTGAAGACAATGGAAATAATGCTTCCCAGGCCTAAAAGGAAAGCAGCATTGGCGGTTTTTGAAATCGGTTGACTTTTCAAATCCTCATCCCTTTCTTACTTTTTTGCAATCACCAGCATTTCGTAGTCTTCCGTAGTAAGCGGGTCCTCCCTGGAGAAAGCCCCCAGCTTTGCGCCATAAATGTCAATCTTTTTATAACACAATGACTTCAGATCTGAGGTGTCACACAACTGTTTAGAAACCAGCCGGATGATGAATGGTTAAAAGGGATAATATTCCTGTTTTTATGTGATTGGTTGCAGAACATCATATTCGGTATTGTTTTCATGAACTTGATAGGGACTCAGTAAAAACCCCAGTACATTGAAATGTTTGTCAAAACCGAATACCTTCTTAATGTTGTCTTTTCTACAAATGGAAAAAGAAGTGCAGTCGGTAAAAGACAGCTTATGGTCAGAATAGTTTTTGAATATTTCCCAGGCTTCTTCGACAATACTTCTATCTACCCATTGGATTGATAACATATTCATTTGTTCCGCTTCTTTCCACAGGTTCATAACCTTAACCGCAGTATTGTGAAAATTATTATAATTTAACCAGGTTAGAGTTTCAGACATAACATAATTTGATGTATTTAATGGAATACCATCTTTCTTAAGTTTCATAAAATATTCCTTCGCCGCACTGTGATGTTCATCCTTTTTGTTCATACAGGCCAGCCATCCCCCGGTATCTACAAATACTTTATTTTTCATATTTTTTCACTTTATATATATAGCTATCATGATTAGTTGATCCGTCGGTAATATCTGAACTAAATATTCCAATCAATTTCAGTAAAGGGTCTTCAGCTTCACCTTTTAATTGTTCTTCATTAATGAAATGTTTGATGGACTGACGGATAAGCTCAGATTGAGAAATATTTTTTTTATCAGCAATTTTTTTTATTTGTTCCACCAGGGTTTCTTCTAAGTATATCTGCTTGCGAATCATAGAAATTCCCTCCTGTGTAGTGGTGTATATGATTAACATCATTATACACCACTACATTCGTTTGAACAAATAAATTTTACTCCATCACCCGCAGGGTGGAGGGAATGTCTATACGGCTCAGCTTACGGGCGCTAACCAGGGGGGTTAAAGCAACCACCCCAACCCCTAAAACAGCTGCCATAATCATTGAATATGGTGTTACGGTAATAAGCAGCTCAATCTCTTCCAGCATGACCTCCATGCGGCTTATCATCAGCTGATTGAGAATCACCCAACCCAGCAAACTGCCAAGGATGGTGCCCAATACCCCCAGTATTGTGTTTTCGCCAACCTGTGTCCATGTTACAGTACGAGGCCGGGTTCCAAAGGCAAACATGGTGGCCACTTCTCTGATTCGGTCATCAATGTTGATACTGGTGGAGTTAAAAGCAATAAGGAAAGCAAGGAACAGCACACTTCCCTGCATAACCCGCAGTATATTAATCATCAGGCCCAGCACCTCTTCAAAGCTGTCCAATATATTGGACAGTGCCTCCACGGAGATAACCGCCGGGTGGGTGAACAGTTCACGCTGTATTTGTGACAGGGTGACCGATGGTTCCGGATTGGAAACGAGAATATTGGCATACCCCTCCATCCCGGTAAAGGCAGCCTCTTCCAGCACGATATAACTAAAACCCCGCAGTGGGTTGTCGTGGATGCCTGAGATTGTGAGCGTTGTTTCGATGTTTCGGAAAGCAAAGGGCCCCTCCCGGTAAGGATGTTCCAGGGTCAGCGTATCTCCTATACCCACATCCAGGTCCTCAGCAGCTTTACGGGATATTACGATGCCGGTATCACCACCTTCAACCTCCAGGGATCCCTCTAACAAAGCCGGCCTCCATATGTTACTTTGAGCAGGATAAAATTCAACCAGGGTCTCTATCTCCTCTGCTTCTCCCAGCATTCGACCGCCCAGCATCAGGCCGGGTTCTGTATCTGATAACAATGGTTCATCGTTATCTGCGGAAAGCCCCTCTATGTCCCTTACCAGTTCGTGGTTGGTGGGATAAAATGAGTTAAGTGTTATGACCACGCGATCAGGGCTGCGGTAGGTCATGGCATGATTCGCCTGGTTCAGTGTACCCAGGAAAGTATCCAGCAGGCCCAGGAACAGCAGCAGCAGTGCGATGGCTACCGAGATGCCTAACACAGTGATAAAAGTCCGTTTTGGAGTACGGAGGATGTTTCTTAACGGCATTTGGGCGAAGCTGCTGCCGGGCAGCCTGAGCCCCTTTAACCAGCGATTGAAGCCGCTGCTTTTAGCAGCTATATGTCCTTTCATTGCCTCCAGCGGCGAAAGATTTACTGCCTGCCATACCGGAATCATTACTGCCAGCAGCGGCAAAAAAATGCCCAGCGCAGCAGCTTTTATAAAGCTGGGTGGGTGGAGCATCGTCCCGGCTGTGTACGGCAGGGGCATAAATTCCAGAACCATCCAACCAAACATGCGAATAAAAGCAAGGGCCAGGGGAAGGCCGAAAATTGTGCCCAGGAACGCAATCTGCAGCCCCACCAGAAGCGGGCGCACTGCCAGCCAGAGGCGGGGAACGCCCAGCGCCATACCTATCCCAATTTCCCGGCGTTGGGATTCCACCAGACGACCTGCCAGGTTAAATGCTGCTAAGGCAGCGCCCAATAAGAAGAAAATGGCTATCAAATTCAGCATTTCCTGGTCTTCCTCGGCATCAGCGTATAGAAAAACCCGGGCCGGGTCATCTTCCCCGAAGGTGATTTGAGTGCTGATATCCGGCAGCGAATCAGCCAGGCGCTGCTGAACCTCAGACCTTACACTGAAAGGGTCTTCGCCCTCAGTCAGTTGAATTCTCACATCATTGACTAACCCCTGGCGCTGGTAGATTTCTTGTGCCGTGGGAAGAGGCACATAAATTATTGCCAGGTTAGATTCGGCCGCTACTGCAAAACCGATATGTTCGGGCATAATATATAAGTATTCCGGAGACTGGCCCAACCCCACTACATCCAGGTCGATGCCGCCCATAAGAGTTAACTGAATACCATGTTCCAGGTTATAATACCGGGCAAACTTGGTTTCTAAAACCGCTTTGTAAGTATCTTTCTCAGTCAGGGGCCTCCCGCCATCAATATGAATACGATCTACCAGCGGGCCACCGGCACCGGTGTCCACTCCGATTACCCGCCCTGATACCAGAATCGACTGGTCTTCTGTGGAGGCATCCACCAGGGTATCCATAATCAGGCGCGGCTCAACATGTGCCACACCTTCAATCCCATCCAGTGCCGCTATCATGTCCTCCTGGTCCGCAAAACTGCCGGAAGCCAGGCTTACCTTTAAATCGTGCAGCTGTAGTTTTTCGTAACTGAGGTCCATGGACTCAATACGCCATGATTCCTGCCCACCCAGGCCGGCATACATGCCGGTGCCCAGAGCAATGATTATGGCAATAGCAATCACCTGCAGCCAGCGCCGGCGCAGGTCCCGCCAGGCCCAACGAAGCCAGAATCGCATTTTCATAACAATCCCCTCCCCTACCAGTGCAAATCAGCGATGTCGGCCTTGCCCCCCGTGGGCGGGCCGTCGCTCACAATTTGACCGCTGCTCAGCTCAATTACCCGGTCGGCAATGCGGGAAATTTCTCGGTTATGGGTCACTACCAACACGACTCGACCGGTTTCTACCTGGGATTCCAGGAGCTGAAGGATTTGTATGCCGGTTCGAAAGTCCAGTTCCCCGGTGGGTTCGTCTGCCAGCAGGATGGGGTTTCCCGTGGCCAGGGCTCTGGCAATGGCCACCCGCTGCTGTTCACCGCCGGAAAGCTCATGGGTAAAGTGATTCATGCGTTCACCAAGGCCGACGCTTTCCAGCATTTTTGCGGCAGTACCGTTTGACTCGCTGCCCCTTCCCTTCAGGTCCACGGCAAACTGGACGTTTTCCAAAGCAGTAAGGGCAGGAAATAAGTTAAAGGTTTGAAAGATAAAGCTGATTGCCTCCCGTCGAAAGGTGAACTTTTCCGCCCTGCTGAGGCGGGTTATGTCCCGGCCGTTAATAACGACATGTCCCTCAGTAGATGAGTCCAGCGCGCCGATCATGTTCAGAAGTGTTGATTTACCGCTTCCTGAGGTTCCCAGAACCACAACAAACTCCCCCTGATTAATTTCAAGGCTCACGCCGCCCAGGGCCACAACGTTTACCTCCCCCATGGAATAGCGCTTGACGACATTTTCCAGAACAATCATCTTACCTTCTCCTCTCGTATTTTTTTATTACTTCTATCCAGTGGTTTCCTTATTCCTCATCCCTTCAATCCCATGATTTTGTCACACATGCTTTCAGCAGTTCCACCCATTACTTCTTCAACAACCAGGGAGCCTTTCTCCAGGCCAAGGGTATCCTCCAGCAGCTTTTGAAAAAACCGGTATTTTCTCTTAATCGTCTCCAGTATCTCTTTATTTCTCTCTCGCAGGGCTTCGTAGAAAAGGTCGGTCATCTCCTGTTGGTGCATGATAAACAGCTTGACATAAGTCTCAGCGGCCTCTTCAGGATATTCTGTTTTGAAAGTACCTTCTTTGACCCCCTGAAGAATGATCTTTTCCATAACCGGTGCAACATGTTCCCGTGCAAAATCGTAAATCTTTTTCTCAAGCTGCACATTTTTACCGCCGGAATAAAGTTCAGAAAGAAAAGCGGCGGTCTCAATCACTTTATCGCCCTTGTAAGCATTGACCTTTCTGATATACTCGTTGGTTTTTTCCAGGGCGGTAAGATCTTCACGCGCATCTATCTCCTCAAATATGTCCACCATATCACCGATTAGCATCCGGACAATATCCTCCAGCAGTTCTTCCTTGGAATTATAGTGATGATAAAACCCTCCCTTGGAAATTCCCGCTTCGTCAATAATGCTGCTCACCGTGGTGTTTTCATAACCCTTTACGGCAAAGAGCTGCAGCGCCGCTTGGATGATCTGAGCCTTCCTCTCTGTCGGGAGTAACTTTTTGTGCATACTTTCCTCCTGATAAAATTTTTTCCACCATACAGACCGACAGTCGGTTTGTGTTTATATTATACTAACTTCCCAACCCGGGTGTCAAATATTTCTTCGTCTTACAGTGTCTTTTTTTAATAATTTAAAAAACCCTCACCCCAGGAAAAATGGGAAAAGAGTAATATTACAGTAATCATGGAAATTACAACGATTGTTGGGATACAACCCTAATAATAATATCTCCACAGGGTTTTCAGGCGGTAAAACCGCCTGACCCTTAATCACAACTTATACTATTTTTCTGCAATCACAAGCATTTCGTAGTCTTCCGTGGTAAGCGGGTCCTCCCTGGAGAAAGCCCCCAGCTTTGCTCCGTAAATGTCAATCGTTTTGTAACCCAATGATTTCAGCAGCCAGGTGATTTCACTGGGCACATAATAACGTTCGTTACATTCTAAAACCTTTTTGTTTCCGAAATCATCTTCTACGGTGGTGATATTATAGTCCCGAAAAGTCATCAAATCAAAGGTATTTTTGGTATATTCCGCATTTCCTTCAGAGCTTGTCGAAGCAAGGAATTCTTCCACGGAATGAAACAGGGGGAACAGGCCGTTTAGGGTGGTGAATATTAGTTTCCCCCCGTCTTTTAATGAGCCCGTTACATTTTCTAATATCTCAAAATTCATCTCATCGGTTTCCATCAAAGGAAAAGCTCCTTCGCAGATCATGATGGCTACATCAAATTCATTCTTAAAGGGTAGTTTCCTGGCATCATGTTTTAAAAAACTGATTTCCAGGTTCTGTGCTTCTGCCTTTTCTCTTGCTTTCTCCAGTTGAGATTCCGACAGGTCAATTCCCGTGATATTATAACCTCTTTTGGTTAACTCAATGGCATGCCTTCCTGTACCGCACCCAATATCGATGATTTTTAAAGACTTATTGAAGGTTAACTCCTTTTCAATAAAATCACACTCTCCCGATGTCCCCTGAACAAAACACTCATTGTCATATTTGTTATAATTCTCAAACAAAGCTTCATACCATTGTTTCATTTTGATTTCCTCCAATGCATTATCCTTATCATAAAACATTCAGCCAAGAAAGGGGATTTATTGTCACGTGCCGAATAATTTATTACAATACTTGAGAACATCAGAAATTCCAGTGAAATGAGGAGATAATTTGGAAATATTCCTCAGCCTGCTCATGGGAGTTGGCCTCAGTGCCACTTCCGGTTTCAGAGTTTTTGTCCCTTTATTAATAATGAGCATTGCCTCCCTATCGGGATATTTGGAACTATCCTCCGGATTTGAATGGATTGGTTCTTACCCTGCTTTGGTTATATTTTTAGTGGCAACCGTAGTAGAAGTTTTGGCTTATTTTATCCCTTATGTAGACAACGCTTTAAGCGTGATCAGTTCCCCCGCATCCGTAATCGCCGGTATTATTATTACCGCCTCAGTGGTTACAGGAATGAGCCCCCTGCTCACCTGGATGCTGGCCGTCATTGCCGGAGGTGGGTTTTCTCTGGCAGGAAGGGTTACCAGCAGTGCAATCCATACCGGTTCTACCGCGGCCACTGCAGGAAGTGCCAACCCGGTGGTCTCTTTCCTGGAAACCGTAATGACCGCTGTTATGGCGGTGCTGGTCGTGGCATTTCCCCTCCTGGTAATTCTTTTTACAGGTATCATCGGATATGTCTTTTTTAAGATGATGAAACGAATCAGGCGTGGAAGAAGTAAACCATTGCTGTTAAAATAAGAAGGGCAATGTTTCCCTCCCCTTCCCCAATATTATCCCTCTACATTTACCTTAAAAAATTCAGCGCTCTGGGATTAAAGTCTTTTGTGGTAAAAGCATCATGTCCCAGATCGGGATAAATTATCAGCTGACTGTTTGCTATATTGTCAGCCATTTCCTGCTGGACCCAGGCTTCTCCAACAATCTTGTCTTCCCCTCCCCCAGTGATCAGGGTGGGACATTTGATTTTATTCAGCTCTGTATAAGCATTGTGGGTAATACATGAGTTAGCCTGAATTAGAAAGCGCTCCTTAGAAACCGGCGTGCCCGTTCTTCTTACCAGCCAGTAAAATGGCCGCCACTTTCTAAGGGCTTTTTCGCTGTAGGCTTTTTCCATTGTATCTACAGCTAAATCCCCGTATCGTTCTTCTTCTGCCAATTGTATCCAATTTCTAACGACTTTCTGTATGGTCTCGTTTTGCCTGGAAAGTGTGACCACCAGCACAAGTTTTTCAACTTGTTTTGGGTAGTCAATGGCCAGCCACTGGGATATCATTCCGCCCTGGGATATACCCATCACACGGGCGCCAGTTATATTTAGCTTATCCATGGCAGCTGCCTGGTCCCGGGCCATGTCTCTGGTAGTCATCCCGGGTACCAGTTCATTTTTGCGGCTGAAAACCCAAATTCGGTATTCTCTGGCAAAACTGCGATATAAAAACCACAACAAAGGGCCTGTACCCTTAATCGTCCTGAGGCCGTCGGACAACCCTGGGACAATCACCAGGGGCCTGCTTCCTTTTCCAAAAGCAGCGTAATGCATGCTGCTGTCTTCAAACTGGAGGGTTCCTTCCTTGATTTTACCAAACATTATCTATTTACCCCCTTTCCCATTTGCACCTTCAGGCATAAAATATCCAGGACTGAGCAATTAATTTTTTTCTAAAGCATTTTTTTTGATTTTACCAATAAACATGACCATTGTATATACTATACTACTTTTGAGATATTCTCCAGCGGGTAAACTCAAACAGTGCTATCAAGATACATAATAGAAGTAGAAAAGGGTAAGCACGTATGGCTAAGGAATCGGAGGACCTAATGGGATTATCCGGATGCATTATGCGGGTAAGATTATATCTGATAAAGAATACCATCAGGGCAAATACAGTGTTTGATAAAGATTTTATGATTATATTGGAACTGGAGAATGTTAGTTCTTTCCCCAGTCCAATTCCCAGGATGACTAATGAAGCGATAGTCCTGGGTTCATTCCACATCAAGCCGCCCCATATCACCTGCATGGAGATTAGTGACAGGGCAATTGACAAAGACCAAATCATTAGTCCTCCACGACCCAGTTCTACTGACCAGTTTCCGAGAGCTTTTTTACGCAGGACAGCAAAAAAAAGCCCCAGGATACCGGCAGCATAAAAGGCGTAAATGCCGGCATAGCTTAGTGAGGAATGGAAGTAAATTAATTTAACCCATTGCCCCAGGGTTTTTTCTGCCGGGGCCAACCAAAGTAATAGCAACGTAACCCCGCTGAAAAGCAGCAGTATGGTAACTCCTCGATTTTTAATTTCTGTTCTCTCCTAACGGTTTCATTTTTCCATGGAAGATAAGTAATCTAACTTTCGGTTCTTATTTCGTATTCTAAGTCTTTAATATATGATTTACCGGGGGTGACGGTTTTAGAATACTCATCGGTTATATTCATAGGAACAAGCCTTCTTCAGGGTGGTAATGAAGATCATAATGTATTGAAGAATCTTCTTTGTTTTCTGCATTGTTTAGTTCTCCCTGTTCTTAGAATTAAATGTTAACAATCACATTTTAATTTGTCTGATAAAGGCCTTTATCTCATTAACTATAGTATCCGCATTTTTATGATGAAGATAATGACCACAGTCAAGGTATTTGTATTTTCCCACATCAAGCTTCAGCACATAGTTTACCGTCTACATAGATATGAGTTTTGTGATTGTTTACTTTGACTAGCTTCCCTGGTGGCGGATATTTTTTGGCTTCTTTTCGCAGTTGGTAGTTATGATTTATGGTAGAAGTGACCAGGAGAACTCCTATCAAGCCACATACAATTAAAATAATTATGAAAATTATCTCTAATATGTTCACACTTACTCACTCTTTTCAATAGCAAATTTTATTTGTAGTAACTGAATGAAACCCAATCTTGCTGCTTTAGTACTGCCTCATGTTCTTACAAATCATACATTATATTCCAAAACCCATCTACCGCTTAAATATTATATACTGATGTGTTACTAAAGCTGTTTTTTTATTATACTAATTAGTGCATTGTAAACGGCACCATGGGCAAAGCCACTAGACTGATTTACTGTTCCGGTGAAATATAAGTCAGTGTCTGGATTAAAAAATGCAAAAGCCCCCGAGGAACCCCAAAACCCTACTATTTCTTTAATTGGTTTTACTATTGATTTTATCCGCGGCACCCATAGTTTTTCTAACCCCACTCCAAAATAGCATTGAAAAGGGAAAAAAATAAAATTCCAGTCTTTCAATTCTTCAAGATCCTCAACAGGAAAGTATTGACCGCTAAAAAATGCCTTTAAAATAGCCATTGATTCCTTTGCGGTAGATACGATACCTCCTTCGGCAGTAATGGTTGCCATGCATTGAGGAATATGAAGTTCCTTAGATTTATAGTACATAGGGACCGGATTTATAGTGCTTGTATCTTTATAGGGATATGTATGTTTTAAACCTAAATCATTGAATATGTAATCTTGAAAGACATCACCTATTTTCTGTCCTGTCACATTTTCAATGAGCACTCCCAATAAGCGATAATTGGTATTGGAATAAGCAACTTTCCCTTTTTGTCCGGGTTTAAATGTTGGTTCAAGTTTTCTCACACTGTTTAAGATTTTTTCTAGATATAAGGGTTCATCTATGCCTTCATTCAGGTTAGAATCAGTAGTTTTTCCGTTAGGGTTTTTGTATGACAAGTAATCTGGAATACCAGAAGTATGAGAAAGCAGGTGTTTGATGGTAATATCATGGGTATAATCCTTTCCATTCAGAACATGCAGGCCATCAAGTAAACTGCCAGGCAAGTATTTGCAGACTTTATCATCCAGGTGGACGCGGTTTTCTGATTTCAAACGCATGATTAACAATGAGGTGCACAGTTTACTTACACTGGTAAGGAAGTATTTGTCCCCGGCTTGAATATTACCTGTTCCTCTTATCCAGGATATTGTGCTGTCACTGTTTTCAACACATAATACACATCCATAAACAGTCTTATTTTTTGCCACTCTGTTTATAGTATCTTCTATGAATGATTCATTAATATGCTTCATAATTATTTCCATTCCTTTCGCTTTTCTCAAGGCACAAAACTGCATGAAAAGTAATTGTCCCATGCACTCTTTTTTTTTATAATCGTCTTTAGCATTTGTTTTGATATTTGTGATGACAACTTTTTGAGCAGGACGAAGACCCAGAGGTTACGGCCGGGGTTGGTATGCGATAATATGTATTTGGTATAAAATATTCTACACAGGATTGAACTACTCCCACTTAACCTCTTCGAGGTTTCAAGAGGGAGATTCCGGTTATCTAACCGAAACCAAGCATCCCGTCAACAAGGGCTTGTAGACAAATATGGCAACGTAAACACACTACGCAGAAAAGGGTATTAAGTCTTCCTCTCCTGTTAGCTCTAATCGATTTCTTAAATCTTTTAGAGAGCTTACGTTTTCCATATTCCCTAACTCTTGATACAAAGCCTGGGGCTTTACATCTTTAAGCATGCGAGTTATGCAGCTCCAATGCGCCCAATGATGCCTGACTGCTATCTTCTCCGGCAGCAAACCAGACAAAACCGGTGGAACTATTTCGCTAAAACCCATCCTGCGGCGGGCAATGACATAAGCTGCTGCAAGATGGACCGATAAGCCTTTAGGTTTCATATATTTAAACTTTCCTATTTGAGAAGTGTAAGCCGGGTTTACTAAATATATGGCTATCCCAATTTTATGAGCCCTGGACTGGATGGAATCAATTATCTTTTTATAAGCAAATTGAGTTATCTTGCGGTTAGCCTTTTTGCTGCCATAAGCCAGTTTTGATTTGGAATCCGTTGTATTTAGATCTTCTAATACAACAGGCTTATTCTTATTATAGGCAATATCAATTAACTGGATAGCTATGTTTTCGATAATCTTGACCGATTGACCGGTAGCTTTTCCTGCCAAGTTAAAATGAAGAGTTTTCTTCTCTAAGATATTTCCAAATCGGTCTATTTCCACTACAGCCAGGTGGTCATAATTTATATCAACCCCTATAAGGCCGTCTTCTTTGGAGTA
>SL_3KL_010_SEDDRAFT_10003087_pt1 | contig 15162 bp, 9 predicted proteins | sample SodLakKL_010_SED_2_FD_10381 | JGI IMG/M metagenome (IMG submission 10381)
CACCGCGTCGGCCAATCGAGCCACTGAAGCGGCCTGCTCCGGCTTGCGAATTCCGAAACCGACCGCCACCGGCAGATCCATCCGGACGCGAATGCTCTCGAGCATCGGGGCCAGGGCATCGACATCCAGGGTGGCGGCGCCGGTGACACCCTTGATGGAGACGTGGTAGACAAAACCTCCCGCCAGTGCGGCGGTTCGCTCCAGTCGTGCCTGCGTGGTGGTTGGCGCAACCAGGAAAATCTGGTGAAGGCCGTTTGCAGCAAGCTGGCCATGCAGATCCCCGGCCTCGTCGGCCGGGCAGTCAACAATCAGCAATGCATCCACGCCGGCCTCGGCGGCCTCTCGGGCAAATCGCTCGCTGCCGCGCCGCTCGATCGGGTTGGTATAGCCCATCAGAACCAGGGGCGTTTCATCGTCGCGTTGACGAAATTCACGCACCATGGCGAGCACATGGTCAAGCCCGGTGCCCTGCTCCAGGGCGCGGGCACAGGCATTCTGGATCACCGGGCCATCGGCCATGACATCGGAAAACGGCATGCCGAGTTCAACCAGGTCAGCACCGGCGGCAACGGCCGCATGCAAAATGTCGACCGTGAATCCCGGATCGGGATGGCCGGCGGTGACATAGGGGACCAGGGCCACCCTGCCCTGGGCCTTGAGCGACTGAAATCGCTGATCAATTCGGTTCAAAATTCGATCCCCTCCAGGTCAGCCACGGTTTGAATATCCTTGTCTCCACGCCCGGACAGGTTGACCAGGACCACTTGATCCGCCGACAGCTCGCCCGCCAGCTTCATGCCGTAGGCAATGGCGTGGGCGCTTTCCAACGCCGGCATGATGCCTTCACTGCGGGTCAATGCATGGAAGGCTTCAAGCGCTTCATCGTCGGTGATTCCCACATATTCGGCCCGGCCGGAGTCCTTGAGCCAGGCATGCTCCGGCCCGACGCCGGGATAATCCAGTCCGGCAGAGACCGAGTGAGTATCACGAATCTGGCCGGCCTCATCATCGAGCAGGTAGGTTCGGCTGCCGTGCAACACGCCGACACGGCCGGCACACAGGCTGGCGGCATGCTCATGACCACTCAATCCACGCCCTGCCGCTTCCACGCCGTACATGGCTACCTCGCGATCATCGACAAAGGGATGAAACAGGCCCATTGCATTGGAGCCGCCACCGACACAGGCGACCAGTGCATCGGGCAGGCAGCCGTACTCATCAAGCATCTGGCGGCGCGCCTCGCGTCCGACCACGGCATTGAAATCACGCACCATGGCCGGGTACGGATGCGGCCCGGCCACCGTGCCCAGAATGTAGAAGGTGTCATCGACGTTGGTGACCCAATCGCGCATGGCCTCGTTGAGCGCATCCTTGAGGGTTTTCGAACCCGAGTCGACACTGACCACTTCGGCGCCCAGCAACTTCATGCGGTAGACGTTTACGGCCTGGCGACGCACATCTTCCGAGCCCATGTACACCACGCAGTCCATGCCCAGGCGGGCAGCCACCGTGGCGCTGGCTACACCGTGCTGACCGGCGCCGGTCTCGGCAATCACGCGCTTCTTGCCCATGGCTCGGGCCAACAGTCCCTGCCCAACGGTGTTATTGATCTTGTGGGCGCCGGTATGGTTGAGATCCTCGCGCTTGAGCACGATTCTGGCGCCGCCCATCTTGCGAGTCAGGTTCTCGGCCAGGTAAAGCGGTGAGGGCCGGCCCACGAAATGTGTCAGGTCATGGTCCAGCTCGGCCAGAAAGGCCTTGTCCTTCATGATCTGACGCCAGGCCAGATCCAGCTCTTCCAGGGCGGGCATCAGCGTTTCAGACACGAATCTCCCACCAAAAACCCCGTAGTGACCGGTCGGGTCGGGCATGGATTCACTTGAGGGCAATCGAGTTGCGGTTTCAGCCATGACGCACCGCCTCCATGAATGATTTCATCAGCTTATGATCCTTGATGCCGGGACGCTTTTCCACACCGGAAGAAACATCCACGGCATGTGGTTGCAACTGGCGACAAGCCATCGCCACATTGTGCGGATTCAGGCCACCGGCCAGAATCCAGGGCCGCTCGGGCACTTCAAGCCCGGACCAGTCGAAGGACTTGCCGGTGCCTCCCGGCTGACCCTGCACATGTGAGTCCAACAATAGCGCATCTGCCGTGTGGAATGCGGCAAAATCGGGCACTTGATGGCCCGCCATGGCCAACGCCTTGATCCAGGGGCGCCTGAAGCGGCGACAAAACGCTTCGGTTTCACCGCCATGAAACTGTAACCAGTCCAGAGGCACCCGGTCCAGGATTTCACTGATCGAGTCAGCAGCCTGGTCCATGAACAGGCCGACCCGGCACACGAATGGCGGCAGAGCCCGGCAAATCGCAGCAGCGCACTCTACAGTGACATGGCGCTTGCTGCGCTCTGTGAACACCAGGCCGACAGCATCCACGCCCAGGTCAGCTGCCGCCTGTGCATCCTCGATACGTGTCAGCCCGCAGATCTTGACTCGAGTCATGATACTGGTTCCCGGTCATCAGAAGGAAAATCGACCATTTGATCGGTAGGCAGGTCAGGGTAGTCGGGATAGCTGGCAGCCACGAACACCAGTCCCTGGGCAGGCGCAGTCACGCCCCCCTGGGTCCGGTCACGCGCCTTGAGCAGCTCGCCCACCCAGGCAGGATCACGATCGCCCTGGCCCACGGCGATCAAGGCGCCGGCAATGTTTCTGACCATGTGATAGACAAATGCATTGGCTTCAATGTCGATGTGAATGAGATGATCGCATCGGGTCACCTGCAGAGAGTGAACGCTTCTGACCGGGGACTTCGATTGACAGCCCACGGCCCGAAAACTCGAGAAATCATGCTCGCCCAGCAAGTGATCGGCTGCCTCCTGCATGCGTATCTCGTCCAGTGGCTTGCGGATCCAGCTCAGGCGGTCACGGGCAATTGCCGGGCGCACCCAGCGATTGATAATGCTGTATCGATAACGACGCGAGCGGGCTGAGAAGCGGGCATGGAACCCGGCGTCCACTTCTCGCACCCACAACAGACTGATTCCGGCCATCAGCTGGGTATTGGCGCCCAATACCCAGGAGCGCTCACTGCGTCGTGCAGTGGTATCGAAATGGATCACCTGGCAATGGGCATGGACACCGGTATCGGTACGCCCGGAGCAATGCACTGTAATGGCCTCGTCCGCGACCCGACCCAGCGCCTGCTCAACACATTCCTGCACGGTCGGTGACTGGCGCTGGCGCTGCCAGCCGTAAAAACCGCTACCGTCATACTCGACGCCTGCCACCAGGCGCATGGTGCGATCGGTCAGAGATCCTCCAGCAGTTTGGCTGCCTGCTCACGCATGGTCTCCGATCCACCGCTGGTGATCTCCTCCAGCAAGGCACGCGCGGATTCGGGGTCATCCATGGACAGGTAGGCACGCGCCAGATCCAGCTTGACCTCGGCGTCCTCATCGCTGAGCTCTGGTTCTCCGTCGCCCTGTTGTGGTCCGGCACTTTCAGGCTCTGATTCCTCGCCATCGCCATCACCAGCCAGAAATGCCTCGATCTCACGATCACCACTTTCATCGGCGCCCGGCAGGTCGTCTTCGGAAACTTCGGGGTGCTGATCCGGCTCGACATCTTCCGAAATATCCAGATCATCATCCATGTCCAGACTCAGTGCATCCGGATCCGCCCCAGCAAACGGCTCGGATTCACTGCCATCATCACCGTCTTCTTCAGCGAAGATATCTTCGGCCCTGTCCCGCTCATCATCGATCTCGAACTCGGAAATATCCAGCTCGTCATCGGATTCCGAGCTGGTCGGACCGTCTTCTTCGCGGGTCGACAATGCCGGGTCATCCAGTCGGTCAGACAGTTCGGCCAGGTCCAGATCTTCACCTATATCCTCACCATCATCGATTGACTCGGACTGCTCCTCATCCATCAAACGAGTGTCGGACTGCGCGGATCCTTCATCCTGTCGATCCTCTTCGGTCGTAAAGACTTCTTCCCCGCCAATGTCGGTGTCGGGCTCTGCATCCGAGCCCAGTTCATAGTCATCAGGGGTGGGGCGAGCGTCTTCGTCGGATTCGAGGATTCCCAGCATTTCGCGCGTTCGGTCATCCAGTCCTTCGTCATCGTCGACATCGTCTTCGAAGCGCTCTTCCGGCGGAGTCAGCAATGGATGGTCCGGGGCATGGGTCACGGCCAGGTTCAAGGCCTCCTGCCAATCCGGATGTTCATCACTGTCCACCTGACGATACATGTTGTCCAGGGCCTCGGCAAAGCGCTCGTTTTCGTTATTGTCAGCCAGCGCCTGAACCAGTGCCAGGTGAGCAGCCAGGTTCTTCGGATCGGCGGCAACCCGCTTCCGGGCGGCTTCAATCGCGTCCTCACCTCGTCGAGTCGCGGCCGGCGAAGACCTCATGCCGGTATCGGCACGTCGCCTCAGGACAATGATTGCTACCGCCACCAGTCCCAACACGATCAGTGCGGCCACCAACCATAGCCACCATGGCAGACCCGCAGCTTCGGGCTCGGCCACCGCCGGCGCTTCCCCGGGTTGTGGCTCCGGAACCGTTTCATCGACCGGGTCCGGTCGCGGCTCGGTCACGCCCTCTTCGCGGGCATCCGGATCGGTGACTGCCAGCTCTTCCTCCAGCTCACCGAAATATTCGCCGATGGCGTCTTCATCGGCATCCGGATCGGGAATGCGCTGGGGCGCATCCAGACGGGCCAGTCGGGCACGACGCAGGCGCGATTCCAGTACGGCCATTTCCTCGTCGGCCACGGCCAGGCCGGCGGCATCCCGAGTTTCAATGGCTTCACGAATGTCCTCGATTTGACGGTAGAGCTCATCGGTTTCCAGGCCATCGGCATACATGCGGTCTTCCAACTCACCCAGACGACGCGAGGCACGCTGGATCTCGCCCTCGGAAACCACCGGGCCTTCGTCAAACAAGTCGCTTTCCGGCGGCACTACTTCTAGGCGATGAACCGTTTCCGGGTCCGGAACCGCCTCGGCAGGTTCCTCCTCACGGGGCGCTTCAACTTCAGGAACGGCTTCCTCGGCAACTATCGGCACATCCCGACGCTCAGGCACTCGGTCGCGCCAGGCCTGCATCTGCGCTTGCATGCGTTGGTCTGCCTCACGCGGTGACAAGGCCTCGATTTCCGCACGCTCAGGCATGCTTAGTTCCGCCCCTCGCTGGAGCCGATTGACATTGTTGTCGCGGAATGCGTGCGGGTTACGATCAAGAATGGCCAGCATGACCTGGTTCATGGTCAGGCTGGTATCGGGGCGCCAATCATACGCAATGCCCCAGAGCGTCTGGCCGGCCGTGACCGGGCCAACAACATCCGGTCTCGGTTCTTCAGGCGCTGGCGCAGGTTCAGGCGCAGGTTCAGGCGCAGGTTCAGGCGCAGGTTCAGGCGTAGGCTCTGCAGGGCGAACGGGCCGGTCCGGCGCTGGCCGCTCAGGCTGAACCGGCTCAGGCTCGGCCACGGCCGGGCGTTCTGGCGGTCGCTCTTCCACTTCGCGACGCGTGACCGGCGGAGCCACTTCATAGGTCGGAGGATCGAGAAAAACCGTGTATTCACGCAACAAGCGGCCACTTGCCCAACGTGCGTCGATCATGAAGCGCAGGACCGGATCATGAGCCGGACGTCGTGACGTGACCCGCAAGATTGGCGGATCGGAGCGGTGGTCCACTCGTACATCCAGACCCAGCGCACGAGCCTCGGTGGGAACACCCAAACGCTCGTAGTCGGCGGAGCTCGCCGGCTCGACCGTCAGCGAATCCAGGGCATCAGAATCGGCCTCGATCAGCCGGATGGTGATATCCAGAGGCTGACCCAGATAGGAATTGACCCGAGCCTCCCCAAGGCCCAGGGCACGCAAACCATCGGCGGGAAACAACAGCATCAACGCCCCCAGCCCCATTAGCATGATCAGTTTTGCTGTCGAAAATCGCATGGGTGCAGCCACCTTGTGGGAATGCTTTTTTTGTGAATTCAAGCGAGTATACCAATCTCTTCACACAATGAGAAACCCCGGAACCCTGGTTTCATTGATCCGGCCGAGCCAATCCTCCGCGCGATTCTACTTGCTGTGGCCAATCAGGTATTCGGCAATCTGCACAGCGTTGAGGGCAGCACCCTTGCGAACGTTGTCCGACACGACCCAGAAATCGATACCTCTAGGATGACTCAAGTCGCGCCTGAGACGGCACACAAACACGGCGTCGCTGCCGGCAGCATGGGTCAGCGGCATGGCCAGGTCCTTGCCCTTCATCACCACTATTCCCGGCGACTTCTCGAGCAACTTGCAGACCGCGCTGACCTCGATGTCTTCCAAGGTTTCAAGATGGACCGCCTCTCCGTGACCGATGAAGACAGGAACTCGAACGGCCGTTGCATTGACCTGAATGTCATCACTATTCAGGATCTTGCGGGTTTCGCGATGCATCTTCATTTCTTCCCGTGTATAGCCATTGTCCTCGAAAACATCAATGGCAGGGATCAAGTTGAAAGCGATCGGGGCGCTGAGAACTTCGGACCTGGGTTCACGAAAATTGAAGCGATCGGCGCATTGACGACCCAACTCCTCCATGGCCGCCTTGCCGGCGCCGGAGACGGATTGATAGGTCGCGACATTGATACGCGCCACGCCGGCCGCCCTGTGAATCGGGGCGATGGCCAGCAGCATCTGGATGGTTGAGCAGTTCGGATTGGCGATGATCCCACCGGGCTGAAAATCATCCAGAATGCCCGCGTTCACCTCCGGCACCACCAGCGGCACCTCGGGATCCATGCGGAAATGCGAGGTATTGTCAATCACGGTGCAACCGGCTGCGGCCGCTTTAGGCGCAAACTCGGCCGAGACACTGCCACCGGCCGAAAACAGCGCAAAGTCCCAGCCGGAAAAGTCAAATGTCGCCAGGTCATCAACGATCAACGACTTGCGCCCGAAACTGACTTCGCGCCCGACCGAGTTGCTACTGGCCAGCGCGGCCACTTCACTGACCGGAAACTTGCGTTCAGCCAACAACTCCAGCATGACCTCGCCGACGGCGCCGGTGGCACCGACAACGGCGACGCGGTATTCGTTCTTTCGGGGGATTGCCATGGTTCCTGATTGATTGCCAGTGGTTGATGGTTGCAGAGTAACCGAAAATGCGGTTTCCGGTTTCCGGTTTCCGGTTTCCGGTTTCCGACTACCGACTACCGACTACCGACCTCCGACTACCGACCTCCGGCCTCACCCCGGAATCCTCGGCTCCTGCGCTTCCACATCCCCACACTGAGCCCGATGCAGCAGCCAGTGATCCATGATGACCAGGGCCAGCATCGCTTCGACGATGGGGATAGCGCGAATGCCCACGCAGGGGTCGTGGCGGCCGGTGGTGATGATTTCGACTGGTTCCCCGTTTGTGTCAACCGTACGGCCAGGCAGGCGTAACGATGAGGTCGGCTTGAAGACCACGGAGACCTCGACCGGTTGGCCGGTGGAAATGCCGCCCAGTACGCCGCCGGCGTGGTTGGACAGGAATCCGTCCGGGGTGATCTCATCGCGATGCTCGGTGCCCTTATGCGCAACCGACTTGAAGCCTGCGCCGATTTCCACGCCCTTGGTGGCATTGATGCTCATCATGGCCGCGGCGAGGTCGCCGTCGAGCTTGGCGTAGACCGGTGATCCCAGCCCCACCGGGACGCCAGTGGCGCGAGCCCGCACCAGGGCGCCGACCGAATCACCCGACTTCCACAAGGCCTTCATGTATTCCTCGAGATCGGCGACCCGATCGGCATCGGGACAGAAGAACGGATTGGAATCAATCACCGATGAATCGAAGTTTTCATCGCAACTCAGCTCACCAAGCTGTGCAAGCCAGCCGGTAATCTCCACACCCAGACGTTGTTTGAGAAATTTGCGTGCCAGTGCACCGGCCGCCACCCGCATGGCGGTCTCACGCGCCGAGGACCGACCCCCGCCCCGATAGTCGCGAATGCCGTACTTGTGATGATAGGTATAGTCGGCATGGCCCGGCCGGAACTGCTCGGCTATTTTGGTGTAATCCTTCGAGCGCGCATCGGTGTTGTGAATCAGCAGCGCGATCGGCGTTCCGGTGGTCTTGCCCTCGAACATGCCCGACAGGATTTGCACGTCCTCGGCTTCCTTGCGCTGCGAGGTCCAGCGACTCTGACCGGTCGCCCGCCGCATCAATTCGGCGCGAATTTCCTCGGCAGTGATCTCGAAGCCGGGCGGAAAGCCGTCGATCACACAGCCAATCGCCGGCCCGTGGCTTTCGCCGAAGGTGGTGAGGGTCAGGATGTGGCCGAAGGAGTTTAAGGGCACAGGTGCAAGGTTTAAGGTTTAAGGGTTAAGGATTACAGATTTGAGTAGTTGGGGCCCGATCCACCTTCCGGCGTCACCCAGTTGATGATCTGGTAGGGGTCGGCGATGTCACAGGTCTTGCAGTGGACACAGTTGGATGCGTTGATCTGGATGCGTTTGCCGTTTTCGTCCTCGACCTTTTCATACACTTGCGCCGGGCAGAAGCGGGTGCAGGGGTTGCCGTACTCCTCTTCGCAGCGGGTGAAGCAGACGTCCGGTTCGACGATTTGCAGGTGGATGGGCTGGTCTTCGTCGTGGGCCGTGGCGGCGAAATAGACCGAGGCCAGGCGATCGCGCGGCGGGAGATCCCGGTCCACGAAGTCATAGTCAAACCCACCCTCTTCGAGCTTGCGGTACTGCTCATGGTCGTGGTGGTTTTTCAGTGTGCGCGGCAGTTTGCCCAAGGTGATGGTTTCGATTGCCGCGGTCAGTAGTCCACGCCACATGCCCCTGCTGAAACCGGGGCGGATATTGCGCACTTTTTTCAGCTCGGCCACGATCGGCGAGCTTCTCAAGCGCGCATCGAAGCCGTCGCTGGAGAGATTCTCGGCCAGGTGTTCGGCGGCCAGCATGCCGGACTTCAAAGCCTGGTGCACGCCCTTGATCTTGGGTACGTTGAGCAGGCCGGCCGAATCACCGATCAGGATCGCGCCGGGCATTTCCACCTTCGGCAGGGACTGATAGCCGCCCTCAACCAGGGCGCGGGCGCCGGAGGAGAGGATTTCACCCCCCTCGAGCAACTCCCGCATCCACGGATGATGCTTGAACTGCTGGAAAGCCTCGAACGGGCTGAACTTCGGATCCTGGTAGTCCAGCCCGCAGACAAAACCAACCGCCAGCCTGTTCTTGTCGAGGTGATACACAAAACTGCCGCCGTATATGCTGTTGGGCAGCGGCCATCCAATCGAGTGCTGGACCAGTCCTTCCTGCACGCGGCCCTCGGGCAACTGCCACAGCTCTTTCATGCCAATGGCGTAGGTCTGCGGATCACAATCGGCATCAAGCTTGTAACGGGCAATGGCCTGCTTGGTCAGATGGCCCCGACAGCCCTCGCCCAGCACCGTGACTGGTGCCCGAATTTCGATACCTTCAACGTAGGAATCCTTGGGCTTGCCGTCGATATCCACGCCCATGTCACCGATGATCACGCCGCGTACCGCGCCCTGATCGTCGATTGATAATTCAGCGGCGGCAAACCCGGGAAACAGATCCACCCCGAGCGCTTCAGCCTTGGGCGCGAGCCAAGCACACATTGCACCCAGCGAGACAATGAAATTCCCATGGCCTTTCTGTTGCGGCGGGGTCGGCATGCGGCGCTTGCCGGTCTTGGACAGCATCACGAACTGCTCACCCGTGGCGGCCACGCAGATCGGCGGCGGATCCTCGCGCCAGCCCTCGACCAGCTCATCCAGCGCATCCGGTTCGATCACGGCGCCGGAAAGAATATGCCCGCCGATCTCGGCGGCCTTCTCGATCACGCAGACATTGAGCTCGTCCTTGAGTTGCTTCAGACGCATCGCGCAGGCCAACCCGGCCGGGCCGGCGCCGACAACGATCACGTCATATTCCATGATTTCGCGTTCGGACATGGGTTCCTCATTCGCCTGGTAGGGCCTCGATTATATCGAACGATGTTCAAGAACATCCGAAAAACGCTTTGGGAATAGTGCAGTTGCATCATGCCAACTGAATATGAACGGTGTAGTGTCCCGTCAATCGTTCATAACTGCTTGCGAGGGAACGCCCAATGTCAAAAGCATCTGCGCACCATCCTTGTTCTAGGACCGCCAGGCATCTATTGCTTGGAATTGCAATCCTTGCGTTTTCTCTGGTAGTCATTGCCGCCGATCGATCAGGGGAAAACGATTCAGGGGCCTATGGTTGGCAAACAACCTTTTCCGGCCCGGGCATTCCCGGCGGCAGGATCTACGCCAGCGTCATTCATGACGGTGACCTGGTCATCGGCGGCAGTTTCGAGGTCATCGGCGACACCGTGGCCAACGGCATTGCCCGCTGGGATGGGCAGCAGTGGCATGGGTACGAGGGTCCCTCGGACATCGGCGTGGGCCAGGGAGATGTGCTGGCGCTTGAAGTCTTCAATGGTGAACTGATCGCCGGCGGCAGTTTTTCGACTGCCGGTGGTGAGAACATCGAGCGCGTTGCGCGCTGGACCGGCACACAGTGGGAATCGCTCACGGGCCCCCAGGGCGATGACCCCAGTGGGGCTGTTCGAGCCCTGCACGCATGGAATGGCAGCCTGTATGCCGGTGGACTGTTCCGCGACATCGGAGACCTTGCCGTTAATCGCATCGCACGCTGGGACGGCACGAACTGGTTTGCACTGGAAGCCGGCGGCGAGGTCGGGGTCGATAGCCGGGTCGAGGCGATCCTGGAATTCCAGGGTGAACTGGTTGTAGCCGGAGGTTTCACTGATGCCGGGGACGTCGAAGTCAACAACATCGCACGCTGGGATGGCTCGCAATGGCTGCCGTTATCGGGCCCGGATGGCGTCGGGACCAGCAATCGAGTCGAAGCGCTTTCGATCTGGAACGGCGATCTGGTCGCCGCAGGCGGCTTTGTTGAAATCGGCGGCATTGATGCTGACCGAGTGGCGCGTTGGGACGGTGATCGCTGGCATGCTATCGAGGGTTCCGATGGCGCCATCGGGGTCAGTGATACAGCGCACGCGCTGGCGGTATTCAACGACGTCCTGTATGTCGCGGGCAGGAACTTTACCGAGGCCGGAAGCATCGAGGTCAACCGCATCGCCGGGTTCGATGGTCAGGACTGGTTTGCGCTGGAAGATGGCAATGTCCCCGGCGCTGACGCCCGAATCCAAAGCCTGATCGAATACCAGCAACGCCTGATCGTGACGGGCGGATTCGACCGGGCCGGCGGCAACATCTTTAATGGGATTGCCGGTTGGGATGGGCAGACCTGGTCGGCGTTCGAGTCCCGAACCGGCGCCGGGTTGAACGGGACGACCAGAAAGCTGCTTGAATTCCAGGGTGAGCTGATCGCCGGCGGGCAAGCAACGATTGCCGGTGATACGGAGGTGAGTCGGGTGGCGCGCTGGGACGGCGAGCGATGGCATCGGCTGGAGGATGACCCGGCACAAGGACTCGACAACGCCGTTAGAACCATGTTCATTCATGACGGCAACCTGGTGGCATCGGTCAATCGTCCCGATGGCCACCAGATCCTGACCTGGAACGGGGCCGCGTGGCAGACTCTTGCGCCCGGCGTGGCCAGCACCTTCAATAGCCTTGTCTATCGTATGACTGAATTCCAGGGTGATCTGATCGTGGCGGGCTTCTTTACCGAGGTCGATGGAATCTCGACCCAATACGTCGCCCGCTGGGATGGCGCCGAATGGCATGCCTTGCAAGCCCCGTCAGGCGATCAACTCGATGAGCCGGTCGCCGATATCCAGGTGTTCGACGATGACCTATACGTGGCCGGGTATTTCACCGATGCCGGCGATGTGGAGGCCAATGGCATTGCACGCTGGGACGGCGATGACTGGCACGCGCTGATCGATGGCTCGACTCCCGGGGTGGATCCGGACGGATTTACCGAGCACCTGCATGTCTTCGAGGATGAGCTGATCGTCGGCGGTTTTTTTGACCAGGCCGGTGAACAGGCCATTGCTCACCTGGCGCGCTGGGATGGCACGAGCTGGTCGGAGTTCGAAGCGCTTGCCGGCCCGCAGATCACTTCGCCGGTCAGCGCCATTCACGAATTTGGCGGCGAGCTGATCGTTGCCGTTGCCCAGGGAATCTTCGATGACAATCGCATTGCGCGCTGGACCGACACCCAGTGGCAAGCCCTGAACCGGCCCGATCAAGCGCCATTCGATGTGTTCTACGACACCGCCATCGAGCATGAAGGAGATCTCTTCCTGGGCCACAGCTTTGATGTCGCGGCCGGCGTCAGTTCATGGAACATGAGCCACTGGACGCGCGACACCGCCACGATCTCGGAGGTTGCCGTGAGCGATCCCACGGACCGAGGAAACGACGTGGTCTTGCCGGTGCAAGTCCGAGTCATCGGTCTTGAAATGCGCCCGGACGCGGGAACAATGCGCGTTGAAACCAATACCGGAGCCTATTGCCAGACCGATGCACTGACCGAAACGGGCGAGCACGAGGTACAGTTCGAATGCGACATCACGCTCGATGAAGGCGTCGCCGCTCACCTGGTCGCACACTATTCCGGCACTGCGCTGCACACCAATAGCACTTCCGATCCCGTGCCGCTGATGATGTTCGAACCCATCTTCGATGATCGATTTCAGGGGGACTAAGGTATAAAACCGAAGTGCCGGGCTCGGCGCAGCATTTCGACCCGGCTGCCGGCGCCGAATTTTTCCAGCAAGGCCTGGGCATGATTGCGTGCGGTGGCCGGGGCGCAGCCGAGCTGCTGAGCGACCTCGGTGGAGTTCAAACCGCGTCCCAGCAAGGTCAACACCTCGCTCTGGCGAGGCGACAAACGGGGCGCGTGGCGGGCACGTCGAGCGCGCCAGCTCAACGCCAGGCACAGCCACGAGCGGGCCGACTCGAACAGCTCCGGCGGCATCTGATCGGGGAAGGCCGGCAAGAGTCGCACGCGCAACTCTCCCCGGACCCCCTTGAGCGGTCGCTGGAACAACTGAACCGGCCAGTCGCTTCGCCGATGCTCACGAGCCATCTCCATTGAACGCTCGAACCAGTCGCGTAGCGGCCTGTGGCGCCAGCGAAGTGACCCTGGCCCAAACCGCGCCAGATTAAGCCGGGAGATGATCTCCTCGGCTTCGGCATCGAGCCAGCGGACTCGACCTTTACAGTCCACGAAGACTCGACCGTGAAGCGCTCGAGACGAACCACCCGGCCGACAACTTCGTGAAAGGATTCGGCCCATGCGACGAAGCTGCATGCTTCGAGCCATGTGAGACACCAGGGACTGCAGGTGTCCACTGGCCTGGTCATCAGGCCGGCCGTCGGCACGGCTGCGGGAGAAATACATGGCCATGACGCCGGCATGATCGCGCAGCAAGTGAGCGCCGGTCGTAAACGGCAGATCATGGGATTCGGCAAATTCCAGCACCGGGGTTTCAGCCATCCGGCGCCTCAATTCCGGATGGTGGTCCGACACGATGGTGTGAACCGGAAAGCTCATCAAGTAAGCCAGGCGCGGATCGCTCGGGGCGTAATGGCGCGAGAAGACCTCCATGAAGCGCTCCGGCATGCCAACCGAACGCTCCCACACCAATGCACCATCTCGAACCATGAACAGACCGGCCCCACGACTGCGCGAGCGCTCGGTCAGATCCTCCAGCACTTCGAACAAGGCCTGATCGTCCATGGCCGCTGCATACACACGGTCGAGAATGGATTCGTCCAAGAAACAGGCCTCCCCGGCTCGGTAATGCAACTGCACTATAGTCACCCGTCGCGACGATTTCCACTCGATCCAGAGCGAAAAATGGATTCGGACGGCCTCACCAGAGCGAAGACATGATGCAACTGCATCATGACGATGGGCGATCGGGAGCAGTATGCTGCCACCAGATCGATTGAGGGAAAGTCAATGATTCGCAATCTCCTGCTGCTGGTCTTGCCGGCCGTCATGAGCGCAAGTTTCAACGCACTGGTCATTCAACCCGCCCAGGCCCAGATCGACGAGTCCGTCTGGTCGGGAGTGGTCTCCGACGATTGGTTCGACCCGGGCAACTGGGTCGATGACGACCCGCCTGATGCCGACCGTTCGGTCCGCATCGATCAGTTGCCCGGCCCCAGGATCGCGGATTCCAACTATGCCGAAGGCAACGTGGTCCGCATGGGCTTCGACAATCCGGGCAAACTGTGGATCGGTGAGGCGGCCAACGCGACATTCAATGAGTTGTACGTCGGTCAAGGCAGCAATGCCGAGCTGACAGTTACCGGTCAGAACACCGGCCTGGTCGTCAATTCGAACCTGTGGATATTGAACGATCAGACATCCACTCTGCTGATCGACGATGGCGCCAGTCTCAGCGCTTTGACTCTGGATTTCGGCCGAGGCACGCCGGATCACGTGGAAATGAACGTCCGCAACGCCGCCGTGGACCTCGGCCTTGAGTTCCGTGCCGGCCGCGATGGAGACTCCGAGTTCCTGTTTACCGACGGCGCCACACTGACCAGCGGCCACGTACTGATTCCGTACACCGACCAGGATGGAAAAAGCCTGGTCACGGTCCAGGGTGAGGACACCGCCTGGAGCATTTCCAATTCGATCAGAGTGCAGCAAGGGGAAGGCGGCCGGCTTGACGTGATTGACGGCGCCAACGTGGCTGCCGACCGCACCATTATCGGCGGCTGGCCGGACCTGCACAGCCGCATTCGCGTCATGGGTGCTCAAAGCCGGATGATGATCGACGATCATCTTGTCATTGGTGATGGCAGTATCGAAAACGGATTTCACGGTGAGATGCAGATTCGCGATGGTGCCCGGGTCGACGCTGGCAGTGTGTACCTGGCTATCGATGATGGCTCATGGGGAAGGCTGGAGATCGTGGGCGATGCCGAGACGCCCAGCACGCTGGTCACCGGTACGATCGAGCGCGGCTGGGACGATAACCCCAGCTTCCCCTTTGGCCCCGGCGAGGCCGAGTTGCTGCTCGACGGTGCACGCATTCAGTTGAGCGACAATCAACCCGAACTGTTCAGGAATTTCACGACCGACGACATCGAAGTCGGTGAAGCCGGATTGTGGATCGATACCGACGAATGGACCGTCGGTTTTGAACCGACGCT
>SL_3KL_010_SEDDRAFT_10003088_pt1 | contig 15160 bp, 14 predicted proteins | sample SodLakKL_010_SED_2_FD_10381 | JGI IMG/M metagenome (IMG submission 10381)
CCGCCGCTACGGCCACCCCCACTTCGGGAATCCCCAGCCCGAAGAGGAAGCGGCGGAGGTCGGTGGTGCGCCGGGACTGGATGGCCTCCACCAGGTTGGTGGCGGACTTTTCCGCGAAGCCTGGAAGGGGAACGAGCCTCTCGGGGGTGAGTTCAAAGAGATCCGCCAATTCCCGCACCAGTTCTTGATCCACCAGGAGTGCAGCGGTCTCCTCTCCCAGGCCCTCGATGTCCAACCCGTGCCGGGAGGCGAAGTGGACGATCCGACCCTTGAGCTGGGCCGAGCACCCGAACCGGTTGGGGCAGAGGGTGAAGGGCCCCCGTAGTTCCACCGGCGTCCCGCAGTTGGGGCACTCGGTGGGCATGGTGAAGGGGGGATTCCGCTCCCGGCCCTCCTCGGGGACCACCTCCACCACCTGGGGAATCACGTCCCCGGCCCGCTGGACCCGGACCCGGTCTCCCTCCCGGACATCCTTCCGTTCCAGTTCCTCCCGGTTGTGGAGGGTGGCTCGGGAGACGGTGACCCCGCCCACCTCCACCGGGAGCAGGAGCGCCACCGGCGTGAGCACTCCGGTTCGTCCCACCTGGACCGCGATCCGCTCGATGCGGGTCACCTCCTTCCGGGGCTCGAACTTGAAGGCCAGCGCCCACCGGGGATGACGGGAGGTGCTCCCCAGGTCCGCCCGCTCGTCCAGTGAATTGAGCTTCACCACGATCCCGTCGATCTCGTAGTCCAGGACGTCCCGATCCTTATCGTAGGCGGCGTGGTAGTCCAGGATCTCCTCCACCGACCGGGCCACGGTGACCCGTTCCGGTACCGGAAGCCCCCACTGGCGGAGGGCCTCCACTCCCTCCAGGTCCGTCCGGAAGGACGCTCCCCGCACCTCCAGGATATCGTAGGCCAGCAGTTCCAGGGGACGCTTGGCGGTGATGGAGGCGTCCAGCTGCCGGATGGCCCCGGAGGTGGCGTTCCGCGGGTTGGCGAAGGGCTCCTGCCCATGCTCGAGGAGGGACTGGTTGAGCGCCTCGAAGGCGGAGAGGCGCATGAGGATCTCTCCCCGTACGGAGAGAAAGGAAGGGGACGCCCGCTCCTCCTCCCGGAGACGAAGGGGAACGGAGGGGATGGTGCGCACGTTCTCCGTAACCCCCTCTCCCTGGCGGCCATTCCCCCGGGTCACCGCCCGGGTCAGACGCCCGTCCTCGTATACCAACTCCATGGAGACCCCATCCAGCTTGGGCTCGAGGAGGTAGTCCACCTCCTCCCCCTCCACCGCCTTCAGGATCCGGTCGTGGAAGCGGTGCACCTCCTCGGGATCCTTGGTGGAGTCGAGGGAGAGCATGGGCGCCGCGTGGGGGAGGGTGGGAAGGGCGTCCTGGGGCTCTGTGCCCACCCGCTGGGTGGGGGAATCGGGGGTGACGAGGTCCGGGTGGGCCTCCTCCACCTGGAGAAGGCGCCGGTAGAGACGGTCGTACACCGAGTCCGCCACCGCTGGCTCCCCCTTCACGTAGTAGAGGTAGTCATGGCGTCGGATCTCCTCACGGAGTTCCAGGACCAACGCCTCGGCCTGGGCCTGGGAGAAGCGGGAGAGAGGCGTATCCAGATCCAGGGATTCGGCGGACATACCGGCAGGGATGGAGGACGGAGGTCATGGGCCGGAGGCGGACGGAAGCGCCGACACCCGGACCTCGCAAGTGCGATGGGAAGAATTATAAGGCCGTGCAAAGGGTAGAGGGGACATCGGGAGAGGTGAAGGTCATTGGGGTTTGGGGGCCGACCCCCATACATTCGAGCCCTGTCGCCATTCGGGCCCTGTCGCCGGAGTCGCATCCTGACTCCACGCCCTCCACAGCCACCTATCGTCCATCGCCGTGAAGCCCTCTCCCCCCTCCCCCCCGGTCCTGGACCTCCCCCGGCTCCGCGCCGATACCCCCGGCACGGCCCATGGCATCCACCTGAACAACGCCGGCGCGGCCCTCCCGCCCCGGCCCGTGACCGATGCCATCCAGGCTCACCTGGCGCTGGAGGAACGCCTTGGAGGGTACGAGGCCGAGGACGCCGCCCAGGAGGCCATTGAGGAGGCGTATACGGCGGTCGAGACCCTCCTGAACGCCGCACCGGGGACAGTGGCCTTCCAGGAGAGCGCCACCCTGGCCTTCACCCAGGCCCTCTCCGCCATTCCCTTCCGGGAAGGGGACGTCCTCCTCACCACCCGACACGACTACGTCTCCAACCAGATCCAGTACCTGGCCCTCCAGGATCGGTTCGGGATCCGGGTGGAGCGGGCGCCCGACGGCCCGGAAGGCGGGGTGGATGTCCAGGGAATGGTGGAGCGGGTCCACCGTCTCCGGCCGCGCCTCGTGGCCATGACCCACATCCCCACCAACTCGGGGCTGGTCCAGGATCCTGCTCCGGTGGGCGCCGCGTGTCGGGATCGGGGAATCCCCTTCCTCCTGGACGCCTGCCAGTCGGTGGGTCAGATGCCCCTGGATGTGGAGGCGCTGGGGGTCACCTTCCTCTCCGCCACGGCCCGGAAGTTCCTCCGGGGACCCCGGGGGTCCGGCTTCCTCTACGTGAGTCCCCAGGCCCTGGAGGACGGGATGCTCCCCCTCTTCCCGGACCTGAGGGGCGCGGACTGGATCGAGGCGGAGTTGACCCAGCCGGCCCCGGACGCCCGACGCTTCGAGAGCTGGGAGTTCTCGTGGGCGCTGGTCCGGGGGACGGGGGCAGCGGCCCGCTACGCCCTGGGGCTGGGAGTGGAAACCATCCAGGAGCGGGCCTGGGGCCTGGCCACCGGACTGCGGGAGCGCCTTTCCGCCCTGGATGGGATCCGGGTCCTGGACCGGGGCCCCCGACTATCGGCCATCGTCACGGTGACGGTGGCGGGATGGTCGCCCGGCGCCCTCGTGGACCGTCTCCGGGGGGAGGGGATCCGGACTTCCTGGGTGGATCGGACCTCGGCGGTGCTGGACTTCGATGAGAAGGGGGTGGAGGCCGCGCTCCGGATCTCCCCGCATTACTACAACACCGAAGGCGAGCTGGACGCCGTGGTGGAAGCGCTGGAGGAAGCGCTGCGTGAAGGATCCTCCCCGTCCGCTCGTAGAGGGTCAAAGACCCGCAGGAGGGAGTGAGGGGTGCAACCGGAGGTGGAGCGGGAGTTGATCCGAAAGTGCCGGGGAGGGGACGCCCGGTTCTACGAGCCCCTGGTGCGGGCGTACGAGCCGCAGGGTCTCCGGGTGGCCATGGGAATGATGGGGAATCCGGAAGACGCCCGGGATGCCCTCCAGGAGGCCTTCGTGAAGGCCTTCCAGGCCCTCCCCCGGTTCGACACGAAGCGGAGCTTCGGCCCCTGGTTCTTCCAGATCCTCCGGAACCAGTGTCGGGACCAGCTTCGGAGTCGGGCGGCCCGTTTCCGGGTGGAGGTGGTGGACGACGGCCTCCTGGACCTTCAGGGCGACGAGGGTCCGGGGAGCAGCCGGCGGAAGCGGGAGCGGGCCGAGGCCCGACGACTCCTCTGGAAGGCCCTGGAACGGATCCCGGAGGACCAGCGCGAGGTCCTGGTGCTGAAGGAGTTGGAAGACTTCCGGTACCAGGAGATCGCATCCATTCTGGACATCCCCGAGGGGACGGTGGCCAGCCGTCTCTTCCACGCCCGCAGGGCGCTCAGGGATGCCCTGCTCGAGATGGGAGTGGTGTACCCGTGAAGGGAACCGACGGCGAGGAGAAGGCGATGGGGTCCCAGGACCCGATCCGGGAGACGCTCATGCGCTACCTCGACGGGGAACTCGCCCCCGATGAACGGCGTCAGGTGGAAGAGGAGCTGGAGCGCTCCACGGAGCTCCAGCGGGAACTGGCCATCTATCGGTCCCTTCAGGAGGACTTCTCCCAGATGAGCTTTCGTGCCCCCCCGGGAAGCCGCTCTCCCTCGGTCTGGGCGGCGGTGAACCGTCGACTCACCCGTCCGATGGGATGGATCCTCATGGCCACCGGGATCATGGCCTGGGTAGCCCATGTGGTGTACGTATACGTGACCTCGCCGGCTCCGTCCTGGGAGAAGGCCGCCACCAGCGCCATCGTCATCGGGGTCCTTCTCCTCTTCGCCACCGTGATCCATGATCGGATCCGGGAGCTGCGGACCGACCCCTACAGGGATGTGGAGCGATGATCGTCACCACCGTCAGTGAACTTCCGGGCTTCCAGGTGACCCGGGCCCTTGGGCTGGTTCGGGGCAACACCATCCGGGCCAAGCACCTGGGGAAGGACATCCTGGCCGGGCTCCGGTTCCTGGTGGGGGGAGAGATCCCGGAGTACACGAAGATGATGGCCCAGGCCCGGGAGCAGGCCATCGACCGGATGACGGAAGAGGCCGCGGCCATGGGGGCCAACGCGGTCATCTGTGTCCGGTTCCAGACGTCCAAGATCATGGCCGGCGCCTCGGAGATCCTCTGCTACGGGACCGCCGTGGTGCTGGAGCGGGAGGAGGAATGAGGCCTGGAGGCCCGTCGAGGACGTACAGGGGCCTGCCTCGGTCGTTGGCTCGCTTGGCGCTCCTCCTACTCCTTGTCGGACTGCTTCCTGGTCTACCCGGGGGGCTGGAAGCCCGCCTCCAGGCCCAGACCACGCTGGACGCCCCGGCCCCCGCCCATCCCCTCCAATGGACCACCCGGGTGGATCCCGGGGTGGCGACCCGGGTGGAGGCCGTCCTGTCCCGGCCCTTCATGGACCGGGTGCACTGGGGCGTGTTCCTCCTGGACCCCTCGGAGGGCACGGTGCTGTACGAGCGGAACCCGGATCTTCCCTTCGTCCCCGCCTCCAACATGAAGGTCCCGGTGACCTGGGCCGCGCTGGAACTCCTGGGCCCCACACATCGCTTCCGCACCGTCCTCCACGCAGCGGCCCCGCCACGGGACGGGGTCGTCCAGGGCGATCTGGTGCTTCGGGGGAATGGCGACCCGTCCCTGGGGGAGCCCTTCCACAGGTCAGCCGACGCCGCCCTGGAGGCGTTGGCCCGACGGGTGACGGAAGCCGGAGTGCGACGGGTGGAGGGGGCGCTGGTGGTGGACGCCTCTGCCTGGGATTCCACCTCGGTGCCCACGGGATGGTTGGTGGGGAACCTTCCGGGGCGCCCCGCCGCCACCGGCGGGGCCTTTTCCGTGGGCAATGGGGTCCTCGAGGTGGAGGTGACGGGTGGGACGGCCGAGGGGTCTCCGGCGCGGGTGGCATGGCGCCCCCTGGGAACGTCGGACTTCGTGGAGAACCGGGTTCGGACCGTGGGTGCCGGGGGTCCGGCGGAGGTGGAAGCCCTCTACCTGCCGGAATCGCGGAGGTGGGTGCTGGAAGGGACGCTCCCGCCGGGGGCGCGCCGGACGCTGATCCGGTCTCAGCGGGATCCGGTCCGGCAGGCCGCCCACGGCCTCCTCCGTGCGCTGGAGGGGGAGGGGGTGGCGGTCCGGGACGGGGTGCGCCTCGTATGGGATCGAGACGCCTCCCCAACCCACGCCGTGGAGGTGGCGCGGCTGGAGTCCCCACCCCTCATGGAGCTGATACGGGCCATTCTGGAGCCCAGCCAGAACTGGATGACGGAGCAGCTGGTGCGGGCCCTGGGGGAACTGCACGGCGAGGAGGGAAGCTGGGAGGAGGGGTTTGGGGTCATCGCCCGGCAGTTGGAGCAGGAGCTGGGGGTGGACAGTCTGGATGTCCACTTCCGGGACGGATCAGGGCTCGCGGGATACAACCTCATCACGCCCCGGGCCCTCACCCGGATCCTGGCCCAGGCCCGGACCCGCCCCTGGGGTCCGGAGTACCGGGCGGCCATGGCCACCCCGGGGAATGCCGAGGGCACCCTCACCAACCGACTCCACGACCTGCGCGGACAGGTCTTCGCCAAGACGGGCTCCATCACCCATGTGAACACCCTCTCCGGGTACCTGGAGACCGTCGACGGCCGGGAACTGATCTTCATCGTCCTCACCAACGCCGGGAACCAGTCCGCCAGCCGGATCCGGGCAGGGATCGACGACGTGGTCCGGGCCATGGCCCTGTATCTTCCTTCTGGGCGTTGAGACCCGCCAGATACTCTCAGGGAAGTGTCTCGTCCTCCAGCCGAGGGAAGGGCTCCGGGTCGGGGGTCTGGATGGGAGGGTGTTCTTCTGGAGGTATCCCCATGGCCTCTCGCGCCGCCCTGGCTCCCTCGGCCAGGAAGTACTCGATGGCATCGAAGTCGAAGGTCCCGAACCCATCCAGCCGGGGCCGGATATAGAGCAGGGGGGGCCCGGTCCAGTCCGCCACGGCCTCCCGCCGTCGGCGACCGGCCATGATGGAAAGCACGCGCTGGTGGATGGCCAGCATCCCATCCGCCAGCATTCTCCCCACCTCCGAGGAACCCTCGCCGGAACCTGCGTCTACCGCCACCACCGAGGACGCGCCCATTTCGACGGCCCGGCGCAGGGGAAGGGCTTCATCCACTCCCCCGTCCACATAGACCCCTCCGGGTAGGCGGGCCGGCGGGTAGAAGAGGGGAAGCGCGGCCGAGGCGTAGACCGCCCGGGTGAGAGAGACATCGGTTCGGGCGCCCGGGCCGAACCACTCTGCCCGCCCCGAGCCCAACTCCACTGCATTGGCCAGGAACCGGATCTGGAGGTCCTTCCACCCTCCAGGAGGGAGCATGCGTCCCAGATACTCCTCCAGGGCATCCCCCCGGAAGAGGGACTCGGACCGGATGCCGTTCACCCAGAGCGCCCGTCTCTGGACGCGGGCGATATCCGTTCGTTTCAACTCCCGGGCCTCATCCTCCAACTCGGCCACCGGGCGCCCTCCGGCGATACACGCCCCCACCAGTGCACCGATGCTGGTTCCCAAAATCCCCGCAGGACGTAACCCTGCCTCTTGCAGGGCCCGCCACGCACCCACGTGGGCCAGCCCCCTGAGCCCTCCCCCACCCAGGACCAGCCAGGGGGTGGGGCCCAGCGATTTCCCCCCCAACATGAGCCCAGATTCCTCTTCACGCTTCCCCTTCCGCCAGAACGCCCGCATGGCTGCTACTCCCCCCGTAGGTGAGCCCCTTTCCCACAGGCGCAATCTAGTGCCCCGATCCGACCCTCGCAGGGCGTACCTGCAGCCTTGACGCCCCTCGGGGGTCGGAATAGCTTACGAAAACGAGAATCATTCTTGATAAAGGTTCCAGCTTTCGATTCCCGTTGCCACTTCCGCACCACAGCCAACCCATCCGAAACGACGAGGCATCTCCTCGCATGAGCGATACCAAGATTCTTTCCGTTCGTGACCTCCGCGCCAAGGTGGCCGACGAGGACGTGGAGATCCTCCACGGCATCGACCTGGACCTGCACAAGGGTGAGATCCACGCCATCATGGGTCCCAACGGTTCGGGGAAGAGCACGCTTTCCAAGATCCTGGCCGGCCACCCGGGATATGAGGTCACCGGGGGGCATGTGACCTACCGGGGGCAGGACCTCCTGGAGCTGGAGCCCGACGAGCGGTCCCGGGCGGGGGTCTTCCTGGCCTTCCAGTATCCCGTGGAGATTCCCGGGGTATCCATCGCCAACTTCCTCCGCACCGCCCTGCAGGCCCGGGCCCCCGAGGGAGAGGAACTGGATCTCTTCGACTTCCAGGATCAACTCCTGGACCGGATGAAGCTCCTGGACATGGACCCGGCCTTTGCCGAGCGTCCCGTCAACGACGGCTTCTCCGGAGGGGAGAAGAAGCGGAACGAGATCCTCCAGATGGCCATGCTGGAGCCCTCCCTGGCGCTGCTGGACGAGACCGACTCGGGGCTGGACATCGATGCCCTCCAGGTGGTCTCCAACGGGGTGAATCGCCTCCACGAGGAGCATCCGGAGTTGACGGTGCTCATCATCACCCACTATCAGCGGCTCCTGGACTACATCCAGCCGGACCACGTGCATGTGATGGTGGCCGGTCGGATCGTGGCGTCGGGCGGCCCTGAGTTGGCCAGGAAGCTGGAAGACGAAGGGTACGAGTCCTACCGAACCTCCGAGGTCTGACGCACGGGAGCGGAATCTGCTTCACCGGAGCCCAGGGCCCACGCACAGATAGGGGATTTCCCATGCCGAAGAACGATGCCGTCGCCGATATCGGGCTGGACGAGTACAAGTATCATTTCATCACAGAGGACGAGCCCGTCTTCCGATCCGGCCGGGGACTGAACGAAAAGGTCGTCCGGGAGATCTCAGCCCAGAAGGATGAGCCGGAATGGATGCTGAACTTCCGGCTCAAGGCGCTGAAGATCTACAACGCCAAGCCCATGCCCACCTGGGGGGGGGATCTCTCCAACCTCGAGAAGGTCCTGGATCAGATCTATTTCTACGTCCGGCCCCAGGAGAAGATGGAGCGGTCGTGGGACGATGTCCCCGACAACATCAAGGACACCTTCGAGCGCCTGGGCATTCCCGAGGCGGAGCGGAACATCCTTGCCGGTGTGGGAGCCCAGTACGAGTCGGAGATGGTCTACCACTCCCTGAAGAAGGAGTGGGACGACAAGGGGGTGATCTTCGATTCCATCGAGGACGGCCTGAAGAACCACCCGGAGCTCTTCCGGGAGCATTTCGGGACCGTCATCCCCTCGGCGGACAACAAGTTCTCCGCCATGAACTCCGCAACCTGGTCCGGCGGGTCGTTCGTCTACATCCCCAAGGGCGTGGAGCTGGACACCCCCCTCCAGGCCTACTTCCGGGTGAACCAGGAGCAGATGGGGCAGTTCGAGCGGACCCTCATCATCGCCGACGAGGGCTCCAAGGCCCACTACATCGAGGGATGCACCGCCCCGGTCTACTCCACCGAATCCTTCCACTCGGGGGTCATCGAGATCGTGGTGAAGAAGGGGGCCCACTTCCGCTACACCACCATCCAGAACTGGTCCAACAACATGTACAACCTGGTGACCCAGCGGGCGCTGGTGCACGAGGGAGCCACCATGGAGTGGCTGGACGGGAACCTGGGCTCCAAGCTCACCATGAAGTACCCCTCCTGCTACCTCATCGGAGAGGGGGCCCATGGCTCCATCCTCTCCATCGCCTACGCCGGCGACGGGCAGCACCAGGACACCGGGGGGAAGGTGGTCCACGCCGCCCCCAACACCACCTCCCAGATCATCTCCAAGTCCGTCTCCAAGGGAACGGGTCGTTCCACCTATCGGGGGCTCTGCCAGGTCCACGAGGGATCGGTGAACTCCAAGTCCAACGTGGAGTGTGACGCGCTCCTCATCCACGAGACGGCGCGGACGGACACCTACCCGTACATCGAGATCGACGAAAAGCGATCCAACGTGGGGCACGAAGCCACCGTCTCGAAGGTGGGGGATGAGCAGCTCTTCTACCTCATGAGCCGGGGGATGTCGGAGGAGGAGGCCATGGCCCTCATCGTACGGGGCTTCATCGAGCCCATCGCCAAGCTCCTTCCGCTGGAGTACGCGGTGGAGCTGAACCGTCTCATCGAGCTGGAGATGGAAGGATCCGTGGGGTGACGGCGCCGACCCCGCGCCGATGCCGCCGCACCACCTCCATCGCCCGAATGCACCGAACCCTGAGCTATAGATATCCATGCCTGAATCCATCACCATCGACCCCACCCTCGGGGGCCTCATGGAAGGTGTGACCCACGCCCTGAATCCGGAGGCCGTGGAGCGTCAGGCTTCCGGTGAACCGGAGTGGCTGGCCCTCCGCCGCAGGGAGGCCTGGTCCCACTACGAGCGAACACCTCTCCCCACCACCCGACTCGAAGAGTGGCGCTACACCGACCTCTCTCGCCTCCTCAAGCTGGACACCTTGGCGCTGTCCGACTGGGAGCCCCGGACCTTCCAGATGGAGAAGGCGCCTGAACGGCTCCAGCTGGCCATGGCTGAGGATTGGGAGGCTTCCGGTCACGTGGTGGAGCTGGATGGCTCGGTGGCCCATGTGGATCTGGACGCCGAGCTGGCGGCCAAGGGTGTGATCCTCACCTCTCTTCGGAAGGCCGTGGAATCCCACCCCGAGCTTCTGGAGGAGTTGCTGGCCACCGAAGCACTTCCGGCCACCCAGGGGAAGTTCCAGGCGTTGAATGCCGCCCTCTGGACCGATGGCATCCTCCTCCGGGTCCCCCGTGGGGTTCGGCTGGAAATGCCGGTTCGGGTGAGTCGCTGGGTCTCCGACCCGGGCCAGGCCATCTTCTCCCGCACCCTCATCGTGGCCGAGGAGGGAAGCCAGGTCTCCTTCGTNGACGAGATCCTCTCCGAGGACCTGGCGGAGCAGACGCTCTTCTCCTCCGCGGTGGAGGTCTTCGCCCGGAACGGAGCCCAGGTCCAGTATGTTTCGGTTCAGCGAATGGGGGAGGGAGCCTTCCACCTGGCCCAGCAGCGCACCCTGGCCGACCGGGACGCCACCCTGGACACCCTGAACATTTCTCTGGGGGCTTCGGTGGCCCGCCTGGATCTGAATGCCCAACTCCGGGGTCCAGGGGCCAACTCCGACATGCTCGGGCTCTGCTTCGGCGGGGGCACCCAGCACTTCGACCACAACACCAGCCAGGATCACATCGCCCCCAACTCCAAGAGCGACCTCCTCTACAAGGGAGCCCTGGACGGGAGGGCCCGCTCGGTCTTCCGGGGGATCATCAAGGTCCACGAGGAAGCGCAGCGCACCGACGCCTACCAGACCAACCGGAACCTCCTCCTCTCCGATGAGGCCCGGGCCGACTCCCTTCCCAACCTGGAGATCGAGGCTGACGACGTCCGGTGCTCCCATGGCGCCACCGTGGGCCAGTTGGACCTGGAGTCCCTCTTCTACATCATGAGCCGCGGCCTCTCCAGAGAGCAGGCCGAGCGTCTGGTGGTGATGGGATTCCTGGGCGAGGTTCTCTCTCGGCTCCCCCTGGGAGGGGTGGTGGAAAAGGTGACGCGGTCCATCCGGGAGCGCCTTGAGCATGGCTGAATGGGTGGCGGTGGCCACCCTGGCCGACTGTGAGGGAGAGGGGTGTGTCCATGCCGTGACCACGGCGGGGGAGAAAGTGGTCCTGGTGAAGTGGGAGGGTGAGATCTTTGCACTGGAAGATCAATGCTCCCATCGGGACTTCCCACTCTCCGACGGCGACGTGGAGGACGGTGAACTGGAATGCATCTTCCACGGTGCACGCTTCGATATCCGGACGGGGAAGGCCACGCGACTTCCGGCCATCCGTCCGGTCCGGACCTTCCCAGTGGAGATCCGGGAGGACCGAATCTTCGTGCAGGTGGACTGACCCCGTCACGCCCTGATCCCCGTCACGCCCTGATCCCCGTCGCGCCCTCATCTCCGTCACGCCCTGACTCCCGGGAGCACCTTGGAACTCTCCGTCTCTTCCGACCTGGCCTCCATCCCCGGTTCCTCACTGGACGTGGAGCGCATCCGAGCCGACTTCCCCATCCTGGGAGAGGAGGTGAACGGCCATCCCCTGGTCTATCTGGACAACGCCGCCACCACCCAGAAACCGCAGGCGGTCCTGGACGCCATCCGGGACTACTACGGGACGGGGAATGCCAACGTCCACCGGGGAATCCACGAACTCTCCCGGCGGGCCACAGACGCCTTCGAGGGGGCACGTGGGCGGGTCGCCCGCTTCCTTGGAACCCAGGACCCCTCCGAGGTCGTATGGACCCGGGGGACCACCGAGGCAATCAACCTGGTGGCCTCCACCTGGGGGGATGCCCATGTGGGGAGGGGAGATGAGATTCTTCTGTCGGAGATGGAGCACCACTCCAACATCGTGCCCTGGCAACTCCTGGCCGCCCGGACGGGCGCCCGCCTCCGGTACATTCCCGTCACCGACGAGGGAACGCTGGCCCTGGAAGCCCTGGACGACCTCCTCTCGGAGCGTACCCGCCTGGTGGCCATCGGCCACGTCTCCAACGCCCTGGGGACCATCCACCCGGTGGCCGAGATCGCAGAACGGGCCCACGAGGCAGGGGCGCTCCTCCTCGTGGACGGGGCCCAGGGGGCGGCCCACCACCCGGTGGACGTAGGGGCACTGGGCGCTGATTTCTACGCCTTTTCCGGTCACAAGCTCTGCGGCCCCACCGGGATCGGCGCGCTGTGGGGCCGGCGGAAGCTCCTGGAGGCCATGCCCCCCTACCAGGGAGGCGGCGAGATGATCTCCGTGGTGGAGCGGGATTCCTCATCCTGGGCCGACCTCCCCCACAAGTTCGAGGCGGGCACCCCCAACATCGCCGGGGCCATCGGGCTGGCCGCAGCGCTGGACTACCTGGAGGGGGTGGGCACCGATGCCGTCCTCGGTCACGAGCAATCGCTTGTGGCCTACGCGCTGGACCGGATGGAGGAGATTCCGGGAATCCGCCTCTTCGGTCCCCGAGACCCCCAGAAGCGGGCGGGCGTCGTCTCCTTCCTCCTCGGCGATGCCCATGCCCACGACATTTCCACCATCCTGGATACCGAAGGGGTCGCCATCCGGGCCGGGCATCACTGCGCCCAGCTCCTGATGCGGCGGTACGGCGTGGCTGCCACCGCCCGGGCCTCCTTCTATCTTTACAATACGAGGGAGGAGGTGGACCGCCTGTTGGCGGGGCTGGAGACGGTCCGGAAGATCTTCGCCTGACCTTCTGCTCCGCTTCTTGGGGCCACCCCTCCCCGGCCCACACTCCCCTCCCCAGGCCATGTCCGAACCCCAGCTCACCTCCCTCTACCAGCAGCTCATCCTGGAGCATTACCGGAAGCCCCGAAACCGAGGGGAGCTCCCCGGCGCCACGGTGGCGGTCCACATGCGGAACCCCTCCTGCGGCGACGAGATCAGGTTGCAGCTCCGGGTTCAGGAGGGGCGGATCGCCGATGTGAAGTTCCAGGGAGAGGGGTGCTCCATCTCCCAGGCCTCGGTCTCCATGATGACGGACCTTGTCGTGGGGAAGGGGCTGGAGGAGGCCCTGGCCCTCTCCCAGCGCTTCACCGCCATGATGCACGGGGACGAGGAGGCGGCCCGGGATCGATCCCTCCGGGACCTGAGGGCGCTGGCCGGGGTGGCAAGGTTTCCCGTGCGGGTGAAGTGTGCCCTCCTGGGGTTCGATGCCCTTCAGGAGGCGGTGAAGGAGACCCGGGAACAGGCCGGGGACGATCCCGCCCAGGATCCCGCCGAAAGTGCCCTCGAGAATCCCGAGGCAGACCGATGATTCCATTCCACCGGCTGGACATCCCCGATACCCCTGTGGGACCCCTCATCCTGATCGCATCGGAAAGGGGACTCTGGCACCTCCACTTCGGAGGGGACCCAGGAGGGAACCCAAGGGATCACCGCGAGGGGGATCGGAGCCATCCCATCCTTGGACCCGCAGCCCAGGCACTGGAGGCCTACTTCGGTGGAGCTTCCGACCCCTTCCGTGACCTTTCCCTGGATCTGCACGGGCGAACCTCCTTCCAACTCCAGGTCCTGGGAGCCCTGCGGCGAATTCCCCGTGGGTCGGTGCGGAGCTACGGCGATCTGGCTGAGGAGTTGGGCCGGGGCTCTCCCCGTGCCGTCGGTCAGGCCGTGGGAGCGAACCCGATCCCCATCGTCATCCCCTGCCACCGGGTGGTGGCCCGGGACCGCCGGCTGGGCGGATTCTCCGGAGGACTGGATCGGAAGGTCCTCCTCCTGGAGAGGGAGGGCGTCCAGGTGGAGGGCCAAGCGTTCCGCTCCCGGATTCGCATCGAGCCCGACAGTGAGCCGGGTCCCCGGAAGGGCTCCGTCAGCGCCCGGGCTCCAGGATGACCTTCAGCGCTCCGCTCCGACGATGATTGGCGGCTGCGGATAGGGCCTCCCTGTACTCCCGAAGGGGATAGGCGTGGGTCACCATCGCCGCCACGGGCGCTTCCGTCTCCAGCAGGAGTTGCTGGGTCACGTCGAAGGTGTGGAGCTTCTCTCCGCGCCACTCCTCCTCGCCGTACCCCACGAACCCCCGGACCTCCAACTCCCGGGCCCAGAGGAAGGTGAGGTCCAGCTTTGGGATCTGCGCCGCGCACCCCAGCATCACCACCCGGCCCCGGGGGGCGGTGTAGCGGAGGGCCTGGGTGAGGGACGCCCCACTCCCCACGCAGTCATAGACCAGGGGGAATCCACCCCCTGAAAAGACCTCCGGTCCCAGGATGGGCTGATAGGCAAGGGAACCCGTCTCCGCCAGGAGTTCCCGGACCTCGAGTCCCGGCTGCACCGCATCGGAAGCCCCCAGCGCCCGGGCCAGCTCCGCCTCGTGGCTGCGCTTCACCTGGGCCAGGATCGCCCCCTGGAAGCCATTGGCCCGGAGGGCCCAGGTCACCGCCATGGCGATGGGTCCGCTCCCGATGACCAGGACGTCGACCCCGGGATCCTGGGGAGGCGCGTTCAGAACGGCGTGCATTCCGATGGAGAGGGGCTCCAGGAGCACCGCCGCCCGATCGGAAAGGCGGGGGGACACCGGGAAGAGCTGGGAACGGTGGGCCACCATCCGCTCCCCCCAACCACCGGGGAGGTCACGATGGTAACCGATAGTCAGACCGGGACTTAACGGCTTTCCCGCCACCTCCGTCACCCCCTCCTCTCCAGCCAGTTCACAGGTGGAGTGGCGTCCCTGGGAACACGACGCGCACTGGGTGTCCTCCGACCGTCCCCGGACGCGACAGGAAAGCATGGGGTCTACCGCCACCCGGTCCCCCTCTTCCAGTCCCTCCACCGCCGAGCCCACCCGGAGCACTCTCGCCAGGATCTCGTGCCCCGGGACCGCGGGGAAGGAGCCGAATGGCTCCAATGCCGGGGAGGCGGTGTAGCGGAGGGTGGCCAGATCCGTCCCGCAGATCCCGCAGGCCAGCACCTCGAGCTCCACCCACTCGGGCCCCGGAAGGGCCGGTACGACGCGATCTCTCAGGCGAAGGGCGCTCAGAGGTCCGAAGGTCGCCGCCTCGGTGAATCGACCCAGGGTGCGAGCCACGATGAACCCCCGGGCGGAGATGTCAAAGGTGAGGGCATTCAATGGAAAGGATCCGTGAGGGGAGCGGGGCCCAGGAAGGGCGGGGCTGGGGGAGCGGGCGGGAAAGGGCCGGACCATGGTCGATGGTAGGTCAGGCTCATCCCCTTCGGCGCGTGGGTGACGGATGACATGGGGGAGACGGGCTCACTCCCCCCTCAGAATACGTCGAGGATCCGGAAATCCCGAATCCCC
>SL_3KL_010_SEDDRAFT_10003089_pt1 | contig 15159 bp, 17 predicted proteins | sample SodLakKL_010_SED_2_FD_10381 | JGI IMG/M metagenome (IMG submission 10381)
GGGCCGGATCGCGCGCGACGGCTGAGGCGACCGCCGGCTGGACCGCGCCGCGATCCGTGCTAGCCTTTCCGCCGTATCCGGGAATATCGAACTGACATGAGGGCCAAGCTGTCCGCCTCCTCCATCACGCTGCTTCTCCTCCTGGTCGCGCTGGTCGGCGCGCTGGCCGGATGCGCGGCGATGCTTGATGCACGCGCCGCCAGCCGCGAGGACGCATGGGAGCAGGCGGACCCACCCGTCGGGCGGCTGCTGTCGCTTGACGACCGGCAGGTGCATGTCGTGGAAACAGGGCAGCCGCGCGGCACGGCGCCGGATCTGGTGCTGATCCACGGCGCCAACGGCAACCTGCGCGACTTCACTTACCATCTGATCGACCGACTCGCCCCCGACTGGCGGGTGATCGCGGTCGACCGGCCGGGCCTCGGCTGGTCGGACAGCTGGGGCGAGGCCGACAGCGACCCGCATTTCCAGGCGCAGGTGTTGCGGCGGGCGGTCGCGGAACTCGGCGTCGAGCGGCCAGTGGTACTGGGGCATTCCTATGGAGGCGCGGTTGCGATGGCCTGGGCGCTGGAGGCCGAGGCCGAGACCGCCGCGCTGGTCCTGCTGGGCGCGGCGACGCATCCCTGGCCGGGCTCGCTGGGCTTCTGGTACCGGATCAACGAGACCGCGCTCGGCCGGACCGCGCGCAGCATCCTGACCGCGCTCACCCCGAAATGGCTGGCCGAGCGGGTGGTGGCCAACATCTTCGCCCCCGACCCGATGCCGCCCGGCTATGCCGCGCATTTCGGCACCGGGCTCGCGATGCGCCGCGCCTCGCAGGAGGTCAATGCCCGCCAGGTCAACGCGCTTCTCGAACACGTGACGCGGATGGCTCCAGACTACCCCCGCCTGTCGCTGCCGATCGAGGCGGTGCATGGCGACGCCGACTCGATCGTCGGGCTCGAGATCCACTCGGCGCGGCTCGCGCGCGAGGTCGCATCGGTCAACCTGAAGGTGATCGAGGGTGGCGGCCACATGCCGCATCACAGCCACACCGAGGTCGTGCTGGAAGCGATCGACCGCGCCGCGCGCCGCGCCGGTTTGCGCTGAACCCGCTCAGGTCCCCAGAAGCCCGCGCGCCCCGTCCCAGACCAGCCGCAGCCCGACGATCGCGACGGTGACGTACATGAACGGGTAGAAGACCTCGGCCCGCATGCGCTTGACCACCGCCGCACCCGCCAGAACGGCGACCACCGCCACGGGCAACAGAGTGAGCGCGGTCATGAGCGTGCGCGCGTCGAATAAGCCGAGTGCCGCATAGGGCAACACCTTTACCGAGTTGACCACGGCGAAGAAGATCACGCTGGAGCCGGTGAGCACTTTCGGATCGAGTTTCAACGGCAGGGCATAGACCTGGAACGGCGGCCCGCCGGCATGCGCGACGAAGGAGGTGAAGCCCGCCACCGCGCCCCAGAACCAGCCCGACTTGCGCCCCGGACGCTCGACCTGGCGCAGCAACAGTCGGGCGATGAAGCCCAGCGCCACGAGCCCGACGATCAACCGCACCGCCGCCTCAGGNGTCACCGCCGCGGTCAGCCAGCCGATGCCGATGCCGAGAAGCGCCGCCGGAACCGTCGCCCAGAGGAGCGCGCGGTCGAACCAGCCGCGCCAGGTCCAGAGCCCGACGGCGTCCATCATCAGGAGCACCGGCAGGAGCAGTGCCGCCGCCTGCACCGGCGGCAGAACCAGCGCCAGCACCGCGACGCCGATGAGCGCGAAGCCGCCGCCGAGCCCGCCCTTCGAGAGCCCGAAGAAGACCACCGCCACCAGCGCCGCGAGCGCCGTCGCGGGATCGCCGAGCAAGGTGCGGTCGAGAAGGTACGCCGCCTGGTTCGCGATCATGCCCGGAGAGCCCCGGGGGCGCCGGCGAAAGCGAAACGGATCGTGACATCTGCGGCCATGACCCTGCGCCATACGCGCACTCGCCGGGTTTTCGCAAGACCACGCCGCGACACCCGGTCGCGGCTTGTGCCTTAATATAATATAGCGAGTATTATTTTTTTTGCGCTAGACTGCATCCGAAGCTGCAAAGGTTCGCGATGCGCCTGACTAAACACACTGACTTCGCCTTGCGCGTGCTGATCTATGCCGCGGCGAACAGCGACAGGCTGGTGACGATCGACGAGACCGTCGTGGCCTGCGGCGGCCTCTCGCGCGGACATGTGATGAAGGTGATCGCCACTCTCGGCCGCGCGGGATTCATTGCCGGCCAACGCGGTCGCGCCGGCGGTTTTCGTCTTGCGCGTGCCCCCGAGGCGATCCGGCTGGGCGACGTTCTGCGCAACACCGAGCCGGATTTCGCGCTGGTCGAGTGCATGGGGCCGACGCCCGACTGCGTGATCCTGCCCGCCTGCCGGTTGCCGCGCATCATGGGCTCGGCGCGCGATGCCTTCCTTGCCGAGTTCGACCGCCACAGCCTCGCCGACATCGCGCTCGATCGCAGCGCCTTCGCCAGTCCATCCACGATGCCCGGAGCCGCGTCGCATGCCGCCGGATAGCCCCGCTCCGCCCCGGCAAGCACGAGTCCCGTCCGTTCCGGAGTCCGGTGCAAGGCGGGGTCGAAGCGCCGTGACCACCGGTCGCCCGACCTCTCCGCCCTGCATGGCCGGCGAGGTCGCGCCCGACTTTTTCGACCCGCTCGCCATCGATGCGCAGCAGGCGCTCGACGTCGCCCGCTGGCGTCGGGCAGAACGTTCGCGCCTTGATGCGATGCGGCGTGCCCTTCCGGTCGCCGAACGCGGGGCGATCGATGCCGCGCTGGCCGACGGGCTCGATGCGCTGCTCGTTCGGCGGCTGGGCGATCTGCGCGGGTGCGTGGTGGCCGGCTACTGGCCGATCCGGGGCGAGCCCGACCTGCGTTCCTGGCTCGATAGGCTGCGCGGGCGCGGCGCGGTGATCGCGTTGCCGGTGATCCTGCAACGCAACGTCCCGCTCGGCTTTCGCCGCTGGGAGGCGGGCGCGCGGCTGGTCCGCGGCCACTGGAACATCCCCGAACCGCTGCCCGAGGCGCCGCTGATCGATCCCGACGCGGTGCTCGCCCCCTGCCTCGGCTGGGATGGCGCGGGCTACCGGCTGGGCCATGGCGGCGGCTATTTCGACCGTACGCTCGCTGTTCGCCACCCACGGCCCCTTGCCATCGGCATCGGCCTGCAGGCGGCGCGGCTCGTGACCATCTATCCGCAACCCCACGACATCCGGCTCGACGCGATCGTGACCGAGGCCGGTGTGCAACACGAGAGCGACGCATGACCACTTCCGCCGAAGCGATCCGCGCCTGGCAGGGCCCGGCGATCCTGAGTTATGGCTACCGGCCCTTCTTCCTGCTGGCGGGGATCTGGGCGGCGCTGGCGATGCTGCTCTGGATCCTCATGCTCATCGGCGCGGCGGTGCCTTCGGGCGTCTTCGGCCCGGTGGCCTGGCACGCGCATGCCCTGCTTTTCGGCTATACCGGCGCGGTGATCGCGGGCTTCCTGATGACTGCGGTGCCGAACTGGACAGGCCGCTTTCCGATCGTCGGCTGGCCGCTCGCGGCGCTGGTGGTGCTGTGGCTGATCGGGCGGGTCGCGGTGACCGCGCCGCTGGGGCTGTCGCCGCTCCTCGTCGCGCTGATCGACCTCGCCTTCCCGGCTGCGCTCGCCCTCGCCATCGGGCGCGAGATCGTTGCCGGGCGGAACTGGCGTAACCTAAAGATCCTGGCGCTCTTCGCGGTGCTTGTCCTCGCCAATGCCCGCTTCCACTGGGCGGAGGCTGCGGGCGGGCAGGCCGCGGGCGACTGGGGAGCGCGGCTGGGGCTTGCGGTCGTCATCATGATGATCGCGGTGATCGGCGGGCGGATTGTGCCCAGCTTCACCCGCAACTGGCTCGCCCGGCGCGGCCCCGGAGCGCTGCCCGCGCCGATGGACCGGTTCGACGCGGTGGCGATGGGGCTGACGCTGGTGACGCTGTTCTTCTGGGTGGTGCTGCCCTTCGACATCGTGACCGGCATCCTGTGCCTGATCGCCGGGCTCGCCAACCTCGCCCGGCTGGCGCGCTGGCAGGGGCAACGGACGGGGGCCGAGCCGCTGGTCTGGGTGCTACATGCGGGCTTCGCCTTCGTCGGCCTCGGCTTCCTCGCCGTCGGGTTCGATGCGCTGGGCCTCGGGCCCGGCGGCACCGGGCCGCAGCATGTCTGGCTGGCGGGAGCGATCGGGGTGATGACGCTGGCGGTGATGACGCGGGCGAGCCTCGGCCATGCCGGGCTGCCGCTGAGCGCGGGGCGGGGGGCGATGCTGCTCTATCTCGCGGTGATCGGCGCGGTGCTGGCGCGGTTCGTCTCGGGCCTCATGCCGGGGGCGGTGTGGCTCACGCATCTCGCCGGCACGCTCTGGATCGCGGGCTTCGTCGGCTTCGCGCTCCTTTACTGGTCGATCCTGACGCGACCGCGGGCGGACCAACGGCGGGCAAATCCAGCTTCCTAGGGACCTGCGCAAATTTGAGCAGGCCGGCATACTATTGATACAACGATATAAAATCGAAAAATCAACCGAAATGAAAGTTCTTTCCGCGCAGCAAGTCCAGGCGTCACGCGGGGCCAAGCAGGGCTTCCGTCTCGGCCCAGAGCCGCGCGACGGTCTCGCCGGCGGGACCGGCCTGCGCGCGGCCCGCGGCCTGACCGGCGAGCAGGTACATCCGGTCGGTGTCTCCGGCCTGCATGGCGGCCTGGCGCATGGGCTCGGTCAGGTGGCGCTGCACCGGGTAGGGAAGGGGCGGCGGCACCTCCGGGGCATGCGCGGCCTCGGTGAAACGGTTGCCGATCACCCGGCAGGGCCGGCCGGTAAAGGCGCGGCTTACCAGCGTGTCCTCGGGGCGCGCGCGGGCAAGCGCATCGGCCCAGCCGGGGGCGATGCCGGCCTCGGGCGCGCGCAGGAGCGCGGTCCCCGGCATCACCGCCGAGGCACCCAGGACCAGCGCCGCCGCCGCGCTGCGCCCGTCGGCGATGGCGCCGGCGGCGATCACCGGCACCGAGAGCGCATCCGCCAGCGCCGGGATCAGCGCGAAGGCGCCGACAGTCGCGCGCGCCTCGGCGTCGCGCTGGGTGAAGGCGCCGCGGTGACCCCCGGCCTCGACCCCCTGGGCGACGACGGCATCTGCGCCCGCCGCCTCGGCGGCAAGCCCCTCGGCGAGCGTGGTGGCGGTGGCGAACCAGGCGATGCCCGCCGCCTTGAGTTCCGCCACCTGGTCGGGGCGAAAGAGGCCCATGATGCTCGATGCCGCATCCGGGCGCGCGGCGAGGATCGCGGCGAACTGGGCGTCGAAATCGGGCTGCATAGGCCCGCTCGGTAGGGCCGGCGCCGGGCCGAAACGGGAAAGGAACGCCGCCTGTGCGGCCTCGGCACTCGTGTCGCGGTCGGGTTCCGCGTCGGGCACCCAGAGGTTGATCTGCACCGCGCGCCCTGACATCTGCCGGAAGCGTGCCATCCAGTCGGTGATCCCCGCGGGCGGCAGCGGCAGCGCCCCGCAGGCGCCCATGCCACCGGCCTCGGCCACGGCGGCGGCGAGCGCCGGCGGTGAGGCACCGGCCATCGGCGCCATCAGGACCGGGATCTGCAGCCCGAAACGCCGGCAGAAGGCGCGGGACCGGTTGCGCGGGACGTCCATGGCGGCCTCTCGATCGGAAGGATGGCAGTCTGCACCCCGCGCGCCGCGCGCGCAAGCGCTTGACAGCCAGACCGGCCGCCTGTTGCATGGCGCAAAGAGGGGAGGCCACCGGTGCGCAGACTCTACCTGTTCCTGGCGTACGCGCTGGATCGGGCGACACTGATCCTGTGCGGCGCGGCGGGGCTGGTCCTGGTGGCGATGGTGCTGGTCAACGTGGTCCTGCGCTACGGCTTCGGCACCGGCTCGATCGCGATGCAGGACCTTGCCGCCTATGCCTTCGCCGTCTTCCTCATTACCTCGCTGCCGGTCTGCCTCGCCCGCGGCGGTCATGTCCGGGTCGAGGTCTTCTCCGAACGGATGGGCCCGGGCTACCTGCGTGCCGCCGACACGGTGGCGCTGATCGTCTTCCTGATCCCGCTCTTCGGGCTCATCGTCTGGGCGGGCTGGGGCGCGCTCGCCGAAAGCTGGCGGGTGCGCGAGGGGTCGGTCACGCCCGGCGGGCTGGGCGGTCTCTACATGGTCAAGACGGTGCTGCCGGTGGCGGCGGTGCTGATGATCGTGCAGGGGATCGCCGCGGTGCTGGACCCGCCGCGCCCGAAATCGCTTGCGGACACCCTGCCGTGAGCCCGCAGGAATGGATCCTGCTGGTGATGTTCGTGGCGCTCTTCGCCGGGATCCTCAGCGGCATCCCGGCGATGCTGGCGATTGCCGGCGTGCCGATGGTCACCGCCGTCATCGCCGCGCAGCTGGGGTATTTCAACCTGGCCTTTCTCAACTTCTTCCCGGCGCGCGTCTGGGGGGTGATGACCAACACGCTTCTCATGGCGGTGCCGCTCTTCGTGCTGATGGGCGTGCTGCTCGAGCGATCGCGGCTGGCCGAGCGGATGCTGCAGGTCCTCGCCCGGCTGATGGGCGGCAGCCCGCGCGGGATGGCGCTGTCGGTACTCTTTTTCAGCGCGATCATCGCCGCCTCGACGGGCATCATCGGCGCGACCATCGTCATGCTGGTGCTGATCGCGCTGAAGCCGATGCTGGCGGCGGGCGTGCCCCGGCGGCAGGCGAGCGGGCTCATCTGCGCCTCGGGCACGCTCGGCCAGATCATCCCGCCCTCGATCGTGCTGGTGCTGCTCGGCGACCAGATCGGCAACACCTATCTCGAGGCGCAGCAGCGGGCGGGGAATTTCGCGCCGCAGCCGGTGTCGGTCGCCGATCTCTTCGCCGGGGCGCTGGTTCCGGGGGTGCTGCTGGTCGGGCTCTACGGGCTGTGGCTCCTGGCGACGCTGCGGCCGGTGCGCGGCGCGGTGCCGCCGCCGCGCGTCGCGGTGCCGTTGGGCGAGGTCCTGTTCACCTTCCTGCCGCCGCTTCTGCTGATCCTCGCCGTCCTCGGCTCGATCCTCGCCGGCGTCGCCACCGCGACCGAAGCCGCGGGGCTGGGCGCGGTCGGCGCGCTCCTGATGGCGGCCTTCGTCAGCACGCGGGCGATGGCCGAGCGGGTGGTGATCGCCGCCGCCGGGCTTTCGGCCTTCACGCTGGTGATGCTGCGCATGGCCGGGCTGGGGCGGGCGGCGATCGACACGCCCGCCGGCATGCTGGCGCTGCTTGCCGCCGGGCTGATCGCCGTCGGCGTCGTCGTCGGCGCGCTGCGTCTCTGGCGCGGCCAGCTCCTGCAGGCCTCACTGGTCGAGACGATCCGCGTCTCGGGCATGGTCTTCGGCATCGTCATCGCCGCCTCGATGCTGGCGCTCGTCTTCCGCGGCTTCGGCGGCGACCGGACGGTGACGGCGCTAATGGGGGCGCTTCCCGGAGGAGATCTGACGCCGGTGCTGGTGGTGATGCTGGTCGTGTTCCTGCTCGGCTTCATCCTCGACGCGGTCGAGATCATCTACATCGTCGTGCCGCTTCTCGGCGCGGCGGTGCTGATGAGCGACATCTCGCCCGTGTGGTTCGCGGTGCTCATCGCGATGAACCTGCAGACGAGCTTCCTGACGCCGCCCTTCGGCTTTGCGCTCTTCTACTTCCGTTCGGTCGCGCCTGCGACGATCGGCACGGTCGAGATCTATCGCGGTGTGCTACCCTTCGTGCTGCTGCAGCTGGGCGCGCTGGCGATTCTCGTCGCCTTTCCGCAGCTGGCAACCTGGCTGCCGGACCGACTGTTCTGAAAAACCAACTGAGGAGGAGACCAAGATGAAACGCAGAACCTTCCTGGCCTCGGGCGCCGGCATCGGCGCCGCGACGCTGGCCGCGCCGGCGATCGCCCAGGGCCGGATCGAATGGGACATGCCCTCGGCATTCCCCAAGGCCGCGCCGGGGGTGGGCACCAACGTCACCCGCTATGCCGAACTGGTCCAGGCCATGTCCGACGGGCGGATGGTGCTAACCGTCTACGGCGCGGGCGAGTTGGTCCCGCCCTTCACCGTCGAGGACGCGGTGCAGCAGGGCAATGTCGCGATCGGGCACAACACGCCCTATTACGCGGCGTCGAAATCGGCGGCGCTGCACTGGTACACGGGCGTGCCCTTCGGCCTGACCGTCTGGGAACATCAGGCTTGGCTGCAATGGGGCGAGGGGCAGACGATCTGGGAGGACATCTACGCCGAGCGCAACCTGAAGCCGATCTACTGCGGCAATTCCGGCGTGCAGGCCGGCGGCTGGTTCAAGAACCGGATCGAGAGCCTCGCCGACCTGCAAGGCCTCAACATGCGCATCGCCGGGCTGGGTGGCGAGATGATGCGCAAGCTCGGCGTCAACGCCGTACTGATGCCCGCGGGCGAGATCTTCACCGCGCTGCAGTCGGGCGCGCTCGACGCCGCCGAATGGGTCGGGCCGATGCTCGACCAGGCCTTCGGGCTGCAGCGGATCACCAACCTGTGCTACACGCCGGCCTATGCCGAACCCTCGGCGGCGCTGGCAGTGGTCTTCAACCAGGACGCCTGGGCCGAGCTCTCGCCCGACCTGCAGGCGATCTGCCGGGCGGCCGCGGCGCAATGCGCCTACGAGACGAATGCTCAGTTCGACTGGTTCAACGTGCTCGCCAAGGCCCAGCTTGCCGAGGCCGGGGTCGAGTTCCTCGCCTTCCCCGACGACGTGGTCGAGGGGATGCGCAACGCCTGGCAGGAGGTGAAGGAGGAGCAACGCGCCGCCAGCGCCGATGTCGCGCGCGTGCTCGACAGCATCGAGCCCTTCCTCGAGAAGGCCAATGCCTACAACGCCGCCTTCCTGAAGCGCTACATGCCGGCGCGGGGCTGACACCGCCGCCCGCGCCCGTCACCGGGCGCGGGCATTGCCATCGCGGCCACGATCCCTATCTTTGCCGCATCCTGAAGCGAGGGCCGCCATGTTCTTCACCACCAAGACATACGAGATGGTCTCGCCCGCCGAGGCGCTGCCCGGCCGACCCGACCCGATCCCGACAGCCGAAACCCATTTCCTGACCGGTCGGCCGCTGAAGGCGCCGGTGCCCGAGGGGATGGAGGTCGCGATCTTCGGCATGGGCTGCTTCTGGGGCGTCGAGCGGATCTTCTGGCAGACCGAGGGCGTCTGGCTGACGATGGTCGGCTATGGCGGCGGCTACACGCCGAACCCGACCTACCAGGAGGTCTGCACCGGCCGCACCGGGCACAACGAGATCGTGCGGGTGGTCTTCGACCGGAAGGTCGTCTCCTACGCCGAACTGCTGCGCCTCTTCTGGGAGAACCACGACCCGACCCAGGGCATGCGGCAGGGCAACGACCGCGGCACGCAGTACCGCTCGGGTATCTACACCACCACGCCGGAGCAGGCGGCGGCGGCGCAGGCCAGCCGTGACGCCTATCAGGCGCGACTGACCGAGGCACGGCTCGGCCGGATCACGACCGAGATCGTCGAGGCACCCGCCTTCTACCATGCCGAGGACTATCACCAGCAGTATCTCGCCAAGAACCCGGGCGGCTATTGCGGCATCAGCGGCACCGGCGTGAGCTGCCCGGTCGGCCTGACGGTCTGAGCGCCGGCGATGGCCCGCGCCGCGCGCGAGGTCGATCTGGTCGTCGTCGGCGCCGGCCCGGCCGGAGCCAGCGCCGCCACGGTAGCGGCGGCACGGGGTCTGCGGGTCGCGCTGATAGACCGGGCACGCTTTCCCCGCGACAAGCTCTGCGGCGGGCTCGTTTCGGGCCGGGCGCATGGCTACCTGACCGAGGTCTTCGGCACGCTGCCCGAGGGTCTTTTCCACCCCGTCCGCAAGGTGCGTCTTGCGCTGGGCGAGGTGCCGCTCGGCCTGATCGCGGAGGCGCCGCTGATGCGCATGACCATGCGCCGCGATTTCGACGCGGCGCTGATCGAGCGCGCGGAGGCGGCCGGGGCGCAGCTTGCGGTCGGCGCGCGCGTGGCGGGCATCGAGGCGGGCGCCGATGGATGCCGGCTGCGGCTTGCCGACGGCACGACGCTCCTGGCGCCGCTCCTGATCGGGGCGGACGGGGTGAACAGCGCCGTCGCGCGGGCGCTGCTGGGCCGTGCCCACGATCCCGCCCGCATCGGCTTCGCGCTCGAGGTCGAGGCCCCCGTCCAACACGACCGCGACGCGCTGGAGATCGACCTCGGCGCGGCCGACTGGGGCTATGGCTGGGTCTTTCCCAAGGCCCGCTCCCTCACCGTCGGCGTCGGCGGGGTGGCGGCGCGCAATCCTGACATGAAGGCGCGCCTCGCCGCCTATCTGCGCCGCCACGGGATCGACCCGGCGGCGATGCGCATCAAGGGCCACCATCTGCCCTTCGGCGATTTCAAGCGCCGGCCGGGGCGCGGGCGGGTGCTGCTGGCCGGCGATGCCGCGGGGCTCGTCGATCCGATCACCGGCGAGGGGATCGCCTGGGCCGTCCGCTCGGGCGCGCTGGCTGCCAATGTGGCGGCCGATGCGCTCACGCGCGGCGTGCCGGCGACCGCGCTTGCCGCCTATCGCGCCGCGCTCACCCCGGTCCATGTCGAGATGCGGCGCGCGCGTTTCCTGCGCGGGCTGATCTTCGCCGCCCCGCTGCGCGGCCGTTTCGCCGGCGCGCTGGCGCGCAATCCGCAGATGCAGCGGCGCTACCTGGCGCTGTTGAACGGCGATCTCGACTATGCCGATATCGGGCCGGCGCGCGTGCTTCGCGTCGTGGGCCGGATGCTGCGCGCGGGCGGTGCGGCGCGCGCGACCGCCCGGTCGGGCGGCTAGCGCCGCTTGACGCGCGCGCGGCCTACGGCTAGGCCCGCGCGCATCTCCGCCACCCTGCCCGAAAGCCCGCCGCATGCCGACCTACACCGCGCTGACCACGCTGCAAGACGAGGCCCGCGCCCAGGCGCTCGGCGAGGCGCTGGAGTGGCTCGAGCCCGAGCCCACCGGCATCGGCGTCTTCGAGTTGGAGGACGGTTCCGGCCTGTGGGAGGTCGGCGCCTATTTCACCGAACCACCCGACGAGATCGCGCTTACGCTGATGGCCGCGGCGCATGGCGCGGCCGAATTCGCCGTTTCGGAACTGCCCGAGATCGACTGGGTGGCGCATGTCCGGCGGGTGCTGAAGCCGGTCGAGGCCGGGCGCTTCTTCGTTCACGGCAGCCACGACGCCGACAAGCTGCCGGCGGGCCGGATCGGGCTCTGGATCGAGGCGGCGATGGCCTTCGGCACCGGCCATCACGGCACGACGCTGGGCTGCCTGCGCGCCATCGACCGGCTGGTCGAGGCCGGGGTGACCCCGGAACGCGTCATCGACCTGGGCTGCGGCACGGCGGTTCTGGCGATGGCGGCCGCCAGGGTCTGGCCGGGAACGGTGCTGGCCAGCGACATCGACGCCGTCGCGGTCGAGGTGGCGACGGCCAATGTCATCGCCAACGGCCTGCACGGCCGGGTCGAGGTGGTGGAGGCTGCGGGCTTCGATCACGGCCTGATCCGCAGCCGCGCGCCCTTCGATCTGGTCATCGCCAACATACTCAAGGGCCCGCTGATCGATCTGGCCCCAGAGATCGCCCGTCACACCGTGCCCGGGGGGCGGGCGATCCTGTCGGGGCTGCTGGCGGATCAGGCCGAGGCGGTGCTGGCGGCCTACACCGCGCAGGGTTTCGTCCTGGCCGGGCGCGAGGAGATCGGCGACTGGGCGACGCTGGTCCTGACGCGTCGTTGAACCGATCCTGCCGCATTTCTGCCAAAGACCGGGGTCAGACTCCGCGCCGAAACCCAGCGGAGCAGGTCATGCCGAGTCCCGGATACGAGAAGCGGATGGAACAGATCCTCGCCGCGCGCGTCGCGGCGATCGAGGAGGGCGAGCGCCCGCAGAAGCGGCGGCGGGTGCTGAGCCTCGTGCTGATCGGGCCGCTGGCGGCGGCGGGGATGTTCTTCCTGCTCAAGGCCGCGCTCCTCGCCATCCAGGGCGAGGCCGCCTTCGTCGGGATGATGGCCCCGGTCGCGGCGGATGCCGGGATCGAGAGCCTGCGCTTCTGGATCAGCGGCATCGATCCGCTGACCGAGGCCCTCGCCCGCGTGCTGACGCCGCTGGTCGAGGCCGCCCGCAGCGGCTGATCCGTATGTGAAAAGGCCGCGCCCAAGCGCGGCCCTTCAATCGGCTGAACCGGCGCTCAGCGGATCTGGTCGACGATCGTGTCGATATCGGCCCGGCAGAGACCGATATCCTCGAGCTCGCGATCCGACAGTTTCGACAGTTCCCGCCGCGTGACGCGACGGTCGTTCCACGCGGCGATGCCCGCGAACAGGCTACCGAACGAAAAGCCCGCGCCGAGAACCCCTTCGGCGGCCGGGCGGCTATGGGCGAAGACAGCCATGACAGGCTCCTGAGAAAAATTGCATCCGTTTGAAGCATCGTGCTTCCACGGGCGGACGTAACGCTGGCCACGCGACTCCGCTAGGGGCTGAAAATGCAATTCCGTCATGCAATTCCGGCATGACGGCGGGCATTCCGAAGGGCGCCGGGTCGGAAAGCCCCGCGCGCGGCGCGACCCTGCCGTAGCCGGGCCCCGACTGCAACCCACGCGCCACTGTGCTTTGCACTGGCCTGTGTTCCCTTTTCGTGCTAGCCAAGGTCAAGGTCGGGCGAACCGGCGGCGGCAGAACAAAGCGGCAGGACGGTGAGGCATGCGGGTCTTGGGGCTGGATCCCGGTCTTCGGACGCTGGGCTGGGGCGTGATCGATGTCGACGGGCCGCGGCTCGCCCATGTCGGCAACGGGCTGTGCCAGTCCTCGGGCGCCGATCTCGCGGCGCGGCTTCTCAGCCTGCATGAGCAGTTGACCGAGGTGCTCGCCCGTTTCGCCCCCGACTGCGCCGCGGTCGAGCAGACCTTCGTCAACAAGGATGCCGTCGCCACGCTGAAGCTGGGCCATGCGCGCGCGATCGCGCTGCTGGTCCCGGCGCAGGCGGGGCTGACGGTCGGCGAATACGCCCCGAACGCGGTGAAGAAGACCGTGGTCGGCGTCGGCAAGGCGGCGAAGGCGCAGGTCGATCACATGGTGCGGATGCAACTCCCCGGCGCCGTCATCGCCGGGCCGGACGCGGCCGATGCGCTCGCCGTCGCCATCTGCCACGCGCATCACGCGCAATCGGCCGGCCGCTGGGCGGCGGCGCTGAGGGCGGCGGAATGATCGGCATGCTCTCGGGCCGGATCGCGCATCGGGGCGCCGACCATGTCATGCTCGACGTCCAGGGCGTGGGCTATGTCATCCATGTCTCGGATCGGACGCTGATGGCGCTGCCCGGGCCGGGTGGTCTCGCCACGCTGCACACCGAGCTTCTGGTGCGCGAGGATCTGCTGCAGCTTTTCGGCTTCCTGACCCCGGCCGAGAAGGAGTGGCACCGGCTGCTGACCTCGGTCCAGGGGGTGGGGGCGAAGGCCGGAATGGCGATCCTCGGCGCGCTGGGGCCGGAGGGGCTCGCCCGCGCCATCGCCATCGGCGACGCCGCCGCGATCCGCCGCGCGCCCGGCGTCGGGCCGAAGCTCGCCAGCCGCGTGGCAATGGAACTCAAGGACAAGGCGCCGGCGATCATGGCGCTCGCCGCGACCGTCGCCGCCAGCCCGGCCGCCGCCCGGGACGTCATCGAGACCGGCGTGGAAGGCATGGCCGCGCCTTTGCCGCCGGCTCCTGCGCCCGCGGCTGCCGCCGCCGGATCCGCCCAGGCGCAGGCCGAGGCGCTCTCGGCGCTGACCAATCTCGGCTACGGGCCCTCCGAGGCGGCCGAGGCCGTCGCCCGCGCCGCCGAAGCCGAGAGCGAAACCGCCGCCCTGATCCGCGCCGCGCTGCGCCTGCTGGCGCCGAAGGGCTGATCCATGGCGAGCCCTGACCCCACGCTCCGCCCCGACCGCCGGCCCGAGGATGCCGACCGCGCCCTCAGGCCCCAGGTGCTCGACGAGTTCATCGGCCAGCACGAGGCGCGCGCCAACCTTCGCGTCTTCATCCAGTCGGCGCGGATGCGCGGCGAGGCGATGGACCACACGCTCTTCTACGGCCCGCCCGGCCTGGGCAAGACGACGCTGGCGCAGATCATGGCGCGCGAACTGGGCGTGGGCTTTCGCATGACCTCGGGCCCGGTTCTGGCGCGGGCGGGCGATCTGGCGGCGATCCTGACCAATCTGGAAGCGCGCGACGTCCTCTTCATCGACGAGATCCACCGCCTGAATCCCGCCGTCGAGGAAGTGCTCTACCCGGCGATGGAGGATTTCCAGCTCGACCTGGTGATCGGCGAGGGGCCGGCGGCGCGCACCGTGCGCATCGAACTGCAGCCCTTCACGCTGGTCGGCGCGACAACCCGGCTGGGCCTGCTGACCACGCCGCTGCGCGACCGTTTCGGCATCCCGACCCGGCTGCAATTCTACACCGAGGCGGAACTGTGCGAGATCGTCAGCCGGGGCGCGCGCCTTCTCGGCGTCACCGCCGCCTCCGAAGGCGTCGCCGAGATCGCCCGCCGTGCCCGAGGCACGCCGCGGATCGCCGGGCGGCTCCTGCGCCGGGTCGTCGATTTCGCGCTGGTCGAGGGCGACGGAAAGCTGACCCGGGCGCTCGCCGATGACGCGCTCACCCGGCTGGGCGTCGATCACCTCGGCCTCGACGGCGCCGACCGGCGCTACCTGCGGCTTCTGGCCGAGGGTTATGGCGGTGGACCGGTGGGGGTGGAGACGATCGCCGCCGCGCTCTCGGAATCGCGCGACGCGATCGAGGAGGTGATCGAGCCCTATCTTTTGCAGCAGGGTCTCGTCGCCCGCACCCCGCGCGGACGCGTCCTGACCGCCAATGCCTGGCGCCATCTCGGCCTCGACCCGCCCCGCCCGGCGCCCGGCCAGTCGGACCTCTTCGAAAGCTGAACCGCACCGACCTCCACGGCGCTGCGCTGCGACAGGGCAAGATGCTCCTGCGATTGCCAGCCGGTGCGCCGGCCCGGTGATCGCGGCGCGGCCTGACCCGGTTCGCCGCCGCCCGCCAACCCGATGGACGATGTCTTTGATCGGCGGGTCGCATCTGCCTTCACTGAAGCGACC
>SL_3KL_010_SEDDRAFT_10003090_pt1 | contig 15157 bp, 10 predicted proteins | sample SodLakKL_010_SED_2_FD_10381 | JGI IMG/M metagenome (IMG submission 10381)
GTACCAAGGGAACATCGCCTGCAGCTCGGGATCGGCGTGGGTCGAGGTACGGGTGGGGTTGCCGCCCGCCATGGCGATCTCAAGGTCGATTCGCTTGCTCGTGAACCACTGGATGAAGAGCCACGCGGCTTCCTTCTGCTGCGAGTTGGCAGGGATGCCCATGGCGAAGCCACCCGTCTCGGCGCCACACTGCGCCTGGGTGGGGTGAAGCGCGTAGCCGACGTTGCCCACCACCCGCGACTGCGCCGGGTCTGCGGCCATCGCCGCGACGATGCTGCGATCGAGGTAGATCGCCGAGTCACCCTGCAGGAAGGCTGCGTCCTGCTCACCCGCACCCGCGGCCGCCATGCCCGGAGGCGAGTTCTCGAGGATCGTCTTGAGGGCGTATGCCGCCTCGATCGCCTCGGGCGAGTTCACCACGGGCATGAAGTCGTCGTCGAACACGGTGCCGCCGTAGGGCGCCAGGTGCAGCAACCAGGCGTGGATGACCTGGTGGCCTGCCGAACCGCGGGTGGTCATGCCGTAGATGTCTGGCACGTTGTCGGTGATCCAGGCAGCGGTCTCGAGGAGCTCGTCGTAGGTCGTCGGGACCTCGAGCTCGTACTCCTCGAAGATGTCCTTGCGATACACCAGGATGCTGGTCTCGGGGCTGAACGGGATGCCATAGAGCGAGGCGCCCGGGCCGTCGAGGTAGCCCTTGCGGCCGCCGACCTTGCAGCAGGTGGTCAGGAACGCCGGGACGATGTCGTCGATGTCGTAATCGGGGGCGGTGAGCCGCGGGTTGATCAGGAACGGTGCCAGCGGCGTGAGCCATTGGTTGCCGACGTACTCTCCCTTGGAGAACACCACCCAGGCGACCACGTCCAGGTCGCCGCGGGTCGGCTTGCTGATCTCGACCACTTGGCGGTCGCGCATGTTCATGTAGGCGACGCTGTCGAGCTCGACCTCGATGCCGGTCTCTTCGGTGAACTGGGGGATGAACTGCGCCGCGACCTCGAAGTGGTACATCGCTGGCCAGCTGACCACGATGGTCGTGCCCTCGTAGGCTCGCCACGGGTTGGCGGCCGCGGTGAGCGCGAGGCTGGCGAGCAGCGCGAGCGAGAAGGCGAGTAGGCGTTTCGTCATGGTGGCGTCCCTCCTAGGACAAGTGCGTACGACCCGCGTTCGGGCCCGTGGCCTTGCTCGTGGCGTGCCGGCCCTTCATCCGGCACGAGGTTGTGATCGAAGCAGCGCTCGGGGCGGCGCAGGCGCCGCTCGGGGCAGCGCAAGGGCTGCCAGCGGCAGCGCCCGCACGCCTCATAGCAGCGCCTTGAAGGGCAGGTCGGGCTCGTCTCCGAAGGCGTCCTCGAAGCCGCGACGGTGGGTGTAGATCAGCCGGTCGCGATCGTCAGGCCAGGTGAAGCGTCCGCCGACCTGCCAGATGAAGGGCGTGAAGCCGTAGCGCATGCGGTCCTTGCGCATCCGCCAGAGCGCGAGGACCTCGTTGGGATCGGCCATGAAGTTCGACCAGATGTCGTGGTGGAAGGGGATCACGACCTTGGCCTGCAGGCCTTCGGCCATGCGCAAGATGTCGCTGGTGGTCATCTTGTCGGTCATCCCGCGCGGGTTCTCGCCNTANGANGCGAGCGCGACGTCGATGCGGTGGGCGTTGCCNTGCTGGGCGTACCAGTTGGAGTAGTGCGAGTCGCCGCTGTGGTAGACGTTGCCGCCGGGCGTCTCGAAGAGGTAGTTGACCGCCGCAGCGTCCATGTCCTGCACCGGCTGGTCCTTGAGCGTCACGCCCTTGGGCGCGGTCACGAGCACGGTGCGGTCGAACGAGTCGAGCGCCACGATCTCGACGTCCTTGATGCGGATGCGATCGCCCGGGCGGACGACGCGGCAGCGTTCGGCGGGTACGCCCCAGCCGTTCCAGATGTCGACGCAGGCTTGGGGACCGATGAAGGGCACCGACGGATCGCAGTTCTGCAGCACGGCGGCGGCCACGTTGGCGTCGATGTGGTCGCTGTGGTGGTGGGTGGCCAGCACGGCGTCGAGGTCGCGGATGGCGAAGGGATCGATTGGGCACACGGCGTTGCGCAGGTTGGGCTGCAGCGCCTTCGCACCGATGGCGCGGCGGTGCTGATGGTGGGGCGCCATCTCCTTGACCCTCTGGCTCGACTTGCCACGCTCGACCCACAGGTCGACGAGCAGGTTGGCGCCGCCCTCGCTCTTGAGCCAGATGCCGGTGCAGCCGAGCCACCACAGGGTGACGCTGCCTGCGCGAACCTCGGTCTGCGCGATCTCCTCGTTGAGCCAGGTGCCCCACTCGGGGAAGTTCGCCAGGATCCACGACTCGCGGGTGATGGTGTCGACCTTGCTCACGGCCTGGCTACCTCTCTGCCAGCGGTCGCGGCGGACGGCGGGACGGGTCCGCTCGCGAACCGGTTCCTGGTCTTGACGTGCCGCGAGCGTAGCGCCGGATAGCACCCCTGTCAACACATATGACCGAGAACTTGCACAGATGTGCAGTAGCGGCTAGGATGGGGCCACGCAACGAGGAAAGGTGCGACGCGCATGACGACCCCCGAGTCCGCGCCCGAGGCGAACAGCGGCCACAACGATGCCGACCGCGACCTCATGGTCGAAGCCGCGACGCTGTACTACGAGGAGCAGCTCACCCAAGCCGAGATCGGTCGCCGCCTCGCCACCTCACGCTCGACCGTGTCGCGCCTGCTGCGTGACGCACGCGAGAAGGGCATCGTCCAGATCACCATCCACCACCCGGTGGCAAGGAACAGCCAACTCGAAGCCGACCTGTGCGCGACCTTCGGTCTGCGCGACGCGCGCGTCCTGCGCGCAGGCCAACGCTCGCAACGAGAGGCCTTCGACGGCGTCGGCCTGCTGGCGGCGCGCTACCTGCAGACGACGATCCGTGCGGGCATGGTGCTCGGCGTGTCGTACGGCCGCTCGATCGCCGCCACCATCCGTCACTTGACGCCCCCCGAGCCCGTCGATCTGGTGGTGGTGCAACTGCTCGGCGCGCTCGGCTCCGACAACCCCCTCATCGAAGGCGCCAACTTAGCGCGCAACCTGGCAACGAAGTACGGCGCCGCCTACCGCTACCTCTACGCCCCCCTGGTGGTCGAGGACGTCCGCACGCGCGACCGGCTGACGCGCGAACCGCTCGTACAGGACGTGCTTGCGCTCGGCCGTCAGGCCGACGTCGCCCTCGTCGGCATCGGCGCCTTGGGCGAGGAGGCACCCAGCCTGATCTGGCGTGGCTACCTGAACGGCTCCGACCTCAAGCACCTACAACGACTGGGTGCCGTGGGCAACATGTGCGCGCAGTTCTTCGACGACCACGGACGCCCCATCGACGCCGACCTCAACCGCCGCTCCATCAGCATCGGTCTCGCCGGCCTCGAGAGCATCGGCACGGTGGTCGCCGCAGCCCCAGGGCCCAGTAAGGCTGCCGCCATCCTAGGTGCATTGCGCGGCGGCTACGTCGACGTCTTGATCAGCGACGATCACGCCATCGAGGCGGTCCTGCGTCTGCACCACCAGGAGGCCGTCGAGGACGCCAACGCCTCAGCGGAAGCGGACGATCAGCCTGGTGCCCCGTCGCCCTGATGCAGGCGCCGCGCGGCCCGCTCGATGCGGCCCAAGTCCTCGGCCGCCTTCTCCTTCACCAGCATGCCGAGCAGGCCCGGGCTGATGTCGTGGTCGGCACCACGCGCCTGCACCAAGTCCACCATCTTGGCGGCGAACGCGCGCAGCGGGGTCTCCATCGGCGCGTCCGCGAGGTCCTCCTCGGCCGGGAGGTGCACCTCGACGAAGTCGTTGTCGAGCCCCGAGCGGTCGCCTCGTACCAGCACCATCACCCGGCCGAACTCGGTCACCACCAGGAACCGTTCGTCGCGCGCGACGCTCACTCGCTCGCCTCGTCCAGGAAGCGCTGCAGCATCTCGACGTTGACGGTGATGGGCGCGCGGCGGCGCCGCACCGCGCCGTACTCCAGCAGGCGCGCCAGGCAGTGGCTGACGGTCTCGCGCGTGGCGCCTATCATCTTCGCCAGGTCCTGTTGCGTCAGGTTCAGGTCGATCACGGTGCCGCGCTCGCCTGAGGCGCCGAAGTCCTTCGCAAGACGGAGCAGGAGGTTGGCGAGCCGACCCGGGGCGTCGAAGGCGCCCACCTCGGCTTGCCACTGCTGCGCCTGCCACAACCGCGTCGACATCACCTGGATGAACTTCATGGCGATGCGCGGCTGCTGCTGCAGGAGCCGCTGGAAGTCCTCCTCGGGCATCACGATCAAGGTGGTGTCGATCACCGCCTCGGCCTGATTGGGCCGTCGCTCGCTCTCGAGCAGCAGGAGCTCACCGAAGATGTCGTACTGCCCCAGCAGACCGAGGATCATCTCCTTGCCGTTGGGGAAGTACATGGAGATCTTGACCATGCCTTCGCGAATGAAGTAGAGCGCGTCGGCCGGGTCCTCCATGTGGTAGATGATCTCGCCCTGCGAGAAGCGCTTGTAGGGCGTGATCCGCGACAGCTCCTCGAGCTCGTCGGCCGAGAGGTCCTCGAACAACTGCGTGTTCTTCAGGTGCCATACCAGGCTCGGGTACTCATGCACGCCGCTAGTGTAGCCCAGGTGCCGGCAGGATGCGAACCCCGCGCCTTCGCGGGACCGCCGCACACCGGCGCATGCGCCGGAACGTGCTCCGGCGCATGCGCCTCAGGCAACACCAGCCGCCGCGCCGAGGCTCAGTCGGCGGCCTCGGTCGCCTCCGCCAGCGCCCCGAAAGCCTCGAGGTACGCGATCGCTTGCTGGTAGGCGCCCAGGTCACCGAAGTTCTCCAGCCGGTAGCCACCCACGAACACCGACGGCGTCCCCCGCAGCTGCAGCGACAACGCGACCTGGTACGCCTCCTCGAGGGCGCCCACGTGTCGCTCTTCGGCCAGGCACGCGTCCACGCCCTCGAGCGACACGCCGGCGTCCCGCGCGATCGCCAGCAGCAACGCGTCGGCGTCGCCGACCCGCGACCACTCGGCTTGGCGCTCGAAGAGCGCGTCGTGGTAGCGCCAGAACGCCTCGTCGTCCTCGGGGTTGGCGTCAGCCACGCACTCGGAGACCTCGGCGGCGCGCAACGAGTTCGGGAACGAACCGATCAACGGGAAGTGGTGGTACTCGATGCGCACGTCGCCGCGCGGCAAGAGCGTCGCCTCGAGCCGCGGCAGCACGTCCAGCACGAAGCGGCGGCAGGCGGGGCAGGAGAAGTCGCTGAACTCGCGGATCACGATGGGCGCGTCGGCCGGTCCCTTGGCGTGGCGCGACTCCGGGAACGCGTCCGCCGGCAGCTCGGCCAGGGCCAGCGCGAACGTCACGTCGTACGGGGCGTCGGCGCCGTTCACGTCGAGGGTGAGGCGGAAGCGCTCGATGCCCACCACCGACGGGCCCTCGCCGGCCAGTTCGGGGACCGCCGGCGCCAAGAAGTCGAGCACCGGCTGCTCGATGTCGGCGCCGAAGCCGGTGGCGGCACCCACCAGCGCCGCCACCTCCCGTGCGGCCGCGTCGTCGAAGACCGTGCTCTGCATGCGTACGGCGTAGAGCGCGCCGTTGCGCACGACGGGCTCCACCACGAGCCCGCCAGACGTACGGAAGGTCCCGGCCTCCAAGGCCTCGCCCTCGAGCCCGGCCAGGTCCGCGAGCGTGTCGGGGTCGCCCCCGATCTGCGCGAGCGCCGCGGGCACGAGCGCGAGACACGCGGCGAGCAGCAGCGCGAGACGGAAGCGTCGTGGATCGGCGGCATGCAGGTAGGTCATGAGCGCGTTCCTCCGGTCGGGGGTTGGGTCAGGTCAGCAAGGGCGAAGCCTGCCGCGGTCCCCAGCACCCGCAGCAGCTCGTCGGTCTGGAGCTCGAGCAAGGCCGTGCGGCTGCCGCCGCCGGCGTAGATGGTGCGACCCGGTGGGGCGCAACGGGCATCGACGAGCGCGGGCAGCGTGCGCTGGTGCCCGAAGGGCGGCATGGCGCCAACCGGGTAACCGGTGATGGCGAGCGCCTCGTCGGGGCTGGCCATGCGCACCTGACGACGCGTCACACCCCAGGCGGCGGCGAGCGCAGGGTAACGGACACGGTCCTCACCGGCGGCGATCGCCAAGCGCGGCACACCCTGCACGAGGAACACCAGGCTCTTCAGGATGGCGTCCACCGGCACACCCAGCGCCGCCGCCGCGGTCGGCACGGTCGGGGTCGGCACGCCCGGCACCACCAGCCGGGCCATGACGCCACGCTCCCGCACCCACGCCATCAGGTCGGCGTCATCGAGCGGACGTGAAGGCGCCGCCGAGGGCGCTGGGTCTGACATGCGCACTAGTGTAGCCAGCTCGCACCGCGGCGCGCGTACCGAGCCCCGACGCAGGACCACGTGCGGGTCGCTGACGCCGCACGAGAACACCGATGACGACGTGCTATCTTGCGTCCGATGCCGCCCGTCGACGATTCCCGCAGCGACCGACCACCGCAGCCACGCGACGCCCTTGCCGAAGACGGCCCCGCCGAGCACGGCGACGACGCCGGCGGCCTCGCGCACAACGCCTCCGACGGCAACGGCCTCGCCACGCTCGAGCGTGGCGACGGCGGTGACGGCGCCGATGCCCTCGGTAGCGCCACGGCCGAGGCGCGTGCGGTCCTGGCGACCGAGCGCTCGCTGCTGCTCGACCTGCAGGCTCTGCTGGCGCGAGCGGACGTGCGCGGCGAGGCGGCCGAGGCCCTGCGCAACGCCGCCGAGGACCTCGACGGCCTGTTCCTGCTGGTGGTGGTAGGCGAGTTCAACGCCGGGAAGTCGAGCCTCATCAACGCGCTGTTGGCCGCCGACGTGATGCGCGAGGGCGTCACGCCCACCACCGACCGTGTGACGCTCGTTCAGCACGGCAGTGAGGAGCGTTTCGAGGAGCGCTCCGCCGATCTCGCCGCGGCCACGCACCCGGCTCCGCGCTTGCAGGACCTGGTGCTCGTCGACACCCCCGGCACGAACGCGGTGGTGGCCAAGCACCAGCAGCTGACCGAGCGCTTCGTGCCGCGCGCCGACCTGGTGCTGTTCGTGACCAGCGCCGACCGACCCTTCACCCAGAGCGAGCGTGCTTTCCTGGAGATGATCGAAGGGTGGGGTAAGCCGGTCACGGTGATCGTGAACAAGGTCGACCTGCTGCGCGACCAGCCGGAGGTGGACGAGGTCGTCGGCTACGTGCGCCGCAACGCGCGCGAGACGCTCGGCATCACGCCACCGGTGTTCGCGCTGAGCGCCCGCAAGGCCCGCGCCGCGCAGGCCGAGGGCGACGGCGAGGGCCTCCAGGCGAGCGGCCTGCCAGCGCTCGAGCGGCACCTGGCGCGCACCCTCGACACGTCGCGCCTGCGCCTGAAGCTGGGCAACCCGCTCGGCGTGGCGCGCCACGTCGCGCACGAGCTGGGCCAGGCGCTGAAGCGTCAGCACGCCCTGGTCCTCGACGATCGCCGCACCCTCGAAGACGTCGACCGCCAGCAGGCCCAGTGGCGCCGCGACATCCGGCGCGAGGGGCAGGCCTACCTCGATCGCGTCACCACCGTGCTGCTGGAGGTCGAGCGGCGTGGCGAGGTGTTCTTCGACGACACCGTGCGACTCAGCCGCCTGATGACGCTCATCCGGCCCGAGCAGGTCCGTGCCGCCTTCGAGGAACGCGTGCTGCGCGACGCCGAGCGGCGCATCGACGAGGCGGTGGCGGCGATGGTGGACTGGTTGATGGAACGCACGCTGCAGCAATGGGAAGACGTGGTCGCCTTCGTGAACGAGCGCCGCCACGCGGGCGAGGAGCGCGTGATCGGCGAGGTGGGCGGACGCTTCCAGTACGACCGCAAGACGCTGATCCGGACCGTGCGCGACCGGTCCGAGACGGTCCTGTCGAGCTTCGACCGCGAGGCCGAGAGCCGCCGGCTGGCCGAAGCCTTGAAGGCCTCGGTGGTGCAGACGGGCCTCATGCAAGTTGGTGGCGTCGGCTTGGGCGCCGCCGCCGTCGCGCTGGTCACGAGCACCGCCTGGGACGTGACGGGCGTGGCCGCCGGCCTCACCGTCATGGGCTTGGGGCTGTTGGTGCTGCCGCGCCGCAGGGCGCACGCGAAGCGCCGGCTGCACGAGCAGATGGCGGCCTTGCGCGACGGCCTCGAGAGCGGCCTGGGAGCGCAACTCGAGGAGGAGTCCGAGCGCGCCGCCGAGCGGCTCGGTCGCGCCATCGAGCCCTACACCCGCTTCGTGAGGACCGAGCTGGGGCGGCTCGAGGAACTCCGCACCGAACTCGACGAGTGGCAGCGGCACGAGCGCGTGGTGCGCGCGCAGGTCGAGTCGTTCTGAACGGCCGCGCGGCGCTCCTGCGTCGACCGCGCCGGCCGGTGGTAGATTGCGCGGATGCCCGGGCCAGGACACCCCATCCGCGTGGCGTACCAGGGCGTCGCCGGCGCCTTCTCCGAACAGGCGGCCTTGCAGTTCGCGCCGGACGGCGAAGCGGTCGGTTTCGCGACGTTCGACGAGACCTTCGCCGCCGCGCTCAAGGGGCAGTGCACGCACGCCTGCCTGCCGGTCGAGAACAGCCTCGCCGGCTCCATCAACCAGACCTACGACCTGCTGACTGATTCCGTCTTGCACGTCGTCGGTGAGCAGGTGGTGCGGGTCCACCACAACCTGCTGGCGCGTCCTGGCACGCGTCTCGAGGACGTGCGACGGGTCTACAGCCACACGCAGGGCCTGCAGCAGTGCCAGGCCTTCCTACGCAAGCACGGCTTCGAAGCGGTCACCGAGTTCGACACCGCCGGGGCCGCCAAACTGCTGGCCGAGAACGGTGGCGACGGCAAGGCCGCCATCGCCAGCAAGCGCGCCGCCGAGGTCTACGACCTGGTGGTGCTGGCGGAGAACATCGAAGACCTGGCCTTCAACTACACCCGCTTCTTCGTACTGGCGGCCGATCCCGCACCCCTAACCCCGGGCCCGCAGAAGACCAGCCTGGTCCTGGCCACCCGGCACCGCCCGGGCGATCTGGTGGAGTGCTTGCTGGAGTTCCATCAGCGAGAGGTCAACATGACCAAGCTCGAGTCGCGTCCGCGCCGCGACAAGCCCTGGAGCTACCTGTTCTACGTCGACATCGATGGCCACATCGACGAGCCGCACGTGGCGGCGGCGCTCACCGGCCTGATGCGCAAGGCGGCGTTCGTGAAGTTCCTGGGGTCGTACCCGGCCGCACCGGCCATCGTCGACCTCGACTGAGACCGTGCCACGCCAACCCCACCAGCACGACGACGAGCGCGGCCTGCGGCTCGATGATGCCCTGAAGCTGGCGGGTTTGGCGGCCACGGGCGGCGTGGCCAAGCGCCTGATCCAGGCCGGCGAGGTCCGGGTGAACGGTGTGGTCGAGACGCGCCGCAAGCGCCGCCTGCAGCCCGGTGACGTGCTCGAGGTCCGAGGCGAGCGCTTCGAGATCGACCTCGAGCAGACGTGAGCAGCCCCTGAAGTCGGTGTCACGTGGTGGTCTTGGTGGGGGGTGGGCCTGCGCGCACCCCGCCCCTCGGTCCGGTCAGGCAGCGACCTGCCGCTGCATTTGAGCGCGGTCGTCGCGCCGCGGCAGCGGCACCACCTGCAGCCACGGCACCTCGCGCGGACTGCACGGCTCGCCGGGCAGCAGCAACTCGCGCCGCCGATAGCGGCCCTCGACCGGGTCGCTGTACGAGGCACCGGTCGACGGCTCCACGGCCAGCACCCAGACTTCGGGCACCCCTGCCACGGCGCAGCGACGCAGTCGCAGGTGCGCCAGATCAGACCGGTCGCAGACCAAGACGGCGAGCACCAAGCGGTGGGCGGGCGGCGCCGGACGGGCGAAGGCCGTCTCGCCCGGGCGCGCCAGGCTCACCTCGGGCCGCAGCACGTCGGCCGGCGGTGCGGCCACGGGATCGCGCACGCCGACACGCAGGCTGAAGGCGCGCTCGTCGAAGCTCGCGGCGACCTGCACCACCGTGCGCACCACGCCCGCGGACGGCAACGGCTGGCGGACGAGCTCGCCGTCGAGCAGCTCCATCGCCGGCGAACGGAGCCGGGCGGCGAGGTCGGGGCGTCGGAGGAGATCGTCGAGGGTGATGCGCGTGTGGGCCATGGCCGTAGCTTGCGCGCTCGGGCGGCGCGCTCCAGCGCCAGCGCGGCTGGCGCCGCGCCCGTCTGGGCCGCGACCCATCCGCTGTGGCTCCGCTCGCGTCACCACACCCCGGCGGCTCCAAGGGCTGGTGGTACACTTCGCCGGGTGCATCCGGGCGGCGGCCGCACCGACCCGCGCCCGATGCCGCGGCACGCCCGCCGCGTGCGCCGGCGGCCGCGACCGATGCCACCACCCCGCAGGAGTTGTGATGCCACGACGTGACGACCTCCACACCATCCTGATCATCGGCTCCGGGCCCATCGTGATCGGTCAGGCCGCCGAGTTCGATTACTCCGGCACCCAGGCCTGCAAGGCCCTGCGAGCGGCGGGTTACCGCGTGGTGCTCGTGAACGCCAACCCGGCCACGATCATGACCGACCCCGAGGTGGCGGACCGCACCTACGTCGAGCCGCTGACGCCCGAGACCGTCGAGCACATCATCAAGGTCGAGCGCCCCGATGCGCTGCTGCCAACGTTGGGTGGGCAGACCGCGTTGAACCTGGCCAAGGTCCTGTTCGAACGAGGGATCCTGGAGCGTCACGGGGTGGAGCTCATCGGGGCCAACTACGACGCCATCGAGAAGGGCGAGGACCGCCAGCGCTTCCAGCAGGCGATGGCCGACATCGGGCTGGCGACGCCCTCAGGCCGCATGGTGGGCAGCCTCGACGAGGCGCTTGCCTTCGTCAGCGAGATCGGCTATCCCGCCATCATCCGACCGTCGTTCACCCTCGGCGGCACCGGCGGCGGCATCGCCGTCGACGAGGCCGCCTTCCGCCGCATCGTGCGTCACGGGCTCCACCTCTCACCGGTCCACACCGTGCTGGTCGAGCAATCGGTGCTCGGCTGGAAGGAGTACGAGCTCGAGGTGATGCGCGACAACAACGACACCGTCGTCATCATCTGCTCCATCGAGAACGTCGACCCGATGGGCGTCCACACCGGCGACAGCATCACCGTGGCGCCGGCGCAGACGCTCTCGGACAAGGAGTACCAGCAGCTGCGCGACGCCTCCATCGACATCATCCGCGAGATCGGCGTCGACACCGGTGGATCGAACATCCAGTTCGCCGTCAACCCTGACGACGGGCAGGTGATGGTGATCGAGATGAACCCACGGGTGTCGCGCAGCTCGGCCCTGGCCTCGAAGGCGACGGGCTACCCGATCGCCAAGATCGCAGCGCTGCTTGCGGTGGGCTACCACCTCGACGAACTCCCCAACGACATCACCAAGGAGACGAAGGCCGCCTTCGAACCGACCATCGACTACGTGGTCACGAAGATCCCGCGCTTCGCCTTCGAGAAGTTCCCTGGCACGAGCGACGAGCTGGGGACGCAGATGCGTTCCGTGGGCGAGGTCATGGCGATCGGGCGCACCTTCAAGGAGTCGCTCCAGAAGGCGCTGCGCTCGCTCGAGCTCGACGTGCGCAGCGCCACCGCGCACCTCACCACCGAAGCGCTCGAGGCGCGGCTGTACCCCAACCCGCGGCGCCTGCCGGCCGTGATCGAGCTGCTGCGCCGTGGACGCTCGCTCCATCTGCTGCACGAGCGCACGGGCATCGACCCGTGGTTCTTGGCCCAGTGCAAGGAGATCATCGACGCCGAGGTCGAGATCCGCGGCCTGGGCGAGCCCGAAGTCTGGGACTGGGAGACCTGGCGCGAGATCAAGCGCCTGGGCTTCGCCGATGGCGACGTGGCGCAGCTCACGGGCCGCGAACCGGCGACGATGCGGCGCCTGCGGCTGGCGCAGGGCCAGGCGCCGGTGTACAAGACGGTGGACACCTGCGCGGCCGAGTTCGAGGCCTACACCCCGTACCACTACTCGACGTACGAGTGGGAGGACGAGGTGACACCGTCGTCGCGCGACAAGGTCGTCATCCTCGGCTCGGGGCCCAACCGCATCGGGCAGGGCGTCGAGTTCGACTACGCCACCGTCCACGCCGTGTGGGCGCTGCGCGAGGCCGGCTTCGAGACCATCATGGTCAACAGCAACCCCGAGACCGTCTCGACCGACTACGACACCGCCGATCGCCTGTACTTCGAGCCGCTCACGCTCGAGGACGTCCTCAACATCGTCGAGCACGAGCGCCCGAAGGGCGTCATCGTCCAGCTCGGTGGCCAGACGCCGCTCAAGCTCGCGCGCGGGCTCGAGGCGGCCGGCGTCCCCGTGTGGGGCACCTCGGCCGCGGCCATCCACGAGGCCGAGGACCGCGACGCCTTCCACGCGTTGTGCGAACGTCTCGGCATCCCGCAACCGGCCGGCGGCGTCGCCCAGGACGCGGCCGAGGCCGAACGGCTGGCGAACGCGATCGGCTACCCGGTGATGGTCCGGCCCTCGTACGTGCTCGGCGGGCGCGCGATGCAGGTCGTCCACGACGACGCTGGTCTGCGCGCCTACCTGGACGTCGTGTACGCCGAGCTCGAGGGGGCACCCAGCATCCTGGTCGACGACTACGTCGAGGGCGCGGTCGAGGTCGACGTCGATGCCATCAGCGACGGTGCGACCACCGTGGTGGCGGGGATCATGGAGCACGTGGAGGAGGCCGGCATCCACTCCGGCGACTCAGCCTGCATCGTGCCGCCCGTGACGCTCTCCGAGGCCGTCCAAGCGCGCATCCGCGAGTACACCGTCAAGCTGGCCGAGGCGATCGGCGTGCGCGGCCTGATCAACGTGCAGTACGTCATCAAGGACGGCGAGGTGCTGGTGATCGAGGCCAACCCTCGCGCCAGCCGCACCATCCCCTACCTGTCCAAGGCGATCGGGCACCCGCTGGCCAAGTACGCCGCCCTGGTGGCGGCCGGACGCAGCTTGCGCGACATCGGCTTCAGCCACGCGCCCGAGCCGCGCGTGTACAGCGCCAAGGAAGTGGTGCTCCCGTTCGGTAAGTTCAGCGACGTCCTACCGCTGCTGGGGCCCGAGATGCGCTCTACCGGCGAGTCGATGGGGATCGATCCCGACCCGTACCTGGCCTACGGCAAGGCGCTCGCGGGCGCGAACCTGACGCTGCCGCGCGTCGGACGGGTCCGCTGCATCGGCTTCGACGAGGGCGAGGCGCTCCCGGCCGGCTACGAAGCCCTGGGTTTCGAGGTCGTGCGCGGCCTCCCCAACGACCTCGACGAGATCGCCGACGACGCCCTGCTGGTGGACGTCGCAGCGACACCGGCGCTGCGACGCGCGCTCGACGAGGGCGTACCGTACCTGACGACTCGGGCTGCGGCCCGCTGGTCGCTCGAAGCGCTCCGGCGACTCCGGACGACGCCCATCACGGTCCACGCACTGCAGGACCTGCACCCGCAGCCCGCGGCCAACGTCGTCGCCGGCTGAGTCGCAGCCGGCGACGTCGCGTCGAGTCGCGTCGCGTCGCGTCGCTTCAGCCGCGCTTGCGGCCGCGCGTCTTCGGCTTGATCACCTCGGACACGTCGACCTCGTCGACGGGTTCCTCCCCGAACCCGCCACCACCGAAGCCCTCACCGAACAGGGCGTCCTGACCGCGTCGAGACGTCGTCCCGTGCGAGGAGGCGTCGCTCTCCGGCGCGTGGTCGCCGGCGCGGTTGGTAGCGGCGTTCTTCGCCATCGCCTCGCTGGTCGCGTCCGCGCTCGTGCCAGCGCCGCTGGCCCCGGTCGCACCCGTTGCGGCACCGCTGGCATCAGCAGCGCCACCAGGCGCGCCGCGCTCCTCGCGCACCACCCGGAGGCCGCCGCTGGCGGTGGCCTGGGCGAGGCGCTCGGGGGACGGCATCGGCTGCGGCGGCGCCGGTGACGGCGCTGGTACCGGCACGTCGGCGAGATCGACCTCGTCGCCCGCGATCGGGTCGAAGGCCGCCGCGAGGCCATCGTCGTCGAAACCACGAACACGCTCGCGCTGGCGTTCCGGGAGACGCGCCCGCAGCGAGGTGGCGTAGTCGGCGACCTGTTCGAGTGCGTCTTGAACGCGGTAGCGCAAGCAGAACTCACCGCTGTCGACCTTGCTGATCAGGTGGAACGGCGCTTCGGCCAGGCGCTCCAGCACGCGCACGATCTGGTCGCGCGGCACGTCTGGTTCGCCGACGATGTCGTCGACGAGGAACACGGTCGGCGCCCGCAAGCCAGCCAACCTCGTCAGGACCGCCGACACGACGCCCCGCTCCTGGACGCGCTTGGCGATGGTGCGTTCGAAGCGCTCGAGGCCGTACTCGAACACGCCGTCCCGCTCGAAGTGCGGCTCGAGGTCGACGGGACCGAGCATCACGGTCTTCGAGAGTTCCAGTACGCGCTCCAACCCGGCCCACGACCACAACGTCGCGCGCGCCAGGTCGGCCGGAGCGGTCAGGCGATGCAGGTCGCGGTGGTCGCCGAGCACCGCCAGGTACACGGCACCGGAGTCGCGCCGCCGGGCCAGCAAGGCCGCCCAGTCGAGGCGCTCACCGTCGGGCAGCACGTGGAGCAGCACCCGGTACTGGCGCCGACCGAGGTCCGCGTGCAGCATCAACTGGCCGTGCGCGAGCCCCTCGATGCGGTACCCGAGGCCGGCGAAGGCCTCGCGGGCGCGTTTCGACTTCTTGGGGTCGCCCGGGGGCATGGAGGCGCTGTTGAGCGCCGTATCGCCTGGGAACAAGCCCGGCCTCGGTGCCGGCACGACGCTCGCTCGCGTGGTAGATGGACGTGCCTCACCCAGCCGGTCGAGCCGGAAGGGGTCCTTGTTCTTGTCGCCGTTCCTGTCGCCGTTCCTGTCCCCGTCCCTGTCCTTGTCTCGTTCCTTGCGCGCACCCGCCTCACGGGCACCTTCCGTCTTGGCGCTCTTCGACTTGCCGCGTTGCCAGGGGAAACGAAAGCCGCGTGCGACGGGCTCGTTCCAATCGAAGCGTTCGGTGTCGTCGTCGGCCTCGCCTGCCGCCCCGCGCTCGGCCGCACGGGCATCCGCCCGCGCCTCGCGTTCACGTCGGGCGATCGCGCGAGCGTCCTCCTCCGCGTGTTCCGCGAGCCTCTCGCGGCTGGCGC
>SL_3KL_010_SEDDRAFT_10003091_pt1 | contig 15157 bp, 7 predicted proteins | sample SodLakKL_010_SED_2_FD_10381 | JGI IMG/M metagenome (IMG submission 10381)
CTACCTACTACCTACTACCTACTACCTACTACCTACTACCTACTACCTACTACCTACTACCTACTACCTACTACCTACTACCTTCGCTCCCCAATCCATCAAAACGCCTTCGGGGTGGGCGGTGAAACCACTTCGAAGTCGTTGGACGAATTATTGGTATCCTGCAGCACGATGCGCCCGTCGATCACCGCACTCACCTTGCGGCGAATGCTCTCGTTGACATATGTGCCCGAGCAATAGACAAAGCCGGCATCGATCGAGGGGGGGATGCGTTTGTTGGCGGCATGACCGGCGTCGGCCAGGGCCTCCACCCCATCGATGACCATTTCGACGGGGATCTTTACATACAGGGCGGTCGACGAGCCTCCGGGCCGGGTCACCCGCTCCAGGGCATCGATGTCGTCGCACCTCCAGATGACCATGCCGGGTCCCCTGACATGGATCACATAGTCGGTCCCCATAAAGGCAAAATGCTCAAGGATCATGTTGGGCACCCCGGGGTTGTCGAAATCCCTGCCGTCTTCGCGTTCGACATAATACTCAAAGTCGGCAACAGGGTACGACAAGTCGATTGAGTTGGCGTTCTCCTCACGGTGGTCCAGGCCGTTCTGGGCGATCAGGATGCTTTCGCCGGGCTGCAGCAGGTGGTCCTGCCCGCCGCCGGGCACCCTCCAGATGGTTTGGGCGTACACATGATCATGGTCGTTGCGCCAGGGCGAGGGGTTGGGCCCCGAAGGATTGCCCATGATGTCGGAGATCAGCAGCCCGTCAACGTAGGTGGGTTCGGTAGAATTGTTGTAGATCTCCATGAACTGATCGGCAAAATACGTCCCGTCGTTGGGCGTGCGCGAGCCGGTATAGAAGATCTCCTTGAATACCAGGTCGCCGGCGGCCGAACCCGACAGCTGCAGATTAAAGGAGGTTTCACCCCCCTCATATACGTACACCGAAGTGAGCTGGGCGCCCAGCATGATCTCGGTGTACAGCCCGGTCAGCTCCATGGCCTCTCCGGGCAAGAGGGTGCGGACGGCGCTGATGGTGTAAATGCCGTACGGAAGGTCTTCGAAACGGAAATTGCCCTGATCGCAACTAAGGGTCGTCCGGGAATAGCCCGTGAGCTGGTTGCTGATCAGAACCTCCACACCGGAGGCCGCCGACCTGAGGTAGGTGTCGGGATAGGATACCATGCCCTGTATGGCTTTCCCCTGTTCAAAATCTCGTTCACACCCGGTAAAGATCATGGCCAGGAACAACATCATCAGAAAGCGGGTACATAGAGGCAGCGAGTTCATGTTTGTCCGTTTGGTTCCCTGTTTATAGCTTGACGCTTAGTTCGGTGCCAAAAAACAGCGAAGGGTTTCTCTGGGCATAACCCCCGAACCGTGTGCTTCGGTGCATGGGTTGATTGGAAAATACATTGTTCACGAAAAAGGCAAAGCCAATGTCCTGGCTGATGTTTTTCGAGAGCCTGAGGTTGAACAGCCAAAGCGGTGGCCATCGTTCCTGGTTGAGCAGATTGGGGTTCACCGGCACCACCAGGTCGGCATATTCGGGCGAGCGGGCCTGTTCGGGAGAGATCATCACCTGCTCGCCCATGCGGTTGATATAGCCCACAGGGTACTCCCTCACCCGCAGGTGGTCGTTTTTGCTGATCCAGGTAGTTTGCACCGTCAGCGACACCACGAACTGTAGTTCGGGGATGTTGTGCACCGCCCTGAGAACGCTCGAAAAACGTTCATCGCGCCGCCCCCGGGTGCCCGCCTGGTAAATGCCCACCCTTTCGGGCTGGGTGATGCTACCCGTGGTGTGCAGGTAATAATCGAACTCCCCGCTGCTTCGTTCAGACCATATCCAGGCACCGTTCGCGTAGAGCGAAGTGTTGATGGCCTCAAAGCGACCCAGGTCGAAATCAAACTCAATTCCCCTGTTGTGCTGCACATTGAGGTTGTGGGGCGTTCGCAGGTTTACAAAAAAGGTGTCTGTACGGCTGGGCTGGTCCGGGTTGTAGTAGGGGGTCTGCCCCGGGCGTACGACCAGGTCGTCGTTAAGCCAGCGCGGAAAAGTAATGGGCACATAAATGTTCTGAATGCCCAGCCCCCCGCTCAGGTACTCATCGAACAAGGTGAAGCTGAACCGCCGCTCCCACAACCGGAGGTCGGCACCCAGCTCAGCTTTTTTGTTGCGGCTGACGTCCAGATCACCGTTTTGGGTCGGAAAAACCCGGGTCGACATCAGCACCAAGCGTTCCGAAGGTTCTGCTGCATAATAATTGAGGCTGATCAGGTCGAAGTAGGCATCGTTGGGGTACAGATGCATCAAGCCGGGCGACTTGGCCGTTACTCCATATCCCCCGCGCAGATCCAGGGTGGGCGTGAGCGAATACATCAGGTTGATGCGGGGGGACAGCACCCTGATGTCGAAGGAAGCTGGCTGGATGTGGTCAAACCTCAGCCCCAGCTGGAGGTTGAAGCGGCGTCCGAACAAATTACCCGATACATTGTCTTCGGCAAACAGGGCGTATTGATGCAAAAAGGGAATGTCGCCGTAGGCCCTGGGCCGGGTTCCCGACATGTCAAGCCTGGGCGGCCGCATCATATCGTAAACGTAGCCTTTGCCGGTATTGCCGTCCGAACGCCAGTCGAAGCCCATCACAAACAGATGCCGGCCACCCAGGAACTCTGTAATAAAGGAGTTGGTGAGTTTGAAAAAGAGGTTGACCGGCCTGCCGTCTACCGTGTAGCTGGTCATGTATTCGGCAGGAATAAAAGAGGCCGGGACCAGGGTGTCGGACATGGAAACGGAGAGGGGATAGGCCGATCCTGAGATCATGTTCTCGAAGGTACCCACCTGGTGCGCATAACTCAACGACAGGTTGTACCTGAGGTTGGTCGAAAGGGGATGTTCGAGATTCACCCTTCCGCTGGTATTGAGGCGAAACCCCCGGTCGCTCGAAGAGCGCGACGAATGGGTACGGGTATCGTCGGGATCGTTGCGGGTTTCGTCGAGGCTCGAGAAAAAAGAAAGCCGGGTGGTGGTATTCAGGGGCCGCTGCCTGAACAGGGTCCGCGAGTAAGTCAGCTGACCGGTGAGGCGGTCGAAGCCTTCGAAAACAAAACGAGGATCGCCGGTTGAGCGTGCATAGTCGAGGTCGAGGTTCATACTGCCCCGCTGCCGGCCAAAGTCGACCCCCTTGCCAAACGAGAATACAGAAGAGTTGGGATTGATCCGGGTTTTGAATTCCCAGGGGGTCCTTCCGGCACGGGTTTGAACGATCACCGCCCCGGAGGTCAGGTCGCCGTGCTGTACCGAGGGGATGCCCCGGATCACCTCGATCGACTCAATGTTGTCGGTAGATATCTGACGGGTATCGATGCCCCCGCCGGCCACCGTTGAAAAGGCATTGGTATGCCGCGACAGGGCCGTCGATTCGATCTGGAGGTTGGCGTTGTTGGACACCGGCACCCCGTCCATCAAAATGGCCGTTCCGGCAGCATTGACCGCATCGGGATGCACCTGCCTCAGGGTGATCTGCCCGGGGTTCATCAGGTCGGGGTTTTCGGCCAGGTGACCTGGCAGCAATTGCAGAATGTCGGTGAGGTTTGTGGCCTGCAGGTGTTCGATGGCCGATCGGGAAATGGACGAACTGGTTGAGGCGCCCGAGCGGCTCTCCCTGGCCGTTACGGTAAATTCGGCCAGGCTGAGCGAGGTGGCCTCCATGGTGAATTCCATTTCGTAGATCTTGCTCTCGGGCAGATCGAGGATTTGCACCAGGGGTTCCATGCCCAGGCGCTGAAAATGGATGTTGACCACCCCCAGGGGGACATTGTTGAAAAAAAACCTCCCCTGTTCGCACGAAATGCACGACATATTGTATTCAATAAGCGTAATGGCCGCAAATTCGAGGGGCTCGCCGGTTTCGGCGTCCACCACACTGCCGGCGATGCTGGCGTAGCCTTCGATCAGCCTCGTCCTGTTCTCACGGGGCTGGGCCCCGGAAGCAAGGGCAGGCGGCAACAGGACGAAAAGCAGCAGCAAACTGCAGAGGGCCAGCCGGCAGATGAACGCCCTGCACATCCTATTGCCAGGTATTGGTTTCATGATCCCATCGTCCTTAAAATGAGCCGGCCCGCTACCTGAACAGCACCAGCTCGTTCATAATGTGGTCAGCCCGGGCATAGCGGTCGGTGATCAGCAGCACATACCGGATGTCGACATTGATGGCCCGGTTGCTTTCCTCAAGGTAGATCACATCGCCGTTGAGTGATTCCCAGTTGCCGCAAAACACCAGGCCGGAAATCCGGCCGCTGCCATTGAGCACGGGACTGCCCGAGTTGCCCCCGGTAATGTCGTTGCCCGAGATGAAGTTCACGGGCATTTCACCGCCGCTGCCGTAAATGCCATAGTCGGCTTCTTCATACAGGTTTCGCAAAAGCGGGGGTACCACAAATTCGTGGTGGCCGGGGTCTTCCTTTTCCATCACTCCCCTTAAGGTAGTATAATGGCTATAGCTGACGGCATCGGCAGGGGAATAGCCCAGCACCCTGCCGTAGCTCAGCCGCATGGTAAAATTGGCATCGGGATACATCGGGCTGCCTCCGGCCATTTCTTTCAGTCCGAGCACCCAGGTCCGCCTTCCCTCTCGGTAAACGTCATTGAAGCGGTGGTTGAGGTCCCTGAGTTCAATGGCCTTGTCGTAGATGCTCTCGGCATACATTATCGCCGGGTCGGCCGCAAGGACGGCGGCATCGGGATTGGCCATAAAGGCATCGAAACGTTCCCGGTCGGTCACAAATGAGTTGGCAAACATGTGCCGGGCAAAGGTCTCGGTGTCGCCGCCAAATGCAGTGTCCACATGGGCGAAGACGCCGGGCAGGTAGCTGGTGTCGAGTTGCTTTTTCAGGAGTTCCATCATGGCGATCACCACCTCAAGATCGATTGAGGCGGGGTACTCACGGTAAAAATCCTGCTGCTTCTCCCCGAAGCCGGCGGCTGCCTCCAGTATCTCTTCCCTGCTGGGGTCTTCGCGGTCAAAAATCCGGCCGAAGATGCTGGCCCGGATGCCGGCTACATACACCTGGGTGCCCATCAGCAGCGATTCATTGAGCAGAGAATGGGCAAACAGGGTGTGGCGGCGCCCTTCCACGGCCTCCCGTATCATGTCCAGGGCCTTCCCGTAATTTTGCAGCCTGAGGCTGTCTTGATACATCCACTGCCGGAAGCGTTCTTCCCGTTCTTGCTTTTTTGCGGCCACATTGTGGATGCGCATTTGTTCGTATTGGCCGAGGGCAAGCTTGAGGCCGTTGCTGGCATTGAAAAAATCGGAGGCATAGTGCAGCCTCAGCGTATCGTTGTCCAGCATGGCCCGCTCGATGATGGGCAGGCGTTTTTCTCTCGACAAAATGCGGGCTGGCAGGCCGGTCTCCAGCAATTCCTCTACCTCTGCGGCGCTTACATAGCGGCGGGTAGAACCGGGATAGCCCAGAGTCATGCTAAAATCACCTTCAGCTATGCCGCCTATGTCCAATTCAAAAAAGACATCCGTTTCAAAGGGGGCGTTGGCGGGCCCATAGGCGGCCGGAAGGTTGCCGGGCCCGGCATACACCCGGATAAAGGCAAAATCGCCGGCGTGACGGGGCCAGATAAAATTGTCGGTATCCCCTCCGAATTTGCCGATCGAAGAGGGTGGCGCACCCACCAGTCTCACATCGTCAAACACTTCGTATACGAACAGCAGTTGCCTGCTGCCTTCAAAAAATGAGGCCAGGCGTGCCCGGTAATGGGTGCCATCGGTGATCTCCCGGCCAAGCTCGCGCTGGAGCTGCCGCTGCCGCATGGTGTTCCCGTGTTCTTCTTCCCAGGAGCGCTGTAAACTGTCAACTCGCTCAGTTACGTCTTCAATGCGTATCAAAAAACTCACCGAAAGCCCGTTTAGGGGGATCTCCCCTTCCAGTGAAGCAGCCCAGTACCCCTCGGACAACAGGTCGTTTCCGGGATTGCTGATGCGCTGCAAGTGATCGTAGATCACATGGTGGTTGGTGAGCACCAGGCCCCTTTCCGAAACCACGCTTCCCGAACCCACATTGCCCACATTGACCACGGCCCGGTGGAGCGAAGGACCCGAATGCGCATACAGCCCACCGGCAGAAAGTTCCAGCCCCATCGACTGCATGGCCGCAACCACTTCGGGGGGCAATGCATGCGGCAGCCACATGCCCTCTTCCGCCCGGGCAGAGCCTAGGCTCATGAATACCGAAAGCACAAAACCGCCAACGATGGTCAATGAGTTCCTGAAAAGTCTTTTCAGATTCATGTTGCAAAAATACCAAAAAGATAGCCAACAACTGCAAAACATGCCGCAACCGCATGTTAATAAGTTGTTAGAACGTGCGGGGATAAAATCAAGCGTGCCGGCCTTAACAGGCCGGCACGCTTGATTTTGCAGTTTATCCGACAAAGGCCGTTTATCTTGCTATATGTATCCGTTGGGTGCGTATGCCTTCGGAAGTGAGCAACTGCACAAAATAGGTCCCGTTGAGGAAACCGCTCACGTTGATCTGGTGGCGATCACTGTCTTCCCTTGAGGTATAGACCACCTGTCCCAGCATATTGATCAGCCGCACCTCGTAAATACCGGCACTGCTTTCGATGTTGAGGTGGCTGCTAGCCGGGTTGGGATACAGCCTGAATCCGGCTGCTTCTCTTTCGGGCACAGTCACTTCATCATCGCGGTAGCCGAAGATGTCTTCCACAATGGTGTCGGCAATTACGGTAACGAAGCGGTCGTCGCCACCGGGCCATTCGCCGCCGTTCCATCCGCTGCCTATCAGGTCGGAGAAATACTTGTAGGCATATTCACCGGCGGGCAGATGGAAGGTCTTGCTGTAGACCAGGGGCTCGTCGCTAGTTTTCTCCATCAGCTGGTTTTCGGGATCATCGCCGGGTTCGGCCCAACCGACCAGGCTCCCGGTAATATAGATGTGGTGGGTTTCGGGGTCGAATCCTTCGAGCAGCAAAAATTCGATGGCCGGGTCGAGTTCTACCTCGAAGGTGACCTCAAACAGCTCTTCGAATATGCCGTATTTGACAACAAAGATATCGAAGCTGCCGGCCGATTCGAACTCATCGTCGTGGGCCACGAAGGTATCCATGAAGCGTCCGATCACATAGATATCGTCCTGGGCCGACATGGCCAGTCCGCCCACATCTTCCCGGTTGGATCCTCCGATGGATTCGGCCCAGAGCGGCTCACCGAAAGGACTGTAAACCACCAGGTAGCCGTCCTGGTTGTCGTCGTAACTTTCAATGAATAAATCGGCGGTAAAATCGATGCGTTCCCTGAAATCGCCGGCCGCATAGATAGTTCCTTCCGAAGAGATCTGCAGGCCACGAAGGTTGTCGTTCTGGTCGGGGTTGCCGAAAAAACGCCCCCACACCACCGACATGTCGGTGTCCAGCCTGATAATATAGGCCATGGTGCGTACCGGGTTCACGGGCTCAAAAACGACCCCGTCGCCCCAGTCCATGGTGGTGCGGGCATGGCCACCGACGTACAACTGACCGTTTTGGCAGTAAGCCAGCCCGAACACAAAGGCCCGGTTGGTGGTTTCTGTAAGGATATGCCGGTGGCCCACATAGTCGCCGCCGGGTGTCAGCTCAATCAGTGCGATCCCCCCTCCTTCGCTCTCTGTAGTCGCATCGTCCACGGCAAGGGCTTCGTTGTAGCGCACTGAAAACAAAATGTTGCCATCAGGGGTAAGGGTGATGGCCTCGCCGCGGTCGTCGCCCGGCAGGGTTGAGTTCCAGTGCCACTGATAGGCTCCCAGGGCGTCCAGTTTGACCAGCAGGGCGTAGAAATTGGTCCCCCCGGTGAGGGGTTCCACATGGGTGCCGGCGATGTTCACGTCCAAACGAAACTGGGTGGTGTAGTAAACAGCCCCTTGCTCATCAACCACCAGGCTGTTGGCACTGCCCGTAGTGACCAGGCCGCCGGCATGGGAGCTGCTGATGGGTCTGATCCATTCGAGCAAACCGTTGCCTGCATTGTATTTGGCAATGAAGTTGGCCCGGGTCTCGGACGAGAGGGTGGTTTCGCTCAAATCGGCCGAAAAGAACACAGCGTCCCCCCGGAAATCGCCCAACAGATATACATAGCCGTTCCTGTAGGCGGGGGCAAAGCCGCTGGCTCCGGTAGACCCATCGGCTTCGGCAGTAACATACCACAGCAACTCCCTGCCGGGAGAGACCTTGGCCAACAGCATATTGTTTCTGTCGGATTCGGGCTCGATGCTGGTGCCCATCAAATCGACAGGGCCACGGAAAAAGCCGGTAATGTATGCATTCCCTTCGTCATCGACGGTGATTCCCTCACCAAAATTGGCATTTTCGCCCGATACGGCCAGGGCCCAGTTGTATTCGTACTCGGGGGCCATGCCGGGAGGGAAGAAAACAACACGATAAACGGCGGTCACTTCAGGATCTTCGGCCGTAACGGTGATCACGGCTGTACGTTCCTCTTCGGTGCCATCCAGGTCGGTTGCCTGCTCGATGTCGAGTGTGGCCAACCCGCTGGCAGCCACGGCGGTAACCTCCGGCACTTCCGAAACACCCGGCGAAACCGGAACATAATAGGTACGGATGCCGGGGCTGAAATCATCCAGGGGTTCATCGTCGATATGGATGGAGGCCAGCGTGGCGTCGCTGTCAGGGGATCCGTACCTGAGTACGGCCACATCGAAACTACCCATCGACGGCTGGGTAAAGTCGTTTGCCTCGAAATCGCCCATGAAACGCCCGATCACATAAATATTGTCGATGGGCGACAGGGCCATGCCCCAGACATCTTCCCTGTTCGTCCCCCCGAAGGATTCGGCCCATACGGGGGTGCCGTCAAGGTCGAAAGCGGCGATGAATCCGTCCTGGCTGCCCTCGTTGCTTGAGAGCACCACATCGTTGCCCAGTTCGACCACGCCAGAAAAATCGCCGGCGGCGATCAGCTGGCCTTCTGAATTGATGGCGATCTGCCGCAAATACTCATTGGTGTCCTCTACCCCGAACACCTGAGTCCAGACAACGTTCATGGCATCGTCCAGCCTGGCCACAAAGGCCGCGTTGCGGGTGGTGCTCAGTGGCTCGATCACCGTGGCATCGGGAAAGCTGACCGGTGTACGGAAACTGCCGCCCATATACAGGTTGTTTTCGTGATCAAACTCCATGTCGAACACCAGCAAACCCAGGGAGTGGTCGGAGTCGGTCAGAATCTGGTAGTCGGTAACCACTTCGCCCCCCGGGGTCATTTCGATCAGGGCAAGCCCGCCGCCCTCGTTCTCCGTGGTGGTTTCCCCTATGGTGATGGCCGAGGAGTAACGGATGGCAGACAGGATATTCCCTTCGGGGGTGATGCTCAGGGCCTGACCCCTGTCGTCGCCCACATGGGTGGTGTTCCAGTGCCATTGATAGGCGCCCAGGGCATCCAGTTTGATCAGGATGGCGTAAAAGTTGGTGCCGCCGGTTCCGGGTTCGATCAGGGTTCCGCCAATGTTGATGTCGGTACGGAACTGCGTGGTGTAATAAACGGCGCCTTCATCGTCGACAACCAGGTTGTTGGCACTGCCCATGGTAATGATGCCTGACGAATGGGAACTTTCAACCCTGGTCACCCATTCGAGGATGCCGTTGGCGGTGTAGCGGGCAATGAAGTTGGCCCGGGTTTCGGACGACATCGGGGTTTCGGACAGATCGGCCGAGAAAAAGGTGGCCTCACCACGAAAATCGCCCAACAGGTATACATAGCCGTTATGGTAGGCCGGCTTGAAACCGCTGGCTCCCGTGGTCCCATCGGCTTCGGCGGTCACGATCCACAGCAGTTCCATGGCCGGCGACACCTTGGCCAGGTACATCGCATTGCGCTCACTCTCGGTCTCGACGGTAATGCCCAGTATTTCCATGGGGCCGCGAAAAAATCCGGTAATGTACATATTGCCTTGCTCGTCGGAGGTAATGCCTTCGCCAAAATCGGGAGATTCACCCCCAAAGCCAAACGCCCACCTCAACTCCCCGGGCTGGGAGAAGGCGGTCACGGAAACAAACAGAATGAATAAAAACAGGGTAAGGAGTTTTTTCATGATATACAGGTTTAGGTGAGTAATTGGGTGCATAAAGTTAAGAAAATTTGCCGGTGGTGACAACAAAAGGCCATATTGGATTGCCGGGACAAAAGGGTTTATCCGGTGAATAATCATCCGGGACCGCAATAAAGCAGCAAAATAGAAGTGCGGTATGCCTGACGGCCGTGCTCAGGGAAAATGCATGCATTGAGCAAACACAGCAACCGGCCAGCATCAGGGGTGCGCAGCCAGGGCTTCGGAGGTTTTGGCCTGGCTGCGTTTTTGTATCCTGCCCAGTAACAGGGCCAAACCGGCGCACACTACCAGGCATGTCCCGGCAATGTAGAAGGAGAGGTGGTGGTTGCCGTTGGCGGCAAACAAGGTTTGCGACAGCCTGCTGAAAACAAATCCGCCAAGGCCCCAGGCCGTCAGCACAAAACCATAGTTGATGCCAAAGTTCTTCATGCCCCAGAGCACCTTGGTAAAAGTGGGAAACAACGACAGATTAGTCCCGAAATTAAAGCCGATAAAGGTGGCGAACAACACAATTACCAAAGCCGAAGTTTGGTCGCCGATCAGGGTGGCCGCCATGAACATCAGGGTGGCCTGGAAAAGCAGCAGGACGAAAAGAGTGAGTACCCGGCCTATCTTATCGGAAACAAAGCCAGCGATGATCCTGCCCGAGGCATTGCCAATGGCAATGACGGCCACAGCCAGGAAGGCGGCCTCGCCCAGGCTGGCCCTTGCCATGCCCGATATGCTGGCGATCACCATCAAACCGGCGCCCGACCCGATGAACAGGATGAACCAGATCAGGTAAAACGAAGGCAATTTGAATATTTCGGAGGCAGAGTAATCGCGGCCGCTGCCGTTGGTCACTTTATGACGGAATGAGGACTTTTTGGTTTCCAGGGGAACATAGCCGGGAGGTGGGTTCTGAAGCAAAAGGGCGCATCCTGAAACAATCACCAGGAATGCGATGCCGAAGATAAGCATGGTGTTGTGCAGCCCGAAGTTGCCCACAAGATAGGTGGCCAGCGGGGCAATGTATACCGGGGCGATCCCGAAACCCGATACCACGATGCCGGCGATCAGCCCGCTTTTGGAGGCAGGGAACCATTTAAAGGCCGGGGGGGTTGCCGAAGCATAGCCGAACCCGATCCCAATGCCGGCCAGTATGCCGAAACCCAGCACCCACAGGGCATAGCTGGTGGTGAAATATAAGAGGATAAAGCCCAGGCTCACCAGGATGCCCCCGATAAAGGCAGTGATCCTGGGGCCTTTTTTATCCTGTATCCGTCCGGCAAGTATCATGGTAAAGGCAAATACCAGGATGCATACGGCATAGGGGTCGTTCAGGGCGGATTCCTCCCAGGTGAACGCCCCCTCGCCCCCCCTCAGTATCGAATCGTGGATGGCGTCCTTGAAAATACTCCACGAATAGAGGATGCCCAGGGCAAGGTTGATGGCAAGGCCGGCAAAGACAACGATCCAGCCTCGGTTTTTGTTGGAAAGCGCAGAAACAGTGGATGACATCAGACAGAAACAGGATTGAAGGTTAGAAAAAAATGATGCCAAAGATACTTTATTTTCAATACACACAGGCTTCGCAGTGGGAAAATGCTTTTTTATTGCTGCCGGGGTACCGGGAGTTATGGAAACAATGTGTATATTTCCCATGCAAAAAAAGTATGAACCAATCCACCCCCCCCATGAAAACCATCCGATCCACTAAGCAATTTTTGCTGCTGTTTGCTTCCCTGATTCTGCTGATGCCATCCTGCAAAAGGGAATACGCCGATGTGGTCCTTCTGAACGCCACCATTTATACCATGGACCAGGAAAACCCCTGGGCCGGGTCCCTGTCCATTACCAGCAACAGGATATCGGGGGTATACCCCGGGCCGGAAGACGGCCGGCGGGATGCCGGTCCCGGCACCCGGGTCATCGACTTGGACGGGGCTTTTGTATTGCCGGGTTTTATCGACGCCCATGTGCACTTTAACCGGGCCGGCGAACTCATCAACGATGCCAACCTGATGACAGTGGCCTGCGACGAAGGGCTGAAGGCCGAGATCGGCCGGGTTGCCGCCATTGTCGGTCCCACAGAATGGATCACAGGCGGGCTTTGGGGAGCCTATGAAGAGTGGGAACTCGGCGGCAGTAGCGGTGGCAGGATGCAGGCCGGCAGGTGGATGCCATCCCGGGATCTGATCGACGGCATCACCCCGGACAACCCCTGCTTTTTGAATAACTTCGATCGTTCGATGTTCCTGGCCAATACCCTCGCCCTGGAAGCCGCAGGCCTGTCGGACAGGGTGCTTTCAGGCATGGAGGTTGACCAGAGGGACCGGCCCACCGGCCTCATATACTCCGGTTCCCCGGCCCTGGCCATGATCAGGGAGGTGGTGCAGCCAAAATCGGACGAACGCCTGCTGAACGAGAACAGGGCGGCCCTGCAGCTGCTGCGCGAAGCCGGCGTCACAGAGATCCACGACATTGCCACTCCGGCACAGACAGAGCGCTTTGTCCGGCTTTACGAAGGCGGGGAGCTGAGCAGCCGCGTATGGCTTCGTCCCGACCTCTCGAGGGTATATGAGCTCAGGGAGGCCGGCTTGCGCATGGGGATGCATCCGGTTACCGGCCGGGAGGATGCTTTTCTCAGGCTTGGGGCCTTGAAAGCTTACATTGACGGCATCATGGGGACCCATGGGGCCCTGTTCTTTGAGCCGTACGACGACCAGCCCGGCAACTACGGCCATTACCGGCCCCATACCAGCAACGACCCCGACATGCTGGTGCCCGACATGGACAAGATGTACGATATGGTCAAAGCCGGCTACGAAGCCGGATTCGTATCCAATGTCCACGCCATTGGCGACAAGGGGGTGTCGCTGATGCTCGACACCTACGAGCGCCTGATGACGGATCTGGGCAGGCCCCTGGACGGTTTCCGGGTAATCCATGCCCAGGTTGTGCGGCAGGAGGATTTTCCACGCTTCCGGCAATTGAATGTGATCGCCGAAGTAAACCCCTATCATATCTCGGACGATATGCGGTGGATGGAAGAACGCATCGGAAGTGAAAGATGCCGGGGGGCTTATGCCTTCAGGTCGATGCTCGACAACGGGGCCATCCTCTCCTTTGGCTCCGACTGGCCGGGCACATCGGCCGCCGAATACCATGTACACCCGCGTTACACCCTCCATGCGGCGGTAAACCGCACCACCCTGAACCATCAACCCGATGGAGGATGGTTCCCGGAGCAGAAGATCAGCATGGAAGAGGCCCTGAAGGCCTATACCGTCAACAACGCCTATGCCGCCTTCGACGGCGACAGCCGGGGGGTGATCAAAACCGGGATGCTGGCTGATATCGCCGTTTGCGATACCAACCTGATTGACTGCGCCCCGGAAGAGATACTGGGCATGGAGGTATTGATGACCATCGTTGACGGGCAGATCGTTTTCGAAAAACCCCGGAACCGCTAATGGGTCAGCCCGGGCCTGGCACGGCAAACTCAGGACTTGTCCGGGCCGTTCTTGCTGAAAAGGAAGCCAAAGGGGCTCAATACCGGCACAGTACGGCACAGTACGGCAATCATGCCAAACACCGGGATGGCCAGCACCAGACCGATAATCCCCCACAGATGGTACCCCAGCACAACGGATAAGATGATGAATACCGGGTGAACGTCCACTTTCGGACCCAGGACGATGGGCTGCAATATATAGGTATCAATGATCTGGGCCATGGCAAAGGTGATGCTGATCCCCAACACCGCAGCCATCCCGCCGCCGGTGAGCAGGCTTACCGAAATGGCGATCAGGTAGCCGATCAGGTTCCCCACCACAGGAATGATGGAAAGCGCCGCCGACAGCAAACTGATCAGCAAGGCATTCTCCAGCCCGGTGAGGCGGAGCCCGGTGTAATACAATATGGCCAGGAACACCATCAACAGCAATTTGCCGGCCAGGTAATGCCGGCTAACGGCAGAGGACCTGTTGATGATACCGGAAATGCTTTTTCGTTTCTCACTGGCAAAAAACTTCAGGAGAAACTCCTTGAACCTGCTTCTGAAGTGAATGAACAAAAACACATACACCAAAACGATCAGCAGTTCGGTGAGGAATCCGAGCACAGAACGGACAAAATCAACGGCCGGCCATCCGTTGCCCTGCCCCTGGCCTTCTCTTCCGCCGCCGGGTCCAAAGCCGATCCCGGATAGTTGCTCATGAGTCAGGGGGGTTTTCTTGTCGAGGTAAAGGGTCACCTGCTCAAGGGTTTCGCTCAGCCGGCCGCTCAGCTCATCCCAGTCGTCGGTGAGGCCCCTGATCTGCGAAAACATCACAGCCACAAAGACAACCACCGCGGCCAGAAGGATCAGTGTCGACCAAAGGGTGGCCCACACCCTGTCCAGGCCCCATTTCTCGAATGCCCTGGCCACGGGGAGCATCAGCAACGACAACACCATGGCGGTGACCAGGGGGGCAAGAAAAGGCTTGGCGGCCACCAGGCCGGCAAAGAGGAAATAGGCGGCCACTACCGAAATCATCAGATAGATCAGCAAATTGGCCCTTTTGCCCATTCCGCTCTTCGATGAGGGTCGCATTGGTTGCATTTGGGGTTGCTTTTTACCCTTCGAAGATACGAATATATGCACTCGTCCGCAATTTCGGGGAAAAGACCGGAATAAACCCGGGCAGTTTCTACCAAATGACTTGGGCTTCCATATGTAAAAAAATGTTGAAAAGACTTAAGTTTTCCTATAGCCAGGCCGCACAACTTGAAATTGGCCTTAGTTATCGCTATATTTACATTGGTAATATAATATGTCAAACCGGAAAATAAAAGGAGGTTGATATGAATCGGAACAAAGAAAGAACCGTCAGAAGGTTTACTCCCCCGGTCATGATGTTGTTGGGGATGCTGGCCATGCTGGTCCCGGCTTCCTGCAATCCTGACCGTGAGCAAGTACAGCACGAACAGCTTCCCGCCACAGAAGTGGCAGCAAAAACCTACGAGCTGAAACTCGAGGTCAAGTTTCCGGTGGG
>SL_3KL_010_SEDDRAFT_10003092_pt1 | contig 15156 bp, 13 predicted proteins | sample SodLakKL_010_SED_2_FD_10381 | JGI IMG/M metagenome (IMG submission 10381)
CGTCGCTGGCCGGTCGACGCGGGGTCGACCGGCCAGCGATCGGTGGCGGGCGCACCAGGACTTGAACCCGGGACCTACGGTTTTGGAGACCGCCGCTCTACCAACTGAGCTATACGCCCTCACGCCCGAGGAAGGAGGCTACCACGGTCGTCGAGTGGCTGCCAAGCGCTGGCCGTCGCTGCGCTGCGACCGGGTCGTACCAGACGGTCGGAGGCACCGGGGGGCGTGCTAGACTCCAGGGGTGAAACGCGTCCTGCACGTCATGCAACCCTCACTTATCGGGCTCGGCGTGGCAGCGCTCCTCATGGCGGCGATGTCATGGGCGCCGCTGCCACCTCGAGCGTCGGCGCAGAACCAGGCGCCGAGCAACACGGTGTGGATCATCCCGATCGAGACCGAGATCACCAGCGCGACGGCACAGTTCGTGCGCTCGCGCATCGATCGGGCGAACCGCGAGCGGCCGTTGGCGCTGCTCTTCGTGATCGACACCCCCGGCGGCGCCGTGCCTGCCATGCAACGGATCGTCGACGACATCCTCAACCGCAGCGAGCTGCCCACGATGGCGGTGGTGCGCAACGCCTTCTCGGCGGGCGCACTGATCGCGATGGCGACCGAGCAGCTGGCGATGTTGCCCGGCTCGGCCATCGGCGCCGCGCTGCCGATCCAGGTCACGCCGACGGGCATCGCGCCGGTCGACGAGAAGTTCACGAGCGCGTTCCGCGGCGAGTTCCGTTCGGTGGCGGAGGCGCGCGGGCGCGACCCACGCATCGCCGAGGCGATGGTCGACGAGCGCATCGAGATTCCCGGGCTCTCGACGAGCAACGAACTGCTGACGCTCACGGCGTCGCAGGCCGTCGAGTTCGACATCGCCGACGTCGAGGCGCGCTCCATCGGCGACGCCCTCGAGCTGTTCGGCTACGGTGGCGCCCGCGTCGAACGACTCGAGCCGAACCTGACCGAGCGCCTCGGCGGCATCCTGGCGTTGCCGATCGTGGCCGGCCTGCTCCTCGTGCTGGGGATCGGTGGCCTGGTCATCGAGTTCTTCACGCCCGGCTTCGGCATCCCCGGCGCAGTCGGCCTGCTCGCCTTGTCGCTCCTCGCGCTCACGGCGGTGGTGGCCACGCCGTCGGGCATCTGGGACGTGCTCCTGATACTGGTCGGGGTGGTCTTGTTGGCGGTGGAGGCGCTCATTCTGCCAGGCTTCGGCGTCGCCGGCGTCCTCGGCATCGGTGTGCTCGCCTTCGCCGTGTTCCGCATCTTCCAGGAGAGTTGGGTGTTCGTGCTCGGCTACAGCGGCGTGTTCGGTGGCGTGCTGCTGGCGTTGATGCTGTGGTTCTTGCCGAACAGCCGCTTCGCGCAGCGGCTGCGCTTGCACACCCGCATCGGGCGCTCGAGCACGGACGACGGGATCGTCGAGCCCGGCCGCTACCGCGAACGGGCCGACCTGATCGGCTCGACGGGCGTCGCCCTCACCGATCTCAGGCCCGCCGGCGTCGCCCGTTTCGGCGACGACCGGGTCGACGTCGTGACCCAAGGCGACTTCATCTCTCACGGCACTTCGATCAAGGTCTTGCACGTCGAGGGAAACCGTGTCACCGTGCGAGCAGCGACCGCCGAGGCGAGTGCCTCGGACGAACGAGCGAACGCCACAACCTGAGCCTCGTCTCAAGAAGGAGCACATCAGCACATGGACATCGGAATCCTGTTGATCGCCGGCGCGGTCGTACTCTTCTTCCTCATCCTCTTCACCGTCGTGCCCGTGGGCCTGTGGGTCTCCGCGGTCGCGGCCGGCGTCAAGGTGTCGCTCATCAGCCTGGTCGCGATGCGGCTGCGGCGCGTCCCTCCGCACCGGATCATCCTGCCGCTCATCAAGGCCGACAAGGCCGGCATCGACGTCTCGCAAGACCAGCTCGAGGCGCACTTCTTGGCCGGCGGTAACGTCGACCGCGTCGTCGATGCGCTGATCGCCGCCGACAAGGCGCGCATCGCCCTCCCCTTCGATCGCGCCGCCGCCATCGACCTGGCGGGTCGTGACGTCCTCGACGCCGTGAAGGTGTCGGTCAACCCGCGCGTGATCCAGACCCCGAACGTCTCGGCGGTCGCGAAGGACGGCATCGAGCTGATCAGCACGGCGCGCGTCACCGTGCGCGCGAACCTCGAGCGGCTCGTCGGCGGCGCCGGCGAGGAGACGATCATCGCGCGTGTCGGCGAAGGCATCGTGTCGTCGATCGGCTCGACCGATTCGCACAAGAAGGTGCTCGAGAACCCCGACGTGATCTCCAAGACCGTTCTCTCCAAGGGCCTCGACGCCGGCACGGCGTTCGAGATCCTGTCGATCGACATCGCCGACGTGAACGTCGGCCGCAACATCGGCGCCGAGCTGCAGACCGACCAGGCCGAGGCCGACAAGCGCGTCGCCCAGGCCAAGGCCGAGGAGCGGCGTGCCATGGCGGTCGCTGCCGAGCAGGAGAACCGCGCCCATGTCGAGGCCATGCGGGCGAAGGTCGTCGAGGCCGAGGCTCAGGTGCCGCTCGCCATCGCCAAGGCGTTCGAGGCCGGCAACCTCGGTGTGATGGATTACTACAACCTGCGCAACATCGAGTCCGACACCGACATGCGCAGGAACATCGCCAAGGCCACGGACGGCGAGGACTCGTGATCCAACGGTGAGCTTCGACGACCTCTTCGCCTTGCTGCTGTTCATCGTGTTCATCGGGTTGCCCCTGCTGAACCGCCTGCAGCAACGCGGCCGGCCCGGTGCCCCGCCGCCCGGCCAGGGTCGGCCCGGTGCGCCAGGCCGACCGCCCGCGCCCGGCGCGGGCGGTCAGGCGGGCCGGCAGGCTGGCGGCGCTGCCGCGGCAGGCGAGGCGGCGGCGCGGCAGCGCGAGTCCGGCGAGTCCACCGAGGCGAGCCGGACGTCACCCCGGAGCCAGGGCGACGACGATCCCTTCGCGGAGCTCGCCAAGCGCCTCGACGAGGCTCGGCGGCGCGTGCGCGACGCGAGCGACGGTGGTCGTGCCAGCGCTGGCACCAGCACCCCCGCCGCGCGCACCATCGCCACCCCCGCACCGATGGCCTCGGCGATCCCGGACCCACGCGCCAACGCCGCACCACGTGCGCCGCGACCGCCACGCGACCCCTTCCCGAAGGGTCGCTCGAAGCCGTCCGCGCCGTGGAAGGATCGCTCGGCCTCCCGCGCCAGCCTCAGCGACGACGCGCCGGCGCTCGAGGTCGAGCGCGTGCGACCCAACCTGAGCGGCTCGGATCGGCGCTCGCGCGAAGTCGCGCGCATGCAAGCTCGTGACCTCGTGGCGCTCGACGCCCAGTCCTTCCGGAAGGGGATCATGTGGCACATGGTGCTGAGTGGCCCAGTCGCCTACCGGGGCCGGAGGAAGCCATCGCGACCAGCGTCACGCTGAAACTACGGAGTCCGAACGAGGCGTTGCGCCTGTTCGGACAGAACGACGAGCAACTGCGCGCGCTGCGTGCCCGCCTGAGCGCGAAGGTCGTGGCTCGCGGCGACGAGGTGCGCCTCAGCGGCGAAGCCGACGCCGTGGCGGAGGCCGAGCGCACGTTCCGCTCGCTGCTCGCCACGATCCGCTCTGGCGGCGAGGTGCACGCGGCCGAGATCGTCCACGGCGACCTACACCGCTTCGATGCCACCGAGGACGGTGGCGAGGACGACCGCGGTAGCGGCCTCCCCGGCCGCACCAAGCCGAAGACCGTCAACCAGCGGCGCTACGTGCACGCCATCCGCGACCACCCCATCACGTTCGGGGTCGGTCCCGCAGGCACCGGCAAGACCTACCTGGCGGTCGCGATGGCCGTCCAGGCGTTGACCACCCGCCAGGTCAAGCGCGTGATCCTGACGCGCCCAGCGGTCGAAGCGGGCGAGCGGCTCGGCTTCCTTCCCGGCGACCTGCAGGCGAAGATCGACCCCTACCTGCGCCCTTTGTACGACGCCCTGTACGACATGCTCCCACCAGATCGCGTCGATCAGCTGCTGGAGACGGGCACCATCGAGGTCGCGCCGCTCGCGTTCATGCGCGGCCGTACGCTCAACGACGCCTTCATCATCCTCGACGAGGCCCAGAACACGACGCCCGAGCAGATGAAGATGTTCCTGACGCGTATGGGCTTCAACAGCCGGGTGGTGGTCACGGGCGACCGCACGCAGGTCGACCTGCCAGGCAACGTCGAGAGTGGCTTGAAGGTGGCCGAGCGCATCCTCGCCGGCATCGAGGGCCTGACGTTCGTCATGTTCGACGACGGCGATGTGGTGCGCCACCCCTTGGTCGCGCGGATCATCCGCGCCTACGAACGTGAAGGCTGAGGTCGCGCCGCGACGGCATCGCGTGCGCAGGGCGCTCGCTGCCTTCGCCGTCGTCGTCACGCTCGCGCTGCTGGTGTACTCCGTGTACGCCGAGCGCCGCACGGCCCTCCTGGTGATCGGCGATCCGAGCCCCCAGGCGTACGTGACGCCCGTCGACCTGCTCGTCCCCGACCGCATCGCGACCGAGCGTGAGCGCCAACTGGCACGCGAGCAGGTGCCCACGATCTACTCCGTCGACCCGACGCTGCAGCAGGTCGTGCTCGGCTCCCTCGCGGGCGTCGGGCTGCCGGAGTCCAGCATCGACGTGTTGGCGCTGCGGTACGGCTCGCCTGCGGGCGTGCGCGGCGAGCAACTCGACGCCGTGATCGACGCCGCGGTGGAGGCGGCGCCGGTCGAGCGCCAGCGCGAGGTGCGTGTGCTGCTCGAGCGCCGCCTGGTGGCCACGGCGACACCGAACGAACGCCTCACCGAAGCGGCCCGCGCAGGCGCGGCCGCCGCCGTCCCGATGCGGATGCAGCAGCTCGACGCGGGGCAAGTGGTGGTGCGCGAGGGAGAGACGCTGACCGACGAGCACCTCCGCACGCTCGAGGCGGCCGGCCTGTACTCACCCCAGATCGACGCGCTCAGCCGCACCGTGCTGGTCGCGCTCGGCAGCCTCATCCTGGCGCTGCTGCTGGCGCTGCCGGGGCGCTACGCGGTCGAGCACCTGGCGGGTCGGCTCACGCCGCGGCAGGTCACGTTCATCTTCGGCATCACGCTGGCACTGCTGGTCCTGCAGCGCATGGCCTTCACGCTCTCGCCCAGCTTCGTGTTCATCCTCGTCGTGCCCCTGCTCGTAGCCGTGCTGATCGACGAGGTCACGGGCGTGTTGTGGGCCGTCTGGGTCACCGTCGCGACCGCGGTGCTCCTGCCCGCGACGCCTCTGCTCACGCTCGTCGCCGCCGCGGCCGGCTCGGCAGCGGCCGTTGCCAGCGTGCGCTTGATGCGCAACCGTGCCGGCGTCTTGCTCGCCGGGACCCTCGGCGGTTTGGCCAGCGGCACGGCACTGCTCGCCATGGTGCTCATCGGCGGAGGCCTCTCACCCATCGCGGCGGCGACGGCGTTCGGGATCTTCGTCGCCGCCGGCGTGGTCGCGGGCGTGTTGGCGCTCGGACTGCTGCCCGTCGCCGAGAGCGGTGTCGGCTTCCTGACCGACTTCCGGCTCCTCGAGCTGTCGAGCCCGAGCCACCCACTCCTGCAACGCCTGCTGCTCGAGGCACCCGGCTCGTACCAGCACTCGCAGATCATCGCCAACCTGGTCGAGCAGGCGGTGCTCGCCATCGGCGGAAACGCCCTGCTCGCGCGCGTTGGCGCGCTCTACCACGACGTCGGCAAGATGCGGCGCCCACACTTCTTCGTCGAGAACCAGTTCAGCGGCGAGAACCCGCACGACCACGTGAGCCCGCACCTCTCCTACCTGATCATCACCAGCCACGTTCGCGACGGTGTCGAGCTGTTGCGCGAGTACCGCTTGCCACGCGAACTCGAGCCGTTCGTGATGGAGCACCACGGCACGACGGTGTTGGCGTACTTCTACAAGCGCGCGCTCGAGGACGCCGGCAGCATCAGCGAGCTCAACTTCCGTTACCCGGGTCCCCGACCGCGCTCGAAGGAGACGGCGGTGCTGCTGCTCGCCGACGCGGTCGAGTCCGCCTCGCGCACGCTGACCGAGCCGACGCAAGGGAGCATCCGCGCCCTGATCGACCGGCTGTTCGACCAGCGCCTGCAAGACGATCAGCTCTCGCAGAGCCCGCTCAACCTCCGCGACGTGGAGGTCATCGCCAACACCTTCGAGCGCATGCTGACGGCCGTGCTACACAGGCGCATCAGCTATCCGAGCGCCGAGGAGATCAAGGGGTTACGCCGTGACGGTCGAGATCCTCGACGAGACCGGCCGCTTCCGGCGGCGTGAACCGGTGCGACGCGCGCTGGCGGCGCTCGGCGCCGAACTCGGCGCGGCGGGACGCGAGGTGACGATCGTGCTGGTGAACGACNAGACCATCGCCGCCATGAACGCCGCCCACCGCGGGGTAGACGGGCCAACCGACGTGCTGTCGTATCCACTGCACGAGCCCGACGACGTCGGCATGCCCGCGGTCACGGCCCTCGGCGACGTGGTCATCAGCCTCGACACGGCCGCTCGGCAGGCACGCGACCATGGGCACGCGCCCTGGCGTGAGGTCCTGGTGCTCGCCGCACACGGCCTGATGCACTTGCTCGGCTTCGACCACCCCGACCGCGCCACCTGGGCGCGATTCGAGGCCGCCCAGGCGCGCGCGCTCGAGCTCGCGGTCGACCCCGTGGCGCCCGAGGCACAAGCGTGACCGAGGCGCAGCACCGCGCGCCACGCGGCGGCCTCGGGCGCGCCGTCGCAGGGGCCGCTCGCGGCATCGCCCGCTCGTTCGCCGAGGAGCGGAACCTGCGAATCCAGGTGGCCGTGGCGGTGGCCGCGCTCGCGCTCAGCGTGTGGCTCGGGACCGGGACGGCCATCGTCGCCCTGTGCTGCGCCCTGGTGATCGGCAGCGAGCTGCTCAACACCGCGCTCGAGCGCCTGGCGGACGCGCTGCAGCCCGATCCGAATGCGCTGGTGGGCGCCGCCAAGGACGCGGCCGCGGGCGCCGTGCTCGTGTGCGCCGTGACCGCCGTGCTGGTCGGCTTGCTGAGCATGGGACCGGCGCTCCTCGAACGCCTGCGCGGGTGGATGGCGTGAGCGCGGACGGACGCGCGAGCACGCCTCCCGCTGCGTTGCTCGACGCGGCGCGGGAGGCCTGGCGCAATGCCTACGCGCCCTACTCGGGTTTCCGCGTCGGCGCGGCGCTCCGCACCGTCGATGGCCGCGTCTTCGCCGGCGCCAACGTCGAGAACGCCTCGTACGGGCTGGCCCGGTGCGCCGAGCAGTCCGCCATCCAGGCGATGGCGAGCGCNGGGGAGCGCCGCTTCGACGCGTTGGTCGTGGTCACCGACGCCGCGCCTCCGGCCGCGCCATGCGGCGCCTGCCGACAGGTGTTGAGCGAGTTCGACGACGAGGCGCGGGTGTGGCTGGTGAGCCTCGACGGGGCGGCCGTGGTCGCGACGACCGTCGCCGCGCTGCTCCCCGGCGCCTTCACCCTGCCGCCGCGCACGCTGGCCGCCCGCACCCCCGCCCCGGCCACGGCCGACGCCGACACGTCCAACGACGCTGCCATCGAGGAGTCCGACGACAGGCCCTGAGGCCCCACCAGCACGCGCCTCAGCGTTCTCACTGCCTCCGCGGTACACTCGCTCGATGCTACGCCACCTCAGCGCCGCCCTCGTCGCGGCCCTCACGCTCTTCATGGTCTCGGCGAGCGCGCTCGCGCAGGGTGCGCCGACGCGCATAGTCGTGTTCCCGTTCGATGCCAGCCGTTCGGTCGACTCGCTCGGCCTGGCCAGCGCCAGCGCCATCCAGCGCGCGATCAACCAGGTCGACGGCCTCTACGCCCCGCCGGTGGGCGACGCGCTGGTCGTCGTGCAACGAGCCAACCAGGCCGGCGTCGACCCGATCGCCGCCGCCCAGCGGTTGTTCCGGGCCGACGCCATCGTCCTGGGCCGCATCGTCGGCCAGACCCGGCTCGAGGTCGAGCTGGTGGTCGTGGTGGGCGACGACGATCGCATCGAGACGCTGTCCGGCAGCGTGAACGACCTGAGCGCATTGTGGCGCTCCTTGACCGAGACGGCGCTGCGCCGCGCCGACGTCACCTTGCCGCCGGCCGAGCTGGGGCAGGTGCGCGGCGCGCTCACGACGGCCCCGTCGCTGCCGTCGCTCGGTCCCCTGTCGGTGGCCAGCGCGCGGCTTCCCGGGGTGCGCCTGGACGACCTGCGCGCGGCACTCGAGCTCGACCCCGACAGCGCCTGGCTGCGCGCCGAGACCGCCCGCGTGGCGCTGCTCGAGGGCGACGAGGCGCTCGCGCTCCGTCTCGTCGGCGAGGCCTCGGAACTGGCGCCCGAGGTGGCCGAGGTGCGTGTGATCGAAGGCGTGGTGCGCGCCGCCCTTGGCGAGGCAGCCGCTGCGGAAGACGCCTTCCGTGCCGCCCTGGCGATCAACCCGAACCACGCCCAGGCCTTGGCCGGGTTGGCCGGTCTCACCACCGATCCCACCGAGCGCGCAGCGCTCCTCCAGCGCTCCCTCGCCGCCGCTCCCCGACTCGTCGACGCCCACCTGGCGTACGCGACGCTGCAGACCGACCCGCAGCGCCGCCTGCAAGCGCTGCGGAGCGCGGCAGAACGCGTCCCCGACTCGCTCACCATCCAACGGGTCCTGCTCGACGAGGTGCTCGGCGCCGGCGATCCCCGTGGCGCGTTGGCGCTGCTCCAGCAGGCCGTCGCCGATCCAATCGGCCGCGCTCCTGCCACCTACGCGCTGGCGGCTGGGCTGCCAGACGCCGTCGGCCCGCAGGCGCTCGCCTTCGTCCAAGAGGGCCGGGAGATCTACCCCGACAGCACGACGTTGGCGATCGCTGAGGCCGACCTCCAGGTCGCAGCCGGCGACCTCGAGCGCGCCGAGAGCATCCTGCGCGAGGTGATCGCCGTCGATCCAGAGAACGCCACCGCCACCGAGGCCTTGGCGACCGTGCTCGGTCGAGCCGGCAGGCTCGACGAGGCCGAGGCCCTCTTGGCAGAGGCGATCGGCGACGGCGACGCCCTCACGCTGCGCCTGGTCGAACTCCAGCTCGCCTCGGGTCGTGCGCGCCAGGCGTTGGCGACGCTCACGCCGATGGTGGAAGCCGGTGAGCGCGACCCCATCGTCCGCACCTACTACGGCATCGCACTCGGCCGGGTCGGCCGCGTGTCGGAGGCTCGCTCGGTGCTCGAGGACGTCGTGGCCGACGAGCCCGACCTCGGACTCGCCAACCGCGCGCTCAGCGTGCTCGAGCAGCAAGCGCGCATCGTCGGCGACGACGAAGCCCTGACGCTCGAGGGCGACGCTGCCGTGGCGTTCGAGCAGGGGCTGTCGGCGCTCGAGACGGGCGAGTGGACCACGGCCGCGACGAGCTTCGCCAGCGCGCGCGAGGTCACCGACGCCGGCCTGCTGGCCTTCTACCAGGGCTACGCGCTGCAGCGCGCAGGCGACTCGCGCGGCGCCATCGCCGCCTACGGCGACGCTCGCGCGCAGCTCGGCGACAACGACATCCTGCTCTCCAACCTGGGCTTCGCGCACCTCCAGCTCGGTCGCCTCGACCTGGCGCTCGAGGCGCTGCAAGCCGCGGTGGCGAGCAACCCCGACAACGCCCAGGCCCATTTCAACCTCGGCCTGGCCGAGTACGGCGTCGCTCGCTTCGTGGCCGCCGTCGCGAGCTTCGAACGAGCGGTCGACCTCGCACCCGAGCTCGCGCAGACCGCCGAGCCGTTCCTGGCCGAGGCGCGCCGACGCAGCCAGTGACGACGTTCGAAGCGTCGGAGGCGTCGGAGGCGTCGGGGCGGTTCGCGCACGAGGGCTCCCACAGGGCACTCGGAGCGTGCCCGAGGGTGCGGTAGCATGGCGCGCATGGCGATCCGACCCGATGTCGAGGCGCTCCCCGCGTACCGCTTCAAGGCGCTCGACGCGGCCGTGAAGCTGGACCAGAACGAGAGCCCATGGGACCTCCCGGAGCCCCTGCGCTCACGCGCCTTGGAGCGCGTCGCTCGCGCCGAACTGCACCGCTACCCGGCCATGCACGCCGACGGCGTCGCCGAGCGGATCGCCGAGTTCGAGCGCTGGCCGGTCGAGGGCGTCGTGGTGACGAACGGCTCCAACGTCCTCATCCAAGCGATCGTGATCGCCGCCGGCCTCGGTCGACGCGTCCTGAGCGTCGCCCCGTCGTTCTCCCTCTACGCGTTGCAGGCCCGGCTGCTGAACGCGGAACTGCGCGAGGTGCCGCTGGCAGCGGGGTTCGCGCTCCCGCTCGAGGCGCTCCTGAGCGAACTCGCCCAGGGCGACGGCGTGCACTTCCTGGCGGCGCCGATGGCGCCCACCGGGAACGCGGTGAGCGCGGAGGACGTCTGGACGCTGGCGCGCGCCGGAGCGAACGGGTGGCTGACGGTGATCGACGAGGCCTACGGCCCCTTCGCCGACAGCGACTTCTCCGGCGTGGTTCGTGACGTGCCCAACGCCGTGTCGCTGCGGACGTTCTCCAAGGCCTTTGCCATGGGCGGAGTCCGGCTGGGGTACGCGCTCGCCGCTCCCGACCTCGCAGTCCACCTGCGCAAAACCGTGCTGCCGTTCACCGTGTCCGCGCTGCAGGCTGCGCTGGTCGAGACCGTGCTCGAAGACCCGGCGTACGTGCGCTCGCGCGTCGACCTGATCGTCGCCGAACGCGAGCGCGTCGGCGCCGCCCTGCGGGACCTGCCCGGCATCGAGGTGTTCCCCTCGGTGACGAACTTCTTGCTCGTGCGCGTCGGCGACGCGGCCGCCCTCCACAGCGCGCTGCTCGCGCGCGGGATCGTGGTGCGGCGCCAAGACCACCTGCCCGGCCTGGCCGGCTGCCTGCGCGTGAGCATCGGGACGCCTGACGAGAACGACGCGCTCGTCGCCGCGCTCACGGCGCTGACCGCGCTCGCCGCGCGGCCGGCCGCGCCTGGCGCGCCGGCAGCGGCGCCTGAGAGAACCGAGGAGAGCCATGCCTGAGCACCGCAGAGCCAGCGTGCACCGCATCACCAACGAGACCGACGTGCTCGTCGAGCTCGACCTCGACGGTTCCGGGGGGTCTGCGGCGACGGGCCATGGCTTCATCGACCACCTGCTCGATCAGCTCATCCGCCACGGCCGGCTGGGGCTCGAGGTACGCGCCACCGGCGACCTGCACGTCGACGTCCACCACCTCGCCGAGGACGTCGGCATCACCCTGGGTCAGGCGCTCCACACCGCCCTGGGCGACGCGCACGGGATCGAGCGCTACGCCGACGTGATCGTCCCGATGGACGAGACGCTGGTCCAGGTCGTGCTCGACCTGTCGGGGCGAGCGTTCCTCGCCTTCGAACCCGAGGACGTGCCCGGCAGCGTGAACGGCTTCTCCGCGTACCACCTGCGCGAGTGGCTGCGCGGTTTCACGAATCACTCCCACGCGACCCTGCACGTCAGGATCCTCGCGATGGGCGAGGCACACCACGTCTGTGAGGCCGCGATCAAGGCGTTGGCCCGGGCGCTCCAACGGGCGACCCGGACCACGCACGACACGCTACCGAGCACCAAGGGGACGCTCTGAGCACCGTGCGAGTCGTCCTGATCGATTACGGAGCGGGCAACCTGCACAGCGTCGAGAAGGCGCTGCTCGCCGCCGGCGTGCCGGTACTGCGCAGCGCCGATCCCGCCGTTGCGCGCGAGGCCGACGCGCTGGTGCTCCCTGGCCAGGGACACTTCGGCCAAGTGATGCGTTCCTTCGAGCGTTCCGGCTTCGCTCCCGTCGTCGCCGAGCACATCGCGCACGCCAGGCCGTTCCTCGGTATCTGTGTCGGGCTCCAGCTGCTCACGCGCGGCTCCGAAGAGGCCCCGGGTGTGGCTGGCCTGCGCGTCCTCGACGCCGAGGTACGGCGCTTCCCGGCCGAGGGCGTCAGCGTGCCGCAGATGGGCTGGAACCAGATCTGGCCGTTGGGCGCCTCGCCACTCCTCGACGGTGTGGCGGCCGGCGCGTTCGTCTACTTCGCCAACTCCTACTACGTCACGTTCCCAGCCGGCAGCGTTCCGATGGGTGCCGAGACGCGCTACGGGACGACCCGCTTCCTGAGCGCGGTCTCGCTCGGGGGGCTGCACGCTACCCAGTTCCATCCGGAGAAGAGCCAGGCGGTCGGACTGCGGGTGCTCGAGAACTTCGGCGCCTTGGTCCGGAGCGCGGCCGGGTCGAGCGCCACGCGGGCGACGCCGTGACGGCCCGGCTGCGCGTCGCGGCCTGGCTGCTCGCCTCGTGGCTGGTCGGTGTCGCCGCGGCGCAGAACGGCGGCTGGGCGGTGCAGACCGTGGCGCTGCGCGACCTGCGCGAGGCCCAGCACACCGCGTCGACGCTGCGCGACGCCGGTTTCCCGGCGTTCACCGAGTTCGCCATGACCGACGGCCTGCAGTACATCCGCGTGCGGGTGGGGTGCTGGAGCGCCCGCGAGGGGGCCGAGGCGGTGGCTGGGCTGCTGCTCGCCGGCCACGCGCGCGAGGCCGTGGTGGTGCCGCACAGCGCCGAGTCGCCACGGGCGTGCATCGAACTCGACGTCGGCTTCCTCATGCCGACGTCGTGGGAGGCGTTGTTCGAGCCGGGCGAGGCGCCGACGTTCCGGGTCGAGCTCGCCGGTCACGTCGCCCACATCCGCCACGACGGCCAGCGCTGGATGGTGCTGCAGGGCGAGGGCACGCCGACACCGTTGCGCGTCACGGCCCCCGCACGACCGTACCGGCAAGGCGAGGTCGCGGGCAGCGCCGCCGTGTTCGACGATCGAAGCGAGCCGAGCGTGCTGATCTGCCCGGGGCGCCTGATCGGGCAGGTCGGCGAGGTCGCCATCGCCGTGTGGGCGGACGCGGTCGTGGCGTGTCGCCCCCCGGACGCGTTCGCACGCGGACTGCCATGAGCGCGCGGCAGGTACGAGCGCGGCGTCGCCGCACGACGCTGCGCTACTGGCTGGCACCCGGCATGGGCGTGAAGCGCCACATCGTTCTGGCGGTGGCCGGTGGCGTGGTGTTCGCGCTCGGCATGGCCGTGCTGGCGGTCTGGTTGCTCGGCGACGAGCGCGGTGCCGCGAGCGAACCGATCGAGGCCGTGCTGGCGTCCGGATCGTGGCCACGCGTGGGCGGCTGGGTCGCCCTGGCGACGCTGGTGACCGGCGTGTGGTTAGCGGCCGGCGCCGTGGGCCGCTTGAACCGCTCGTTGCTGTCGCACTGGCTCCCGGAGCCGAGGGAGGCCGCTGCGCACCTCTACGACCGGCTGCAACGCGCCAAGGGGCCGCGCATCGTCGCGCTCGGCGGCGGCACCGGCCTGTCGCGCTTGCTGCGCGGCGTGCGCGGCGCCACGTCGAACCTGACCGCCGTCGTGGCCGTCAGCGACGACGGCGGCTCGTCGGGGCGCCTGCGCGAGGCCTTCGACATGCCAGCACCTGGCGACCTGGTGGACTGCCTGGCGGCCCTGTCGAACGACGAGGTCGCCCTCGGCCGGCTCCTCGACTACCGCTTCCAACGCGGCGCCGAGCTCCAGGGCCACACCTTCGGGAACCTGTTCCTGACGACGCTGACGGAGATCGAGGGCGACTTCGGCGACGCCTTGCGAACCGCCAACCGCATGCTCGATCTCGGTGGCGCCGTCTACCCTGCCACGGCGCGGCCCATCGCGCTGCACATGCGCAAGCGCGACGGGCGCGAGATCGAAGGCGAGCGCCATGCGCACGATGGCGGTGGCGCCATCGCGGAGGTCCGTATCGTCCCAACCGCCCCCGATGCCCTGCCCGAGGTGCTGGCCGCGATCGAGGCCGCGACCCTGGTGGTCCTGGGGCCCGGCAGCCTGTACACCTCGACGCTGCCTCCCCTGCTCGTGCCCGACGTCGGGGAGGCGCTGCGGCGCTCGAGCGCCCGCCTCGTGTACGTGTGCAACATCATGACCGAAGACGGCGAGACGACCGGCATGACCGCCTGGGAGCACGTGCAGGCGCTCCACGACCACCTCGGGCGCTATCCCGAGGTCGTGATCGTCAACGACGAGCCGATCGACGAAGAGCGCCTGGCAGCGTACGCCGAGGAGTTCGCCGACGTCGTGGTGGTCGAGCCCGACCGCTTCCGCGAGGCGGGCATCCGGTTGCTGCCGGTCGCGCTCGTCGACGGCGGACGCCACGCTCAGCACGATCCGATGCGCCTGGCCGCCGCCCTGCTCGACCTCGCCAACGAACGGAGCCCCACCTGATGGGCATCCTGTCCGCCGCTCGGGGCCGCCGCCTTCGACCACTCCTGCGCGCGTTGGCGCTGTGCTGCGCCCTGACAGCGAGCGGTGGTGCGGCGGCGCAGTCGGGCGACGCCTTCGGTGACGGCAGCCTGCGCCCGCCGACCGGACCGCGCTTCGCCGACCCGTCCTGGTACGACCTGGTCGACGTCGCGCTGCTCGCGGGCGACCCCGTGCGCATCGCGCTCACCTTGGGCGCCATCGACGGTAGCGGCGGTCTCGCGCTCGGGATCACGCAACCGATCCTCGAGGTCTACGTCGACAGCGCCGAGGGTGGGGCCGAGGCGTTGCTGCCGGGTTCGGGGCTGGCGATGCCGCTGGGCACGGGGTGGCAGGTCGCGATCCGGGTGACCGGTGACGGGGCCTGGGCGTGGGAGGCCGACGCCGACGGCGTCGTCGACCTGGCCGCGCCCATACCCGTCGAGGTCGTCGTCGACGGCACCACGATCACCGTGTTGACACCGTTCGCGCGGCCCGAGGAAGAGGCCCGCCTGTACGCGGTGAGCGGCGTGTACGACCCGTTCCGTGCCGACGGCTGGCGACCGCTCAGCCGCGAGCCGTCGCCGTGGGCGTTCAGCTCGGACCAGCAGCAGACACCGGTGGTCGACGTGTTCCCTGGCGATCCATCGGAGCGGGCCGCGGCGTTGGCACGGGGCGAGTTGCCGCGCGCGCAGGTCGCCGGCGGCATCGCGCCTGGCAGCCTGGTGTGGGTGTGGTTGATGGGCGCAGGCGTCGCCCTGGCGCTCGCAGGCTTGGTGCTGCGGACGCGCCCCGTGCGCCGCGCCGCGACGGCGACGGCGCGGGACGACGCGCCTCCGGCCGACGATCCACCCGCCCGGTACGTGACGGTGGCGCTGCCGACGATGACCGAGCCGCCGGCGGGCG
>SL_3KL_010_SEDDRAFT_10003094_pt1 | contig 15153 bp, 29 predicted proteins | sample SodLakKL_010_SED_2_FD_10381 | JGI IMG/M metagenome (IMG submission 10381)
CAAACTCTCCATTGTAAATCTATACATCTTTCTAAGAAAAGTCTTGCCCCCAGCCCATCAAACAATCTGGTTATTACTTCAATATGATAAAGAACATTTTATCCGCCACGAATTCCGTGACAGATTTTCAATATAAGAAGAAAGTCTGACGAAAGTCAACCTTTATTTCAAAAACTATTTTGAGAATTTATTTCTTCTCTTCAGATGTGTCGTCAGAAGAGTCTTCTTTACTTTCAGAAGCTTCTGTTTTGTCGGCTGATTCAGCTTTTTTAGGCTCATCTTTAGCCTCGGCTTTTTTATCTGCCGTTTCTTCAGCTTCAACCTCTGCGGCCGGTTCAGTTTTTACATCTTCTTCAAGTGCTTCCGCTTTAGCTTCAGCCTTTACCTCTTCCTCGGCAACTTCAGCTTTCGCCTCGGTTTTCACCTCTTCTTCTGTGGTATCAACTTTGGCTTCGGCTTTTTCTTCTTTCTTCTCAGCCTTTTTCTTCTCTTCTTTAGGAGCTTCTTCAGTAACCGGTTTGCTCGACTTACCTGCACGCCTTGTGCGCTTCTTCTTCGCTTCCCTCTTCTCAGGCTGTACATCGTTGAAGTCAACCAGCTCTATCATAGCCATTTGTGCGGCATCACCCAGCCGTGTTGTTGTACGGATTACCCGCGTATAACCACCGGGACGGTCTCCCACTTCAGGAATAATGGTATCAAAAAGCTCGGTAACCGCGTACTTGTCGCGGAGCCTGGCAAATACCTGCCTTCTGTTGTGGGTCGTATCCGTTTTGGCCTTCGTGATGATCGGCTCGATAAACGTTCGAAGCTCTTTCGCCTTTGGCAGAGTTGTATTAATACGCTTCTCCTTAATCAAAGCAACGCTCAATGCCTGCATTGTCGCTTTTCTGTGCGGAGTGGTTCTGCCTAATTTTCTTCCTTTAACCTGGTGACGCATGATCTAATTTCCTCTTATTTGTCCAGATATTTGGAAACATCCATTCCAAATTCCAAGTTCTTTTCTTCAATTACTTCAATCAGTTCAGAAAGTGACTTTTTCCCAAAATTTCTGAACTTGAGCAAATCCTGCTCTTCTCTGGCAACAAGCTCTGCAATATTATTTATGTTTGCAGACTTGAGGCAATTATATGCCCTCACACTCAGGTTCAGGTCTTCGATACTTGTCTTTAGCAGACTGGCAATGCGTTGCTTCTCAGCGTCGACCTCTTCCTCTTCCTGAGTAAACGGCTCTTCAATTTTCTCGGTAATAAACTTCTCAATATGCTCTTTGAGAATTTTACCGGAAATAGTTAATGCTTCCTTGGCATTCAGAGATCCATCGGTTGTGACATTCAGAACCAGCTTTTCGTAGTCGGTTCTTTGTCCTACACGAACATTCTCAACCTCAAATTGAACTGATTTTATTGGGGTGAAGATAGCGTCGATAGGAAGAAGGTTGATGTCATCTTCGAAATCGGATGCCATCTCCTCTGCCGGTACATAACCCCGGCCACGGCCCACTCTTAGTTCAATTTCAAGTTCAACATCTTCTGAGAGCGTGGCAATGATTAAATCGGGATTAAGCACATCAAAGTCTGCAGTTGCATCGTCGATGTCTTTACCTGTAAAGTTACCCGGACCCTTCTTGCTAAGGTTGATAACCCCGCCGCTTTGTTCAACCTGCTTGAAGCGCACCTGTTTAAGGTTTAGAATGATTTCGTAAACGTCTTCTTTAACACCGTCGATACTGGAGTATTCATGATCAACGCCGTTAATTTTAACTGCGGTGATAGCGAGACCAGGCAGTGAAGAAAGCAGTACTCTGCGAAAAGAATTACCGATCGTTACTCCAAAACCTCTTTCTAAAGGCTGAAGAATGAATGTTCCGTAATTTTCGGATTCTTTTGCAACTTCAAGAATTTCGGGCATTTGTAGGCTGTAGCTGTTCATAGCTGAATGATTGAAAAAATACTAGATTGAAAAAAATTATTTAGAGTAAAGCTCGATAATCAACTGAACGTTGATGTTCTCAGGAATCTCTTCCATCAGCGGCATGTTCAGAAATTTCCCTGTCTTGGATTTCTTATCGGTCTCAAGCCATTTGTATTTGCTGGTAGAATAGCTGTCGAGCGATTCGTTGATTAAATCAAGGTTGCGTGATTTTGGTCGAACTGTGACTACATCACCGGGCTTAACCTGAAAAGACGGAATGTTAACCACTTGCCCATTCACAACAATATGCTTGTGAGACACAAGCTGACGCGCCTGTCGTCTTGTCCTGGCAAAACCGAGACGAAACACAACATTATCGAGACGGGATTCGAGCAGTTGAAGGAGAACCTCACCCGTTACCCCATCCGATCGGGTAGCTTTCTCATAGAGGTTTCTGAACTGTTTTTCGAGCAAGCCATACGTATACTTCGCTTTCTGCTTTTCATCCAGCTGAATCGCGTATTCCGATTTACGTGTAAAGCGGCTTCGTCCGTGCTGACCCGGGCCGTACGGTTTTCTTTCAAGAGCGCTGCTCGGGCCAAAAATAGGCTCCTTAAATCGTCTTGCTACTTTTTGTTTTGGACCTCTGTATCGTGCCATGTACTTATGCGTTTAAAATTATACTCTTCTTCGTTTTGGTGGGCGACAACCGTTATGCGGGATGGGCGTTCTGTCCATGATAGTGGTTACTTCGAGCCCGCTGGTTGCAAGTGCACGAACCGCAGCTTCCCTTCCTGAGCCCGGCCCTTTCACAAACACTTTCACCTTTCGAAGCCCCATTTCGTAAGCTGCTTTTGCTGCAGTTTCAGCGCTTAGTTGTGCAGCATAGGGAGTGTTTTTCCTGGAGCCTTTAAATCCTTCTTTACCGGATGATGACCACGAAAGCACATTGCCATTGGCATCTGTTACGCTAACCAGTACATTGTTAAAAGTGGCTTTAACAAATGCCATGCCGTTGGGATCGGCAACCTGCTTTTTTCTTTTCTTTTTGGCAGCTTTATCCGCCGCACCTCTTCGTTGCTTTTTAGCCATGATTATATAAACCTTAAATAAATGTTATTTCGGTGCTTTCTTTTTACCGGCAACAGTTCGTCTTTTGCCTTTGCGAGTACGGGCATTGGTTTGCGTTCGCTGGCCTCTAACTGGCAGGCCTTTCCTGTGGCGCACACCGCGATAGCTTCCCGTTTCAATTAACCTTCGAATATTGCCGTTAATTTCGGTGCGCAGTGCACCTTCTACCTTCAGCTCGTTATCAATAATTTGACGAAGTGCGGCAACTTCTTCCTCATTCCAGTCGCTAACCTTTGTATTGTGATCGATACCGGCCTGGTCCAGAATTTTTCCGGATACGGTTCTTCCGATCCCAAAGATGTAGGTAAGGCCTATGATGCCTCTTTTTTGTTTCGGTAAATCAACACCTGCGATTCGTGCCATAAATCAATTCCTGTAAATTATCCTTGTCGCTGCTTATGCCGCGGATTTTTCTTGTTAATTACATAGATGCGACCCTTACGGCGCACTATTTTATCATCCGAGCTTCTTTTTTTAACTGATGATCGTGTCTTCATGATAAATCCTTGTTTACTTGTATCGGTACGTTATTCTTCCTTTCGTCAAATCGTAAGGCGACATTTCAACCTGAACTCTATCGCCCGGTAATATTTTGATATAATACATTCTCATTTTACCGGAAACATGAGCAAGAATTTCATGTCCGTTGTCCAACTCAACGCGGAATTGCGCGTTTGGCAATGCTTCTAAGATTTTTCCGTCTTGCTTTATTGGCTCTTGCTTGGCCATAATGCACTATTGGGTTTCTAAAATTTCATTTTTGGTGATCTCAGTAATATAATCAAAAGTACTGAGAATTTCAGCTTCTCCTTCTCTAACTACAACATCGTGCTCAAAATGAGCTGCGTTCGATCCATCGGCAGTTACAATGGTCCATCCGTCGGAAAGTGTTTTTACTTTCCATGAACCGCGAGTAATCATAGGCTCAATCGCAAGGGTCATTCCTGTTCTGAGCCTTTCTCCTCTGCCCGGCCTTCCATAATTCGGCACGGATGGGTCTTCATGCATGTTTTTACCAATACCGTGCCCCACAAGATCTCTGACAACTCCGTAGCCCCGCTTCTCACAATGCTTTTGGATGGCAGAGCCGATGTCGCCAATCTTATTTCCGTGAACGGTTTGCTCGATTCCCTTGTAAAGCGATTCGAGCGTGGTTTTCAAAAGACGTTTGTCATCCTCAGAAACATCCCCCACCATAAAGGTGTAAGCGTGGTCACCGAAGTAACCGTCTTTTTCAACACCGCAATCAACAGAGACAATGTCACCTTCAGTAAGTTTCCGGCTTCCCGGAATACCGTGAACAACCTCGTCGTTCACGGAAATACACAATGTTGCTGGAAAAGGATTTTGTCCTCCCCCATACCCTTTAAAAGCCGGGCGGGCACTGTGCTTAACAATAAAATCTTCTGCAATTCTGTCGAGCTTTCCTGTTTCTACACCCGGCTTAATTTCTTTCGCAACTTCGGCCAGTGTTTTTGAAACCAATTGAGCAGCAGTACGCATTTTCTCAATTTCGGATTCGCTCTTCAGAAAAATCATCAGGCCCGTCTTCTGCCTTTAATCTTGCCCGATTTCATAAATCCATCGTAATGTCGCATCATCAGATGACTTTCGATCTGCTGCAGTGTATCGAGTGCCACACCCACAATAATCAAAAGGCTGGTTCCTCCATAGAAAAGTGCAAAACCAGGCGTTACACCCATCCTTGCCACAATGGCCGGCAAAATGGCCACGAACGACAGGAAGATGGATCCCGGAAGAGTGATCTTCGTCAGAATATTGTCAATAAACTCTACCGTTTGCTTACCGGGCCGTACTCCGGGTATAAAGCCACCCTGCCTCTTCATTGTATCCGCCATCTCCCTCGGATTAACGGCAATAGCCGTGTAAAAGAAGGTGAAGAACATACAGATGAAGAAGAATACAATGGAGTATGTAACTCCGGTAAAGTCGGCCGACCAGGCCGTCATCCACTGCACCGTTTCATTTTCGGGGAAGAATGTTCCGATGGTGCTCGGGATAAACATAATCGACTGAGCAAAAATAATCGGCATCACACCTGCAGCGTTTACCCGCAGAGGGAGGTACTGAGTTGTTCCGCCATAAACCTTACGGCCAACAACACGCTTTGCATACTGAACCGGAATTTTTCTGGTACCCTGAGTAAGAAGCACACACGATGCAATTACCAGGATCAGTCCGGCCAGTTCAACGATAATGATAATCGCATTTGCGGTAGTCTGGATTTCGTTCATCAAATTCGTTGGTAACACAGCTATAATACCGATCATAATCAGTATGGAAATACCGTTACCGATACCCCTGTCTGTAATCCGTTCACCAAGCCACATTACAAATGTTGTACCTGCTGTAAGTACAATTATACAGGTAAGAATAAAAGCCACGTTACTGACAACAATCGCATCCGGCGATGTTGCAAGCAGGTTTATTCCAAACCCGATCGCTTGAACAGCCGTTATACCAACGGTTCCATAACGAGTTAACCTGTTAATTTTACGACGCCCTTCTTCTCCCTCGCGCTGAAGCTTTTGGAAGTAAGGCACGGCCGCGCCCATCAGCTGGATGATAATGGCAGCTGTAATGTAGGGCATGATACCAAGCGCAAATACACCGGCACGTGAAAATGCACCACCCACAAAAAGGTCGAAAAGACCCAATAAATCGGAGGCGTCACGGTCGGGGCTGGTTAGGAAGCTGGCATCCACACCCGGCATTGTAACATAACTACCAATTCGATAAACCATGAGCACACCGACCACATAAAGGATACGGTCTCTCAGGTCCTCGATTTTAAATATGTTTCTAAAGTTTTCTATTAAACTCATTCGTAAAAATCAGCTGAGGGTCTGTAATTGGGTTTATGCAATGATAGTTACCGAACCACCTGCCTTTTCAATCTTTTCTTTGGCAGACTTGCTGCAAGCATGGGCTTCGACTGTTACTTTCTTATCAATTTCACCCGAACCGAGCAGTTTCACTTTTCTATTTTTGTGTACCAAACCTTCATCAATAAGATTTTGTACGGTCACACTGTCGGGGAGTCTGCCGGCTTCAATAAAATCAGCCAGCTTTTGAATATTGATAGCCTGATATTCGGTACGGAACGGGTTTTTGAATCCAAACTTCGGAATACGCCGCTGAAGTGGCATTTGCCCACCCTCGAACCAGGCCTTGACCTTGGCACCGCTTCTCGACTTCTGGCCATTGTGGCCTCGCCCTGACTGCTCGCCCATACCTGAACCCTGACCGCGGCCTACGCGCTTGCGGTTTCTTTTGTTCTCAGCCGGTGCTTTTAGACTGTGTAATTTCATGATATCGTTGATCGGTTTAAAATCTGTTCTGTTAACCTTCAAATACTTTGCTAACGCTAACTCCTCTGCGTTGTGCAACTTCGATGGGATCGGTAAGCTGGCGTAACGCTTCAAAAGCAGCTTTTACCATGTTATGCGGATTAGAAGATCCTTGCGACTTTGAGAGGATGTTCTGTACACCTGCAACATCAAGAAGCGCTTTAACAGCACCGCCGGCAATTACACCGGTACCTTCAGATGCCGGACGAAGTAAAACCTTACCTGCACCTGCTTTCCCAATAATTGGGTGATGGATACTGCCGGTATTGGTGAGAGGAACTTTGATCAGGTTTTTCTTGGCGTTGTCGAAGCCCTTCTGAATTGCATCGGATACTTCGTTGGCCTTTCCCAAACCATGGCCCACAACGCCCTCACCATTGCCTACCACTACAATCGCATTAAAACTGAAACGTCTACCACCTTTAACTACTTTTGAAACACGGTTGATGTGAACCAGTTTCTCTTCAAGATTGAGGTTGGCAGCTGGTATGTTATGTTTTCTTCTAACTTTTGGCATAATTCAAATCTGTTTAAAAGTCTAATCCACCTTCGCGTGCAGCATCGGCTGCGGCCTTCACGATTCCGTGGTATTTATAACCGCTTCTGTCGAAAACTACTTTTTCGATTCCCTGATCTTTCGCAGCCTGTGCGAGCGCCTGACCCACCACCTTGGCAGCCTCAACTCCTGTCTTATCTTTCAGCTGTTTTTGCAAGCTTTCAGACTTGGTTGAAACAGACATAAGGGTTAGGTTCTCGCGATCGTTGATAAGCTGCAAATATGTATGCTTGTTGCTCTTAAAAATACTCAGGCGCGGACGCTCTGCAGTACCGCGAATTGTAGAACGGATCCTTCTGCGGATCTTGTTGCGGCGTTCGGTTTTAATTCTGTTTTTTCTCATTTGCCTGGTTATTCAAATATTATTTAGCTGCTGATTTACCTGCTTTACGTCTGATCTTCTCGTCGAGATAGCGCACGCCCTTGCCTTTGTAAGGCTCCGGTTTTCTCATTGAACGGATTTTGGCGGCTACCTGTCCAACCAGCTCCTTGTCGGTTCCCGTAATGTTGATGATCGGGTTCTTTCTGGTTTTGGTATCCACTTCGATTTCTATTCCTTCCGGCGGCACAAAAAAGATTGGGTGCGAAAAACCCAGGTTCAGTTCCAGAACATCACCCGTAAAGGTAGCCCGGTAACCAACACCAATAATTTCGAGCTGTTTCTTATAACCTTCAGAAACACCATGAACCATATTGAAAATCAAAGAGCGATAGAGTCCGTGAAGCGACTTCTGCTCTTTCGAATCGTTGCTTCTCGTTACAACTATTTCATTCTCGTTTTGCTCAACGGAAATTTCCGGATGAATATGAAGAGAACTGCTTCCTTTTTGTCCCTTAATGGTAATCACATTGTCAGCTCCAATGCTGAACTCGATTCCCTGTGCCAATGGAATTGGCTGCTTGCCTATTCTGGACATAACTTTAAATTCTTTGGATTAGTAAACAGAGCAGAGTACTTCTCCGCCCATATTCAGTTTACGTGCTTCTTTGTCGGTCATCACTCCTTTCGATGTAGAGAGAATCACAATGCCTAAACCATTGTATGATGCAGGCAAATTTTCGTTTGAACTGTACTTGCGCAAGCCCGGTTTTGATATCCTTTTCAGCTCTTTAATAACAGGCTGTCCGTAAGCATCATACTTCAGAAACAGCCTCAACACTCCCTGTTTGCCATCTTCTATATCGATAAACTTATTAATGTAACCTTTATCAACAAGGATTTTAGTCATGGCACGCTTGAGTTTGGATGCAGGAATATCAACCCGGCGATGGCCGGCCTGCTGTGCGTTTCTTATGCGTGTTAAATAATCAGAAATTGTGTCGCTATGCATAATTAAATTCTCCGGTTATTACCAACTTGCTTTACGGATGCCTGGGATTTTACCCTCGAGTGCCAATTCCCGGAATTTGATACGTGAGATTCCGTATTTGCCCACATATCCTCTGGAGCGTCCGGTAAGTGAACAGCGATTTCGAACCCTTGTGGGGCTGGCGTTACGGGGAAGCTTTTGCAATGCTTCATAATCACCCGCTTCCTTAAGCTGTCTTCGCTTTTCAGCGTATTTTTCTACAGTTTCTTTTCTTTTTTCGTTACGTGCTATCCAGGATTTTTTAGCCATTTTAGATCTGTTGCTTTTAGAATTATTATTTCTTGAATGGCATACCGAAGTGCTTCAGAAGTGTAAACGCTTCTTCATCCGTATCTGCACTCGTTACGAAGGTAATGTCCATACCGTGAATCTGACTGGTTTTATCCACATCAATTTCCGGGAAAATGGTATGCTCTTTAATACCCATGGTGTAGTTTCCTCTACCATCAAAACTCTTGTTGGGTACTCCCTGAAAGTCGCGCGTTCTTGGCAGGGCAAGGTTTACGAGGCGATCAATGAACTCATACATGATTTTGCCCCTGAGAGTTACCTTGCATCCGATTGGCATTCCTTCTCTGAGCTTAAAATTAGAGATTGACTTTTTGGCTTTCGTTTTAACCGGCCGCTGTCCTGTAATCAGGGCAACGTTCTCAACCACAGTATCGAGTTCTTTGCTATCGTTAATGGCATTGCCCACACCTACATTGATAACAATCTTTTGAAGTTTGGGCACGGCCATCACGTTATCGTACTTAAACTCTTCTGTAAGTTTCTTTACGATCTCGTTTTTGTAATGCGTGTATAATCTTGCTTCTGCCATTCTACTATTTATTTATCAATGATTTCGCCACTTGCTTTTGCATAACGAACCCATCGGCCGCCGCCTTCTTCTTCAATTCGTTTGCGGCCAATTCTGCTTGGTTCGCCGGTTGTAGGATCAATAACCATCACGTTCGATATATGGACGGCTGCTTCTCGCTTCAATCTTCCTCCCTGCGGATTATCCTGACTTGGCTTTTCATGATGCGTTCTCATGTTTATACCTTCTACAAGAACACGTTCTCGTTTTGGGTAAACAAACAGAACACGTCCTTTCTTGCCTTTGTCGTTTCCGGCTATAACGAGAACCTCGTCACTTTTTTTAACGTGTAATTTTTTTTGTGTGTTATACTTACGTGGCATAACAATTATGATTTAAAGTACTTCGGGTGCCAGTGAAACGATACGCATAAAATTTCTTTCCCTGAGCTCTCTGGCTACAGGTCCAAAAATACGTGTTCCAACAGGTTCCTTTTCTTTGTTAATAATTACCGCCGCATTTTCATCAAAACGGATATAGCTACCGTCGCGACGTCGAATTTCTTTCTTGGTTCGTACAACTACTGCGTTTACTACATCCCCTTTTTTTACGTTGCCTCCTGGTATAGCTGTTTTCACGGAGCATGAGATCAAATCTCCGATGCGCGCATACCTTCGTTTTGAGTCACCCAAAACTTTGATACACATCACCTTTTTGGCTCCGCTGTTGTCAGCAACATTGAGTACAGACTGCGTTTGAATCATGAGCTTTTACCTGCGTGATTGAATGTTATTTTGCTCTTTCGATGATTTCGACCAAACGCCATGACTTGCGCTTGGAAAGTGGTCGGGTCGACATAATCAGTACGATATCACCGATGTTGGCATCATTATTTTCATCATGAGCCATCAGCTTTGTTGTTTTGGTGATAAACTTGCCATATATCGGATGTTTGATCTGTCGATCAACTGCAACCGTAATACTTTTTTCCATTCGATTGCTAACAACGCGACCGGTTCTGGTTCTTCTTTGTGATCTTTGTGCTTCAGCCATAGTGTTATTCAGCACCTATTTTTTCATTAATAATCATTTTCAGCCGGGCAATTTCCCGTTTTGTATTCTTGATACGGGCCGGATTCTCGATCTGGCCGGCAACGGCTTTGTTAAATTTGAAGTTGGTAAGGGCTTCTTTCTCATCCTTCAGCCTGGCTTCCAATTCAGTAAGTGATAAATCTCTAAGTTCGTGTGCTTTCATCCTTTACCTCTGTCAATTATGGTCCGTCGTAATCACGACGCTTTACAAATTTTGTTTTAATTGGCAGCTTGTTGGAAGCCCTGCGAAGTGCCTCTTTTGCTTTTGCTTCTGTTACGCCGGCAATTTCAAATAAAATTCTGCCGGGCTTTACAACAGCGATAAAGTGGTCGAGTGCGCCTTTACCTTTACCCATCCTTGTTTCAGCAGGCTTGCTGGTAATAGGACGGTCCGGAAAAATCCGGATAAACGTTTTTCCTTCACGCTGAAGGGTTCTCGCAATCGTAACTCTGCACGCTTCAATCTGGCGTGAGGTAATGAACTTTGGCTCTAGCGCTTTTAATCCAAAGCTGCCGAACGATAGCGTATGTCCGCGCTGGGCGTTGCCCTTGAGCTTGTCCCTGTGCTGGCGTCGTCTGTGGATTCGTTTTGGTTCTAGCATGGTTATGATCCGATTCTATTAATTTCTGCTTCGTCTTCTGGAAGATCGTCTCGATTTTCTGTCGCCCGACTGCCCGCCACGCTTGCGTGTTGGTTCACTATCCTGCTTGCTTTGAGCATTTGGAGCAAGGTCTACATCTCCAATTACTTCACCTTTAAAGATCCACACAGACACACCGATAGATCCATAAATGGTGTTGGCAGTTGCCTTAGAATAATCAATCTCGGCGCGCAGGGTATGCAGAGGCACACGGCCTTCTTTATACTGCTCGGTTCGCGCCATTTCAGCGCCACCAAGCCTTCCGGCACATTTAATTTTAATACCCTTTGCACCCATTCGCATAGCGGACGAAATAGCAGTTTTCATCGCTCTTCTGAAAGACACACGCGCCTCGAGCTGCTGGGCAATATTTTGAGCAACAAGGCTGGCATCCAGTTCAGGACGCTTGATTTCACTAACGTTAATCTGAACTTCCTTGTTTGTAATCTTCTTAAGTTCTTCGCGGAGCATTTCAATCTGCTCACCGCCTTTACCGATAATCACACCAGGGCGTGATGTATTCAGGGTCAGAAGAATTCTTTTTGGCGTACGCTCGATCACTACGTTCGACAAGCCGCCATTACGAAGACGCGCTGCAAGGTACTCTCGCAGTTTGGTATCTTCGTGCAGCATTACCGGCTCGTTTTCTTCAGAATACCAGTTGGAGTCCCAACCGCGGATAATTCCAAGTCTAAGTCCTGTAGGATTGGTTTTTTGTCCCAATGGTTACCTCGTTATTCTTCTGTTACAGTTTCTTCTTCGCGCTTCGCTACTACTACAGTGATGTGGCAGCTGCGCTTGTTGATGCGGTGTGCGCGCCCCTGTGGTGCGGGCTGTATTCGCTTCAGCGTTACTCCTTCGTCCACGAAAATTTCTTTTATAAAGAGCAAATCATTGTCAAGCCTTTCTTCTTCAAACTTATCACGAATATTGGCTGAAGCCGATTTAATCACTTTGGCTACATCAACAGCTGACGATTTATTGAGAAAAGAAAGTTTTGTGAGTGCACGGTCAACTCGTTCACCTCGTACAGCATCGGCTACAAGCCTTACCTTGCGAGGAGCCTTGCGCAAATGTCTTTGTACTGCTTTTGCTTCAAATAATGGCGTTTCCATCAATCAGTCTCTGTTTAATTATTTAGCCTTTTTTACCGGATGTCCACGGAACGTTCTGGTAGGTGCAAATTCACCCAGTTTATGTCCAACCATGTTGTCGGTAACGTATACCGGGATAAACTGCTTTCCGTTGTGAACTGCAATGGTTAATCCGATAAAATCGGGAGTAATCATTGAACTTCTCGACCAGGTTTTAATCACTTTCTTCTTGCCGCTCTCATTCATCGCATCAATCTTTCGTTGAAGCTTGTAATGAACATAAGGCCCTTTTTTTAGCGAACGTGGCATACTCTAATTAAGATTTTTTGGTTTTACGTCGTCGTACAATAAACTTAGACGAAAGCTTTCTGCGGTTTCTCGTCTTTTTACCCTTGGAGGCTTGGCCCCATGGAGATCTTGGGTGACCTCCGGAAGCTTTACCTTCACCACCACCCATCGGGTGATCAACCGGGTTCATGGCTACACCTCTCACCTTAGGTCGCCGTCCAAGCCATCGGCTACGTCCAGCCTTGCCAAGCGTTGTGTTAAAGTGGTCGGGGTTGCTTGTTCCGCCAACCGTGGCAAAACAAGTACCCAATACCATTCGAACTTCGCCGGAAGGCAGTTTTACGGTACAGTACTTATCTGTTTTGGCAACCAGCTGAGCCGATGTTCCGGCACTTCTGCAAAGCTGCCCGCCCTTTCCTGGCTGCATTTCAATATTGTGAATCACAGTTCCCAGCGGCATGCTCTTCAGCGGCATGGCATTGCCAATCTCGGGTGGAGCTGTGTGAGAACTAACCACCGTGTCGCCGACCTGAAGTTTGTTCGGTGCAAGGATGTATCGCTTCTCGCCATCGGCATAGGCCAACAGGGCAATTCTTGCAGTTCGGTTTGGGTCGTATTCGATCGTCTGAACTTTCGCTGGTACATCCAGCTTGTTCCTTTTGAAATCGATCACTCTGTACTTGCGCTTATGGCCTCCGCCTCTTCGGCGCATGGTCATTCGCCCGCGATTATTACGTCCACCCGATTTATCAATCCCTTTGGTCAGGGATTTTAATGGTCGGTCGGTCGTAACATCATCAAATACAGGTGCAATTCTGTGACGCTGTCCCGGTGTTGTTGGTTTTAATTGCTTGGTAGCCATTTTCTAAAACGTTTTTAAATTTCGCTGAAGAAGTCTATTTCGCCTTTCTTGAGCGTAACAATTGCTTTTTTCCATACCCGGCTTCTGCCGCTTACAAATCCACTCTTGGTAAACCTTCCTTTCGGTTTCGAAGGAACAATAATGGTATTTACCTTTGCTACTTTTACCTCAGGATATCGCTCTTCGATAGCTCTTCTAATCTGAGGCTTTGTTGCAGATTTGGCGACTTCAAACGCATACTGCTGATGCTGCTCCTGCAAACGAGTAAGTTTCTCAGTAATCAGAGGCTGAATTAAAATGCTCATGCTGCTTCCTCCTCGATTTTGGGTTCAACACTATTTTCGAGAACGGGAATCGCACTTTTCTGAATAATGATAGCGTCACTATTCATGATGTCGTATGTGTTGGGCTTAACCGCTTCACAAACGGCAACACCGGGAATGTTGCGAGCCGAAACAACAATATTTCTGTCGGTATCGGCGGTAACAATCATCACCTTCTTTCCTGTCAGATCAAGAGCAGCTAGAATATCCACGATCTGACGGGTTTTTATCTCATCGAATGTGAAATCTTCCAGAACCCTGATCGCTTCCTCAGAGGCTTTTAAAGAAAGGGCAGACTTACGTGCCAGTCTTTTTGCCTTTTTGGTCAGCTTGATCGTGTATGTTCTGGGGCTCGGGCCAAATACCGTACCACCGCCTTTTAAGAGTGGACTTCGCATGGAGCCTCTTCGAGCCATACCGGTACCTTTCTGCTTATACGCTTTACGGCCTCCGCCACGCACTTCGCTGCGTTCTTTGGTATTCGCAGTTCCTTGTCGCCGGTTTGCAAGAATTCTTCTCACATCTTCGTAAAGAACCGTTTCATTCGGTTCTATGGCGAAAATGGAATCACTTAGGGTGGCTTTATCGCCACTGCTTGTTCCGTCAGTTTTATAAATCGTCAGTTCCATCAGGCTAATTGCTGTGATTTATTATGAATCTCGACAAATCCGTTTTTCGCGCCCGGTACTGGACCGGTGATCATAATCAGATTGGCATCCGGCAAAATTTGCGCAACGGAGAGATTCTGGATTTTAGTTCTTTTATTTCCTGAACGGCCGGCCATTTTCATACCCTTGAATACCCTTGATGGGTCGGATGCCTGCCCGATTGATCCGGGTGCCCGTTCTCTGTTATGCTGGCCGTGTGTCCGGTCTCCTACACCACTAAAGTTATGTCGCTTAACCACACCGGTAAAGCCTGTTCCTTTAGAGATGCCAACCACGTCGATTCTGTCGCCTACCGAAAACACATCTTCGATATTGAGCTCGTCGCCAAGCTCAAAGCCTTCGGGGATAAAATCCCTGAATTCAGTGACAACTTTCTTCGGTTCTGAACCTGCCTTGTCAAAATGGCCCTGCAGCGCTTTTGAAATGCGGCTTGACTTTTTATCGAAAGCAGCCAGCTGAACGGCATTGTATCCGTCCGTTTCTTCTGTTTTGATCTGGGTAATGGTACAAGGCTGAATTTCAACAACCGTTACCGCAATACTGCGGCCCAGTTCGTCGAAGATGCTTGTCATTCCCACTTTTTTTCCGATTAAACCACTCATGGTACGTATGGAATTTTTTACACTTTGATTTCTACATCCACTCCGGAAGGAAGCTCCAGCTTCATCAGGGCATCCACCGTTTGTGAACCTGTTGACAGAATATCGATCAGACGTTTGTGAGATCTGTATTCAAACTGTTCGCGCGACTTCTTGTTCACGTGTACCGAACGGTTAACAGTTATGATGTTTTTGTTTGTTGGAAGCGGAATGGGTCCTGATACAACCGCTCCGGTCGATTTCACTGTCTGTATGATCTTTTCAGCTGATTTGTCAATCAGGTTATGATCGTAAGACTTAAGCTTTATTCTGATCTTCTGTTGTGTTGCCACTTGCTAAAATCTTTTAGTCCTTAATTTTGGTTACCACGCCGGCACCCACGGTTCGCCCACCCTCACGGATCGCAAACCTCAGGCCAGCTTCCATCGCTACCGGCTGTATCAGC
>SL_3KL_010_SEDDRAFT_10003095_pt1 | contig 15152 bp, 11 predicted proteins | sample SodLakKL_010_SED_2_FD_10381 | JGI IMG/M metagenome (IMG submission 10381)
TACCTGCCGTATTGCGCAAACGGTTTTTGTGCAATGGAACCCGGTATGAGTATACATCTACACTATCTGCCGGCACCCTGGCATCGGCGTAATCTAACCATGTGAAGCGGGAAGAGAAAAACCATCGTTGCTTTCTGCCTTCCACATGGGCAGATGTACCCAACAGGCGGTTGCTGCTTCTCCCCAGCAGATGAGCGCTTCCTGACAAAGAGCCCGGGGGCGGGGCATTGCGCTGGCTCAACTGCACCACTCCTCCTATGGCATCAGAGCCAAATATCAGAGAGGAGGGCCCTTTCACCAGCTCAATGTGGTCGTGGGCAAACTGATCCACCTCCAGGGCATGATCGGCACCCCACTGCTGTCCTTCATGCTTAATGCCATGCTCAGCAACCACAATCCGGTTAAATCCCAGACCGCGTATCAGGGGTTTGGACTGCCCCGAGCCCACATTCACAGCCTGGATGCCCGGCAACCGCCTGAGGGTTTGCATCAAACTGCCATCGTTGTGCAGCTGAATATATTCGGCTCCCACAACATTAACGGCCACAGTTTCTTCTCTTTTGCGCTGCTGCTGAAAGCGATCTTCTACCGTTACCTCCTCCAACGTTCTTGAATCAGGAGGAAGCATAATGTGGGTATAGGAAGTGTCGGCTACTTCCACGTTGCGGGAAACAGTTTTGTACCCCACATGAGAAACCGTCAGCTTCAGGGAGTCAGTAGGCAGGCCGGAAAAATGAAAATGCCCCAGCTGATCAGTAACGGTTGATTGCAAAACGTCCTCTGTCCTGAGCTGCACGGTTGCCCCCGTAAGAGGCTCATTGCTGTAGTCTGTCACCTTTCCCGAAAAGGGGGAGGCATTCACAGGAAGCAAGCCGGACAGGCATAGCACAACCAGTGCATAAAAAAAGCGAAAAGTCATAAACGTATAATAATGGAGGCTCCGGATGATAATGACAAAAAGATCATCCATGGCCCAAAAAACCCATGTAATTGTGAAAAAAGCAGAATCAGGAAAAGATTAACCTAAAGGGGGTGCACGAAGAGAAAAAGTATAGCCTTGAAAAAGGACAAAAGGTTTTGGGTAGTCAAGAAATTCAGGTAGCTCATGGATGCCTGTCAGAGAAGAAAAAACAGGAGATGGGCTTACCTGTAGTTTGGCATAATGGAAGTTGCAAATGGAGCAATCGTCTTCCTGCTGCCGGATGTGGGAACGTCCGTCATTGGGTGCACTTTCGGCTGCAGACTCATTGGGCACCGCACAGGAGGAATCACAGCAATGGGTATCGTGATGGTGCTTAAATACATGTATCGATTGGTAAACCAATGGATACAAAAACAAAGCAGCCAGCAGCAGCGGAAAAATAGGTTTAATTTTTTGCAACATTGTTGCAAAGATACAGATTTAATTGGGCATTTAAAAAATAAAGTGAAAGTTTTTCTTAGAAAATAATTTGTTGATGTGTTAGGGCTGATGCCTTTCCAGCCATATGAAAGGGAGGATACATGAATCACTTTTTGGGTGCTGGAAAGCGCAGTGTTTATGAAAATTTTTGCACTGTTGTCCGGTTAAACTAATCTCCTTCCTGTGGAACTCATTTTGGAGCTTAAACTTCTTGATATAAGCATCACATTTTTAAGGGAATGGGCAATTGCTCCCATTTTGCAATAACTCCGTCAGGAGTAAAATGTTTGTTAGTCAAAAAATTGGCATCGTTATATAAATTCCGTAGGGATGGCACAATCAACAAATATTTCAGGACAATTGAAAATACAGTCCACTATAGCCCCGTTTCGGGGAATTACTGAGAATTGCCAGGCAACAACTGCTTCATTCCCGAAGTAACGAACGGGATGATGGGGACACTGTTTCTGATCTTGAATTCTTCCCAGAAGGTGCTTTCGTTGGCCAGGAAAGCCAGGATACTTTCGGGAGCTACTTTTCCGAAAAGGCTTGCAAAGATTTTTTCTCCCGTGAGTTTTTCCGTCAAAAGCACATCCAGCAACGTCATGTCGTACCAGTGAAACATTTTTTCGTGGAGAGTGGCCCCAACGGCCGGAGATTGATTTTCCTTTAACCGGTTNACCACTTTTGCCACATGCTTTTGCACAAACTGAAAGGTATAACCGGTGCTTGGCTTGGTAAATCCTCCGGCGGTACCCAGGTTGATGATCCGGTTCTCTGCTCCCAGGTATCTTTTAAACCGGGCCTTCGACATGGGTATCACACCAAATTCATTGTGGGTGATTTCATAGTTACTGACTTGTAATCTTTCAGCAATGTATTTTTCCAGTTCGCTGATGTAGGCTTCCTCTTTGAGTGTTTCGGGGCTGAACAAGGTATATTCCACCAAAGCTTCCGTGGAGCTGGTGGGCAGCACATACATAAAAGTAGTGCCATGTTGCTGGTTCAGCCTGAAATCCATCAAGGTCCCGATTCGGCTATCGAAAACCGGGGTTGAAGTTTTGATAAACCAGCCCATAAAATGTTGCAGAAGGGTATTATTTTTATTCATTTCTGGATGAAACAGTCCCGTTGAATTGAACACGTACTCTCCGGCGTACGCTCCGGCATCTGTTGTTACAATGGCTTCTTTTCCTTTCACTTCTATGCCGGTAATTTTCTCATTACGGAAAACCACATTACTGTATTTTTGGGTTTCCTCCAGCACAAGTCCGTAAAAATCACCTGACTGAATCATTTTATACTTGTAATCTTTCATGGTAAACTCCCGGGAGACTTCATGGGAGAAAAACTGAAGGGTTTGCCAGTGATGGGATACAATCGCATCAAAAGGTCCGGGCGCTTTCTCCCAGAAGCACCAGGTGCGGTCATTGGTATTTTTATTTACAGGATCAATTATAACGATTTTCTTCTTGCTTAACGTCTCATCCTGAAGCAAATGATACAGCAAGCTCAATCCTGCCAGCCCTGAACCTGCAATAATGTAATCGAATTGTTCTCTCATGGAGTATGTGGATTTTCACAAGCCAAGATACAAAAATTAATCACCTCAAAGCAATTCATGCAATATTTGAATTTAGCCGATATGCTCATCAGGCTAAAATTTTTATTTCGCAAGATACTTAAACAACATACGCGGCTGTATTTCTTATTTCTTTAATACATGCCAATGAAGCAGGGATCATGCTATCCTTCAAGGGTATGGATGGATATCCGGCATAATTTTACAAGTGGTTGGATAAGGATAATAGGAGGCTGAATTATGAAAATTTCCAGCCTCCGATAGCCTTCAAACCCACATTATCCGGCTGTAACAAGGATAAACATACCCAGCCGGCAAGGGCGCCAGGTGCTTGTAAAATAGTGGCATTCTTCTGGGTGCTGTCCGTTTATTTCTTTTACCCGGCAGTAGTGAAAAAAGCGTTTGGTCCCACCAGAAATTGTTTGGGCATTCCCATTAATTTAAAAGGTGGTTCAATAATCATTTTCAAACGATTGCCCTATAAAATAAAAACAACCGGACCTGAGAAAAAATGTTGAATATCAAGTATCCGATTTCCATAGCTTTTGGCGCCCTTGCCATATTTGATGGTGTATAAGCAACTTGCAAAGCAAAGGAATAAACAATCTTTAATGGATGTTTGTTAAATAACGGAAAACCGTGTATAACAGCGAAAAACCGCAATAAAACCACCTCAGAAAATTAAAATCTATTAAACTGCAAATACTTATGCGGCTGATTATGAACGCCTTTTGATGAGTGGGCGGGAACTGGCATATGTTTTGTAAAGGCTTTTTGCCAGTTAAGCTTTCAATGGAAGTTAGTAACTGTGTTAAACAATTAAACATAATAGATGTATAAAAAATTTTCTAAGACATGAAACGAAACAAAATTGCCGTTCTAGCATTTTTATTTTTTGTAGTTTTCAAGATGTATGGTGAACAGCCAGAGTTGATAAATGAGGAATCAACTTTTGTGAGTGACTATACAGAAAACCTTAATCATAACGGGATAGAGATTGCGAATGTAAATGATATTAAATTTTTCTTGGGTCTTCATACTGTAGCACGATTCCAGGCAATTACGCAGGAGAACGTTTTTGTGCTCTCAGATGGAGAGTTTGTTGAACCTGTTAAATTGGGTGCAGGAGCACAAACTTCCTTTGCTAACCTTGAGTTCCGCATAAACCTGAGTGATGACATTGTGGTTTTCTTTGACGGATTACTGGCAACCCAAAGGCATCCAACCAGATGGTGGGGTGGTAATGGCTACATTTATTTCCGCAGAATGCCTGAAAATTCATTCCTTTCTACCTTTAATGGCATTTTCAATTACATTGACTTAAAAGTAGGTAATTTCAATGCAGACTTTGGTGATGAGTGGTACCGTCGCTCAATGAATGGCGATGTCCAGCGCAATCCTCTTGTGGGAACCCCCGTAGTTTCAACCATGGGCACCGAACCCGGGTTTGAAATTATTCACAAGCGCCCACGCTATGGATTAATGGTTGGAGCGGGTACCGGAGCCCCCGAACAAGACATGGCCGATGACAGGAACTATTCTTTCCGTTCCAAGGCTTGGGTATCTCCTTTTCAAAATATGTATGTTTCAGGTTCTTTCTATACTACAGATCATGGCGCAGGAGTTGCACGTGGTACCAATCTTTTCCGCAGAGAAAGATTAGGGGGCTCATATGCAAGTGTGTGGAACTTTCACAATGATGGTTCCGGAGGTGGTGAAGGCCCTGGTCAGGTTCGTATTGGAGATGGAAAAGAGTTGGATGCTTTTCAATTCGACCTTACATGGAGACCTATCCCTACGACTCATTTTAAGGCGCATTACGGGCTGGCTAATGCATCCGGACCCAATCCCGTGTTTAATACCGATGTGGGAACTGAAGAGTGGTCTTATTATGGTGCAGACATTACCCAATATGTTCACCCTAGCGTTTACCTTGCGGCAAGATATTCAGAAGCCGATGCTTCCAGCTTTGGTGATGTAGCGGCAGGATCTGTAAATAGATTGCAGATAGGTGCAGGAGCTTGGATTACCGATGGGATGCTCCTAAAACTGGAATACGTGAGCCAGGCTGCATCAGGCTGGGACGAAGGAACAGTGGGTGTGGCTAACTTCGTTGATGTGGGCCGGGATCCCAAATTCAGCGGAATCATTTTTGAAGCTTCGTTTTCACTTTAATAATTGTAAGAAAATAAAGGACGAGGGTCGCAGGCTTTGCTTGCGACCCTCGTCCGTTTGGGGTGTGACATCCAAATTCAAATCTAACAAACCAACTTGTATCTTTCTGCTTTTGGGTCAAAGCTCAACTAAAGGATGTTCAAAAGCTTTACTGTCTTGGTTTAGTTGCCCTGATGTGGCAATACCTGCCCGTAGGAATTTTACCCCAGTATTGGCAATAATTTCTCCCTGTTTTCATTGAAGCAAACTGATCACTGGCATTGGTTTGGGCGGAGTTCATCATTTTTCTGTTTGGGAGTACCTGGTTACAAGTAAAATAATGAACCTGCCATAATGTAATCGAATTGTTCTCTCATGGAGTATGTGGTTTTTTACAAGCCGAGATACAAAAATTAATCACCCATGACAGTTCACCCAGTCCCCAAGTTACACCGATATTCTCATTCGGCTAGAAGCTAAATTTTTCATTATTATGGAAATCATTAAAAAAAATCAATAATGATGTAAAACTAGAACGTAAATGTTGTTTAAGGGTTTGCTCAGACAGGATTGACCAAAAGGGAGGATTATCCAATAGTAAAATCCATGAGGTATACACCTGTCTGGCTTACTGGTTTTTCGTACCCATTTAAAGTTATGAACGGGTATAAATACAAAGGGTTGAATCCGCACGATTCAACCCTTTGCAATGGATGGTATTCAAAGCTATTCTTTATTAAGTGCTTAAAAAAAGAAGGAAAAGCATGAATACCGGTTTTATGCGTTTATAATTTGATTAATTGGGTCCCAAAAACTCACTTTTAGAATCATTTTCCTTTCACCATAATTCGAAAAAAGTTGGTTGAGATGTTGGTCTCATCTTATCAGTACCTATTCCGGTTGGCAAAGGCCACCAGCGAAAGCATTACCGGTACTTCCACCAGCACCCCTACCACGGTTACCAGGGCTGCAAACGAGTCAAGCCCAAACATTGCAATAGCCACCGCTACGGCCAGTTCAAAGAAATTACTGGCTCCAATCATAGCTGCCGGAGAACAAACAGCATGGCTAAGTTTTAATTTCCTTCCGCCATACCAGGCCAGGAAAAATATGAAATAGGTCTGTATAATGAGCGGTACTGCCAGCAGCAGAATAATAAATGGTCTCTGGATAATGTTTTGACCCTGGAAAGCAAAAAGAAACACCAACGTTACGAGTAGGGCAACAATGCTGACAGGCTTCAGTTTGGGCAAAAACACTTCTTTAAACCATTTGATGCCATGGCTGCGAAGCAAAATCTTTTGGGTTATCACTCCGGCAACCAGCGGTATTACTACAAAAATACCCACACTGGCGGCCAGGGTATCATAACGTACTTCGAGCTTATCAATTTCGGGTAGCATCACCCCGGTCAATTCCAGAAGAAAACCAACAATGGGAATAAATAAAACAAGGATAATCAAATCATTAACCGAAACCTGCACCAGGGTATAGTTGGGGTCACCATCCGTAAGGTATGACCATACAAATACCATGGCTGTACAGGGTGCAGCTCCCAGAATAATGGCACCGGCAATTGCATGGTAGGCTTCTTCAGGGCTTAACCAGGCCTGATATAAATAGTAAAAAAATATCCATGCAAAGAAAGCCATGGTAAAGGGCTTAATGGCCCAGTTGATAATCAGGGTCCATATTATACCCTTGGGCTTCTTGCCGATTTTCTTGATGCTGCCAAAATCTACCTGGAGCATCATGGGGTAAATCATCAGCCAGATAAGGATGGCCACGGGAATGTTCACCCTGGCAATCTCCATGCTGCTGATTACCTCAATGCTATCGCCCATGAAATGGCCGATGCCTATCCCTGCAAGAATACCCAATGCTACCCATACGGTGAGGTACTTTTCAAACAACCCAATGGTTTTTTGGGGCTTGTTGGGAATGGTGGTCTTTTTGATTGGATCTGACATAGTTGAATGTTTTAGCTGTTTTAATTAGTGAAGTATTTTATTTTTAAAACGTAAAGTTCGCGAGGGCCTAGTGCATGGGTCGCAGGAGCTTTGGTTGCGACCTTTGCGGTTAAGCATTGTCTATCATTTCTCACCGCTAACGGTGATGGAGAACAGTCCTGTTTTTTTGTTTTGGAAATCCTGCATCTCCTCCTCATTCAGGTACATCTTCAAAATATCCGCTGGAACTTCAATGCTACGCTGCTTGTGCACCTGCACATTCTTAAAACCGGCTTTTGGGATGGTTTCCAGGTAATCTTCCATTTGCATGGCTCCTGATACACAGCCGGCATACATCTCGGCATCCTTCTTCAGTTTATCCGGTAGTTCTCCTTTGAGCACCACATCCGAAACACAGAAGTGCCCTCCGGGCTTCAACACGCGAATGATTTCAGCAAAAGCTTTATCCTTGTTGGGCACCAGGTTGAGCACGCAATTGGAAATCACCACATCAAACTGATTGTTTTCTAAAGGCATTTCTTCGATATCACCTGCAACAAATTCAACATTGGTAAAGCCCAGTTTTTGGGCATTGCTGCGGGCTTTGGTGAGCATTTCTTCGGAGAAGTCCAGCCCGGTAACCTGGCCGGATTCGCCCACCATGGCACGGGCCACAAAGCAGTCGTTGCCGGCACCGCTGCCCAGGTCGAGCACATGCTGCCCGGTTTGCAAGCCCGCAAAATCGGTGGGGATACCGCAACCCAGGCCCAGGTCGGCGTCTTTGTTGTAGCCTTGCTGATTTTCGTAATTTTCGCTGAAGGTGGTATAATCCACCCCGCAGCAATCTGAAACCGGACCGCAACAACTACCCTTAGCGGGCTCAGACTGCAGTGCGATCTGTCCGTATTTTTCTTTAACGATGGTTTTGATGTCTTTTTCTTTCATGATATTATGAGTTTGTTTAATCGTAAATTGCGCGAAGTTTTGGAAACCTTCTTTATTGAAACCCTGGAGGTTTTCTAAACCTCCAGGGTTTATTGTCCCCTATAGTTGCGGCAAAATTTCTTCCTGGTAAAACTTGTAAAAACCTTCTTTGATTTCTTCTCTTACGCGAATAAATTCGCTCCAGATAAACTCCTCGGTACCCAGGACATGGGAGGGGTCGTCAAAACCGATATGCAGGCGGTGCTTCACTTTGCCGGGGAAAACCGGGCAGTTTTCATTGGCGCCACTGCAAACGGTGATTACATAGTCCCACTCTTCGTCCAGGTATTTTTCCACCGGGTCGGAGCTATGATGGCTGATGTCGATGCCGATCTCTTTCATGGCGGCAACGGCCTTTCCATTGAGCTTCCCGGAAGCTTCAGTTCCGGCAGAACGAATGGTCATTCTTTTGTCAAAGGATTCCATAAAGCCATGGGCCATCTGGCTGCGGCAGGAATTTCCGGTACATAGNATGAGGATTTTCATATTTAGTTGTTAATTATTAGTTATTATATAGCATGACATATTTGACACTTTTCACTTTTCACTTTTAGTTTTTAGCTTAACAAAAATTCTTCTTCACATCAATAATCTCCAGCAGGCAGTTGCACTCCTTACGCAAGGCTTCGATGGCTTTGGCATTGAGGCAGTAGTTGGTTTTTACACCTGCTACGGTTCCTTTTATCAGCCCGGCATCTCTGAGTTCTTTCAGGTGCTGGTTGACCGTGGTGCGACTTAAGGGTAGCTCTTCTGCAATATCGCCGGTGATACAGGTTTGTATCTCGGCCAGGTATTGCAATATGGCCAGGCGTGCCGGGTGGGCCAGGGCTTTGAAAAGCCTGGCGCGTTGGATCAATTTGGCATCAAATGTGGTTTCTCTGGGACTGGTCATGGGTTTTTTTTGTAATGGTTGACAAGTAATGGGTAATCGGTGACAAAATTTAACAGCATCCGACAATGCGTTTGATGCTTTGATGGCAAAAGCCTTGCGGACCATATTCGGGGGTAATTCCTTCGAGCATGGTTTCTGCCTGTGCTTTCAACATAGGGTAGTCTTCTTTTTTCATGATTTTGTCTTCCAGCAAGGTAAGCGGAAGCTTAGAGGGCTCTATGGTACGCATAATATCTATTACCACCGGGTTTTTGGCAAATTCCATTGGGGGCTGGTTAATGGCATAGCGTTCACCCTGTATTCCGGCTTTTGCCAGCAATTGAATTAGATTCCGGAGATCAATCAACTCTTTTTCCGGCTCCGGGCCGCAAACACCAGAGGGGCAACAAAGCGTAGGTTCAAATATTTCGAGTTCCATTTTACTGTTTTTTCAATTATGACGCAAATTTACGTCATAATTTTTAAATGACGTAATATCACGTCACATTTTTTGATTTTTTCTGCTATTCTGTTTTTGCATTGCAAAAGCCCTTGTTATTGAAAATGAGGATTAAAAAAATGTGTTCGAAATTGGACTTTGATAGTACGTTTATGGACATATAAGTTTTTGTAGAACTTTGTAAAAGACTGAAAAATAATATTTTGACGATTATGGAGTAAAGTTTGTTATAATACCTTTGCTTATGTATTGCTGTCATTAAAAAGTCCATTCAGATGTTCAAAAGCTCACTTTTAAGTTTTTTTCGAAAAATCAGGAATGGAGATATCCATTCCCTGATCAATTTAGCGGGGTTAAGTGTTGGCATTGCCACCTGTCTGCTTATTTTTTTGTATATAGCCGATGAGTTGAGTTACGACCGCCATCATGAGCATGCTCCCCGGGTTTACCGGTTGCTGCAGCATAGCCCTTCAGCGGGAGATCGGGCTGCAGTGCAACCAGGGGTCATGTATGATTTTATCCATGAACAGACAGCAGGGGTTCAAGCCATGGCAAGGTTATGGCCTCTTAAAGAAACTCCCATCAATGTAAATGATGAACCCTTTACTGAGGAGGGGATTGCCGGATTCGACCCGGAAATCTTTGACATCCTGTCTTTTGAATTCCTTTCAGGAGATCCTGCAACGGCATTGTCGGAACCCTATTCCGTTGTTTTAACAGCTTCTGCAGCTGAAAAATACTTTGGGCTGGGAAACCCCATGGGGCAAAGGGTAGTTCTCTATAACGCCCTGCCCCTTATAGTGAGCGGGGTCGTTGCAGACCCGCCTCCACAGTCTCACCTGTACTTTTCGATGCTTGTTAATATTGAGGGCCTGGCAGAAATTAATCCTTCAGCCCTGACTAACTGGAATAACGCCGGAACCTATTACTACATGAAACTAAACCAGGATGCAGACCCGGATCAGGTATCCGAACGGATTGAAAACCTTGTATGGAGCGCCAATGAGCATTGGAAGGACAGAGTTGGTTTACGTTTGCAACCTTTGTTAAGCATCCGGCTTTTTTCCGGAAATGTTAACTGGGACAATGCCCTCAAAAGCGAGATTTACATTGTGCTGATTTTTTCGGCTACGGCTTTGCTTATCCTTTTCCTGGCCTGCTTTAATTTTGTCAACCTTAGCACGGCTGCTGCCGTTAAAAGAAATATGGAGGTAGGTGTGCGCAAAGTTTTGGGAGCCAATCGGGGGCAACTTATCAGGCAATTCCTGTTTGAAACCTTTTTGTTTACGGTTTTTGCCATGCTAATGGCCCTTTTGCTGGTGGAGATCTTTCTTCCCTTTTTAAATGATCTCAGCGGAAAGCAATTGTCGCAAAACCTTTTCTCTTCTATTCACTTTTCCCTTGCCGTTGTCGGACTGCTGGTCATTATCCCTTTATTGGCCGGGATGTACCCCTCCCTTATTATGTCTCGTTTCCAGGCCATAACGGCCATCAAAGGGGGGAACCCATTATCCAGCATTAAAGGCATTCGCAATAAACGTTATCAATTGCGCATGCGTCAGTTGCTGCTGCTTTTACAATTTGTCGTTTCCATTGCACTGATTGTTGGCAGCCTGATGATCTTTCAGCAGATGCGGTTCCTGTCAGATAGAAACCCGGGTTATGAAAGAGAAAACCTGATGGTTATCAAAAACCCCTGGGATGACCATGCCGCAGGACGTGCAGTTTGGTTTCGCGAACAGCTTTTACAGCATCCTGAAGTACAAAAAGTAAGCCTCACACACAACGTTCCTACGGCAACTCCCAACAATTATACAAACTTTAGCTTTGAAACCGGGGATGGCAGGGAAAATTTCCATGGGGCCGTTATTTCCTGTGATACTGAGTTTTTTAAAACCCTTGGAACCCGCCTGATAATTGGAAGGGACTTCCTTCCGGATATGCCGACAGACGTTCAAAATGCCACCATAATCAATAAAACTGCCGCCAACAGACTAACAGTGGAAGATCCTACAGGTATGACCCTTGGAGGCTTTTATGATGATAATCCCCGCCAGGTTATCGGGGTAGTCGAGGATATTCATTTCAGCTCAATGCATGAAACCGTTGTACCCATGGCTTTTTTTATCAATCACCAAACATATCCCCAAAACTGGTTTAACATCATGGTACGCTATAACCCCGGCGCTTCCTCAACGGTATATAACCATCTGAACAAGCTTTGGTCTGAAGAAGCACCCCACTGGCCCATGGAGTATTTCTTTATGGATCAGCGAACCCGGTCGCTTTACCAGGATGAAGAGCGGGTGCTGCATATTGTTGGATCATTTGCCGGACTGGCCATTCTTTTGTCTACGATGGGAATGATAGGGCTGGCTTTCTTTGCCGCCAATACCCGCATCCGTGAAATTGGAATTCGCAAGGTGTTGGGAGCCAGTGTGCGTGAAATAGTCCGGTTGATTTCCCATGAGTTCGGTTCCATCGCCATTGCCGCCAACCTGATTGCGCTGCCCCTGGCATGGTATTTCATCAACCGATGGTTGGAGAATTTTGCCTACCGTGCAGATACCAGTTGGTTAATCTTTGTACTGCCTGCCCTGTTTGTTTTCTTGTTAGCCTGGTCCACAGTCGGTCTGATCTCTTACAGGGCAGCAACTCATAACCCCACAGATACTTTAAGGAGTAAAGGATAGGGGGTTCTTTTCGGAATAACACAGACCTTCTCATCACCAAACATTGGGCTTTTACCAAATCATAAAATCATATTGGAACGACATGTTACAATGGATTATTAACAAAATAAAACACTTTTTTTTTGTAAAAGTTAGGTGGCCTAACTAAATTTGCTGTGAGTTTATTAATTACTAACTATAAAACAAACAGCTATGAGTAAATCCGTTTTTTATCATGCCGGTTGTCCTGTTTGTGTAAGTGCTGAGCAGGATATTATACAGCTTATTGGTAGCTCCAATGTAGAGATAGTACATTTGGGTGAGAACAAATCAAGAATTCCTGAGGCAGAATCGTTGGGTGTGAAATCCGTTCCGGCACTCCTGACCCCTCAGGGTAACGTCCTGCACCTTAACTTTGGTGCTTCCATGGCTGATGTGAAAGTCTGAATCAAACATGTTTATTACAAGGTATTTGCATGTAAAAAGGCAAACAAGCATTCTTTTGCCCCATATGGCACAAAGATAGGGGTGGGGAAGGTTTCCGCCCTTTTGTCAAAATGATTACCGGATAAAAAAAATTCGCCTCACATTGTTAGGAACCCTATCTTTGTGAGGCATTTTTGTACCTTCATCAGAATCATAACATAACAGGCCCCTTGTGGATAAGTAAAATCTTTTCAATCATGGAAAACTCACCTTTTGACCTCGACTTTCAGAATAGCAATCCGGATAACAGGATCATAGCGGCTTTGGAAAGAATTTCTCAGTCTTTCAGGATTATGCTCTGGAATGAAAGTAAGGTACATTCATTAACACCCATCCAAATCCAGACCTTGATTTTTTTGCAAAACCATAGTGCTGATAAGCGTACAGTAACCTACCTTGCTCTCGAATTCAACATTACCAAGGCAACCATGAGTGATACCATCAAAATACTCAGCCAGAAAGAACTTATCACCAGGGAGTACCAGCAGCAAGACTCGCGGAGTTACACCATCCACCTTACCCCAAAAGGGCGTGAAATTGCCGTGCAAACCTCCCTGTTTACAAATGAGCTTTTTGTACCCCTTGCAAAGCTTAGCCCATCCGAGAAAGAGCGTTTTCTTTTAAACCTGATGGGTATTATTCGCCATCTGCAGAAAACCGGGATTATTAACCTGCAAAGAATGTGTTTCACTTGTGTGCATTACAGTCCCAATCACAATCAGGGTGAGCATTATTGTAATCTGCTGAATATTAAATTAGAAACATCTGATCTAAGGATAGATTGCCCGGAGCATGAGGAGAAGAAAGACAAATAAATGACTAGCCAATAAATAAATTTAATTGCTGATATTAGTTTTGCAGAGGAATAACCAGAAATTGCTTAGATGTCGAGCTTTAAGTTTAAACTTCTGGGCTAAGAAATTAGCTTTGAAGGGATGCTGGCAGCGGATAACAGCACCTATCCATTGCCGTTGGCTTTAGCCAACGGAATAAGAGGTCCACACAAAAAAAGAGGCTTCAGCCCCATTATTTTCACCCACTTCACCAAGTTTTCATGCAACGACTATGTGTGAATCATGCAACTTATTTAGTAATATATGTAACACTTTCTGTGTAAAAGAGGAGTAGTTTTGTGAATTGAATTCATGATTGATAAGGATATAAAATTCATATCATGCAAACAATACAAAGCATGTACTGCCAGGACTGATAGTTATAACCAATCACATGTAGAACTACGAGTTAATATAAAACGAGCATGATTCGTTAACCAAATACGAATGCATATTCATCTTGCGGGTTGCATCCGGTCTAACATTAAAAATTTAAACAGATGAAAAAAATCAGATTAAGTTTAATAATGGCATTCGCTGCAGCAATCATTTTTGTGGGCTGTGCCTCCTGGAGCAAATCCCAGAAAGGTGCTGCTGCTGGAACCGCCGCAGGTGGAGCTGCAGGTGCGGTAATAGGCAGAACATCTGGCAATACTGCCATGGGTGCAATTATAGGTGCAACCGTTGGAGGTGCCACAGGCGCTATTATAGGTAATGAAATGGATAAACAGGCTGAAGAAATCCAGGAAACTGTGCCCGGTGCAACGGTAGAGCGGGTTGGCGAAGGTATTGTTGTGGAATTTAACAGCAACATTCTGTTTGGTTTTGATCAGTCAAACCTGTCTTATGAGGCTCAAGAAAACCTTGACAAACTGGTTCGGGTTTTGAACAGTTATGATGAAACAGATATTGAAATACAGGGACACACCGACAGTAGGGGAGCTGAGGCTTACAACCAAAATCTTTCAATTCAACGTGCCGGTACTGTATCCAATTACCTTTCAGAAAAAGGTATTTCGGGCAAACGGCTGACAGTTAAAGGGTTTGGCGAGAACACGCCCAGGTACAACAACAATACAGCCGAAGGACGCACATTGAACCGCAGGGTCGAATTTCTGATCACTGCCAACGAAAAAATGAGGGCTGAGGCTGAGGAAGCTGCCAAGTAAATTCATAATTTTTAACCTCAAAAAAACCATATATGAAAACCAAAATAACATCAGTTGCTATAATGCTCTTGTTTTCAGCAATATTTACATATGCTCAAAGCACGCAAAGCCCTGGACCTGCCTTTGGTCTTTTGGGGGGCATTAATTTTCAAAATCTGAATGGAAAGGATATGAGTGGTGACCAACTGGACAATGATATGATCATCGGTTATCATGTCGGAGCCAACATTCAGATACCCATTGCACCCGAATTCTATTTTCAGCCCGGTTTGCTTTTCTCCACCAAAGGAGCAGAAAATACTACCGGCCCCGTTACAAGCACATACAACCTTTCTTATCTTGAATTGCCACTGAACTTTGTTTATAAAGGTTTGCTTGGCACCGGATATGTAATGATTGGCTTCGGTCCCTATGTGGGTTATGGGGTTATGGGCAAGGCAAAACATGAAGGGGGTTCCATTTCCTATGAGGATGATATTGAATTCACCAATACGGTTGATGCAAGCGACCCTTTAACAAAAACGTATTTCAAACCACTCGATGTTGGGGGAAATATTTTTTCGGGCTATGAAATGGCAGGCGGATTATTC